>Ga0187847_10002473_pt1 | contig 14884 bp, 8 predicted proteins | sample June2016WEW_4_10_FD_132458 | JGI IMG/M metagenome (GOLD analysis project Ga0187847, IMG submission 132458) | Peatland microbial communities from SPRUCE experiment site at the Marcell Experimental Forest, Minnesota, USA - June2016WEW_4_10 | ecosystem: Environmental > Terrestrial > Soil > Wetlands...
CGATCTAGCCCCGGTGCCCAGGCTCAACTGGAGACGCTTCAAGGCGAGTCGGAGGCATTGCTCTCCGACCTGAAACTGGTTGAGGAGACCTATGCTACCCAGGCTCTCGACCTGACTATCGGTCTTGGATACATCGAACGCCTGACGACAAACACCCGCGTTGAAAAGTATCTGGCGAAGCATCATGCAGAGCTTTTGAATGAGTTCACCAAGTTGCTCGGAGAAAAGGCAGAGGAAATGTCTCGCGCGATCCCCGATCCCATCAAACCCGCACCGCGCACTGCGCGCGCCAAGAAAGTGAAGGCGAAGGTCGCAACAGTGAAAGCCTGAAACCGCTCAGACCTGCGTAATTCCCCTTCAATAAAAGACGTGAGGACTATGCCAGCATGGTTTGTGTCGGAGCCTTCAGCTTATGAACGAAGGCGAAGTAGGCCACCATCACACGAAACGTCTTGGACTTGTTCACTCCGCCGAGAATCTCCCCGCCAACTCTCTCCAGTTCATCTGCAATATCGTGGGTCAAAGGGAATACGAATGATGTGTCGATACTTTGAAACGGAATGTCCAGCCACGGGCCGTTATAGAAAGCCACAAGCTGCGCCTGTGCCGCCTTGGTTGTGAAATTCATGATGATGTGTTCCGCGAGGGCGTTCTTTCGCCGGATTTTGAGCACACCAAAAAGCTGGCTGAAATGGCTCTTGGTGAATTTGGAATCGACGGTTAGCCGGATTTGTGTGCGCGTCTCAACGGGAGCAACAACTCTGCGTTTCGGTCGGGCAGCCGCCTTCTTCGGTGGGGCCATATTCGTTCCCTCTTTCATGGTGTAGTATATGTCAGATGTGTCACAATAGGCAATACTATAACCGCCTGCATTCACAAGACTTCACGCAATATCTGCTCACGTGGGCGTCGTGGGTTCATCGCATGACGGGAATGGGGGATGACAGAAGCCAGATTTGCCAGAACAAAACTAACCGTCGTGCGAGGTGGAGAAAAGGGAACCCGAACAAGCCGCACACAGTGAAGCAGAGCCGTAAATTCGGCATGGAGCTAAAAGGATCTCATGCGTGAAGTTGCTGCGCATGAGCCTTTGCAAGAGGATTCTGATCTGATTTGTGTCCTTCAAGTGGGGAGGAATACAGTGGTTCTAATAGAGACCCTGCGTTAACGCGGTTTTGAACGGAAAAGCGGAGCCATGACCAGTCAGGAAATGAAGAAAACACTCTGGGAGGCGGCAGACAAACTGCGCGCCCAGATGGATGCGGCCGAGTACAAGCACTTGGTGCTGGGGCTGATCTTCCTCAAGTACGTCTCCGATGCGTTCGATGAGCGGCGGCGAGAGGTGGCCAAGCTGCTGGCGGACCCCGCTTCGGACCTATTTTTCTCGGACGACGCAGCGGAGCAGGCTAAGGCGCTGGAGGACCGGGACTACTATTCTTCTGCCAACGTCTTCTGGGTTCCGCAGGTGGCGCGGTGGGAGACGCTGCGCAACCAGGCAAAGCAGCCGGAGATCGGCCGCCTGCTCGATGATGCGCTGGTGGCCATTGAGGACGTGAATCCGTCGCTCAAGAACATTCTGGACAAGCGGTTTGCCCGGACGCAGATTGAACCGTCCCGGCTGGGGCAGTTGATCGACCTCATCTCCAAAATCGGCTTTACCTCTGAGGACAAGGCCAAAGACGTGCTGGGCGAGGTTTACGAGTATTTTCTCGGCCAATTCGCCACGGCTGAGGGCAAAAAAGGCGGGCAGTTCTACACGCCGGGGTCCGTGGTGCGAGTGCTGGTGGCCATGCTCTCCCCGCACAAGGGGCGCATCTACGATCCTTGCTGCGGTTCTGGCGGGATGTTCGTACAGTCGGAAAAGTTCATAGAGGCTCACGGAGGCCGCGCAGACGACATTTCCATCTACGGGCAGGAATCGAACCCCACAACGTGGCGTCTGGTAGCGATGAATCTGGCCATTCGCGGCATCGGTTTCAATCTTGGCAAGGAGCCGGTGGACACCTTTACGCAGGATCAACACCCGGACCTGAAGGCCGATTACGTGCTGGCCAATCCGCCGTTCAACGTCTCGGACTGGTGGAGCGCCAAGCTGGAAGGCGATAAACGCTGGGCCTTCGGAGCGCCGCCGGCGGGCAATGCCAACTATGCGTGGCTCCAGCACATTCTCTGGCACCTCAAGCCCACGGGGCAGGCCGGAGTGGTGCTGGCCAACGGCTCCATGAGTTCCAGTCAGAACAATGAAGGCGAGATTCGCCGCCGCATGGTCGAGGGCGACGTGGTGGAGTGCATGGTCGCGCTGCCGCCGCAGCTCTTCCTGAATACCCAGATTCCCGCCTGCCTCTGGTTTCTCACCCGCGACAAGACATCCCATGGCCGCGACCGCCGCAGAGAGTTTCTCTTTATCGACGCGCGCAAGCTGGGGCAGATGGAGACGCGGGTACATCGCGTCTTCTCTGAGGCCGACATCGCCCTGATCGCCGACACCGCCCACCGCTGGCGACATGATGGCGAGGCCACGGGCGACTACGCCGATGTGCCGGGATTCTGCCGGGCTGTGAAGCTCGAAGAGATTCAGGAGCACGGCTACGTGCTCACTCCCGGCCGCTACGTTGGCGCAGAGGCCGTCGAGGATGACGACGAAGTCTTTGCCGAGAAGATGGAACGGCTCACCGCACAACTGGCCGAACAGATGGCCAGGGGCGCGGAACTGGATGCCGTGATCCGTCAGAAACTGGGGGCGCTTGGATATGGCATCTAGCAAGAGCCGCAAATCCAGTTCTTCTACTGATTCAGCGCCGGGGCAGGTCCTCATCTACCAGGATGCCGGACTCAACCTTCAGGTACGGCTGGACGGGCAGACCGTCTGGCTATCCCGCGTCCAGATGGCAGAGCTGTTTCAGACTACCCCACAAAATGTAACCATGCACATTCAAAGCATTTACGCTGAGAATGAGCTGGCTCCGGAGGCAACTGGTAAGGATTACTTACTAGTTCAACAGGAGGGGGAGCGGCAGGTCCAGCGCAGCCTCAAGCACTACAACCTGGAAATGATTCTGGCCGTTGGCTACCGGGTCCGCTCACTGCGCGGCACCCAATTCCGCCAGTGGGCTACGGCACGGCTCAGCGAGTTGCTGGTCAAGGGGTTCACCCTCGACGACGAGCGCATCAAGGCTGGCCGCACCCTTGGGCAGGATTATTTCGACGAACTGCTGGCGCGCATTCGGGACATACGCTCTAGCGAGCGGCTCTTCTACCAGAAGATCACCGACATCTACGCCACCAGCATCGACTACGACCGCAACGCGGAGTTGACCGAGGTGTTTTTCAAGACGGTGCAGAACAAGCTGCACTGGGCCGCTCATGGCCACACGGCGGCAGAGGTGGTGCGGCTGCGCGCCGACGCCACGCAGCCGCACATGGGGCTTTCATCCTGGAAGAACTCACCGCGCGGAGCCGTGCGCAAGGCCGATGTCTCCATTGCCAAGAACTATCTGAGCAAGGAGGAGTTGGAGAGTCTGAACCTGATCGTCTCTGCATATCTGGATTTTGCCGAGTTGCAGGCGCGAGGCCACAAGCCCATGCACATGCGCGATTGGATCGCCAAGCTCGACAGCTTCCTCCGCCTGAGTGATCGAGAGATTCTCTTGGGTGCTGGCAAAATCTCTCATGCTCTGGCCGAAGAACATGCCCATGCGCAGTTTGCGATCTTCGAAGAGCAGCGCCGCCTTGAGGCCGACGCCAGCGACTTCGACAGGACGGTCGAGGAAGTCAAGAAACTGGGCGCAACCAGCCCCAAGCGCCTGCACAAGGGGGACGCACAGTGAAGGTGATCGGCGGCAGGATGAAAGCAGCTGCGGGATCGTGCGAGAAGCTGGGGTGCTGGGCTATGGGGTCTGAGTGGCAGGACGTAACGATAGGAGATCTTTGTAACGCTGGTGCTGCTGTGGTTCAAACCGGTCCGTTTGGGTCACAATTGCACGCAGACGAATACCTCCCGCAAGGTGTCCCTGTTGTTCCAACTGAAGCCATTCGCAACCGTCAGATTGACTGGTCTGTACTTCCGCGAATCTCGAATGAGAAAGCGAAGACGCTTTCTCGCCACCTACTTCAAGTTGGGGACATTCTATTTGCGCGTCGAGGTATACAAGCCACTGGACACATCGGATATGTTCGCCAGGCTGAGCAAGGATTGATTTGTGGTACAGGTGCGATACTGCTTCGAGTCAAGAAACCGCATGAACTGGACTCGGAATTCCTATCTCACGTTCTGGCTGATCCGCGATCAATTGAGTGGTTCAAGTTTCATGCGGTCGGCGCTACGATGCCGAATCTAAATGATGGCATAATCCGCAGCTTTAGATTTTCGCTGCCTCCAATTGAAGACCAGCGGAAGATTGCCGCGATGTTGAGCGCTCTGGACGACAGGATCGAGCTATACCGGAAATTGTGTGGAACCTTAGAAGAGTTGGCGAGAGCGATTTTCAAGTCGTGGTTTGTGGATTTTGATCCGGTGCGGGCCAAGGCGGGGGGCCGCGAGCCGGAAGGCATGGATGCCAACACCGCCGCGCTCTTCCCCAGCACCTTTGAAGACTCTGAGCTTGGCCCCATCCCGCAAGGCTGGACCACCGGACCAATAACGAATGTTCTCTCACTCAACCCGACACGCAGTTTGAAAAAGAGAGTTACTGCAACTTATCTGGACATGGCGAGTGTTCCCACGTCTGGACCTCGGGCGACTTCATGGATCAAGCGTGATTTCGTTTCGGGATCGAAGTTCATCAACGGTGATACGCTTCTGGCCAGAATCACGCCATGCCTTGAAAACGGTAAAACTGCGTACGTTGATTTTCTGGAGAAAGACGAAGTTGGCTGGGGATCAACTGAGTTTATCGTTGTGGCAACAAAGCCGAATGTTCCATCACAGTTCGCCTATTTGGTTGCACGTGATCCCGGGTTTCGACAGTATGCAATCCAGAGCATGTCTGGCACAAGCGGACGCCAGAGAGTGCAGGTCGATCAGCTCGCCATGTTCAAAATTACCATCGCAAATGATTCGATCTATCGGGCGTTTGGGACTTTGATCGAACGCCTATTTCAACGCATCAGGTACAGCAGTGAAGAACAAACAACTCTGACCGATCTCCGCGACACCCTCCTGCCCCGCCTGATCTCCGGCAAGCTGCGGGTGCCGGAGGCGGAAGCTATGCTGATGGCAGTTTAGGATTTCGAGAATGTGGAAATGACGATGGAATCGACATATCTGACCAATATGTCGATTCTGAGAAGATTTTTCGACATATTCCGGAACGAGGTATTCGTGAGCCAAATCAACGAAGACATGGTCGAGCAGGAGATGCTTGGGTGGTTTGAGGACCTGGGCTACGAGGTCGTCTTCGGGCCGGAGCTTGCGCCGGATGGGGAAAGGCCAGAACGGAAGAGCTACAAGCATGTCTTGCTGGAAGGGCGGCTCCGGGATGCGCTGCACCGCCTGAATCCTGGCTTTCCCGCCGCCGCCATCGCCGACGCCGTCGCCGTTTTGACGAGCGCAGGCACACCCGGACTGATGGCGGGCAACCAGGAGTTTCAGCGGCGGCTTACGCGGGGTGTGCAGGTCTTTTGGCAACAGGACGGCGAGACCCGCAGCGACCGGGTCCGGCTGGCGGACTTTGACCATCCCGAGCAGAACGACTGGCTGGTTGTGAACCAGTTCACCGTGATCGGCATGACCGCAAGCGGCAGCCGCGAACGCCGGCCCGATGTCGTGGTCTTCCTAAATGGAATGCCTGTGGCCGTCTTCGAGTTGAAAAATGCTGCCAGCGACACGGCGGATGTATCGGCCGCCTACCACCAACTCCAAACCTATAAGGACGAAATCGCGGAGCTATTCCGCACCAATGAAATGCTGGTCGCCTCTGACGGCATCTATGCGCGGATGGGTTCACTCTCCGCCGATGAAGAGCGCTTCACTGCGTGGCGGACGATTGACGGCAAGGAGCGCGACCCACTGGGTCAGTTTGGCGAGCTGGAGACTCTGGTGCGCGGCGTCTTCAAGAAAGAGCATTTGCTGGATTATCTGCGCCACTTCATTGTCTTTGAGGATGACGGCGGGCTGGTCAAGAAGATCGCGGCCTATCACCAATTTCATGCAGTGTGCGCCGTGGTCGAGCGTGTGCTGACGGCATCGGCTCCCGGCGGCAGCGGCATGGGCGGCGTGGTGTGGCATACGCAGGGCGCGGGCAAGAGCCTGGAGATGATTTGTCTTGCGGGCAAGCTGATGACGCATCCGCAGATGAAGAATCCCACGCTGGTGGTGGTGACGGACCGGAATGACTTGGACGGGCAGCTTCACGGCATGTTCGACATGGCGGCGGAGGTGCTTGGCGAAAAGCCTGTGCAGGCAGATAGCCGGATGGTGTTGAGGGAGCAATTGAATCAGAGGCCATCGGGCGGCATCGTCTTCACGACCATCCAGAAGTTTGTGCCCGGTGAGGATGAGGATACTTTTCCGACGTTGACTGAGCGGGACAATGTAGTGGTGCTGTGTGATGAGGCGCACCGAAGCCAATACGGGCTGAAAGCGCGTATCAATGACGCCGGAGAGACGATCTACGGCTACGCCAAGTATCTGCGCGATGCCTTGCCCAACGCCACGTTTGTGGCCTTTACCGGGACGCCGGTATCCGCGAAAGACAAAGACACCCGCGCCGTCTTTGGCGAGTATGTGGACATCTATGACATTGAGCAGGCGGTGAAGGATGGGGCAACAGTTCCCATCTATTATGAGTCGCGCCTGGTGAAGCTGGAGATGGATTCCGCCGCTGTCGAAGCGACGGACGATGAAGTTGAAGAACTGACTGAAGACGAGGAAGAAGCGGCCAGGGCGCGGACAAAGAGCCGGTGGGCAGCGCTGGAGAAGCTGGTTGCCACTGATCCGCGTATCAAGGCGGTTGCGGCGGACCTTGTCAACCACTTCGAGACCCGGCAGGACGCGCTGCGGGGCAAGGCCATGACAGTTTGCATGAGCCGCGAGGTGTGTGTGCTGCTCTATGAGGCGATCATCGAACTCAGGCCAGAGTGGCACGACCCGGACCCGGAAAAAGGTTCCATCAAGGTAATCATGACCGGCTCTGCTTCGGACCGGGAGGCGTTGCGCCGTCACGTTTACACCGCAAAGATAAAGAAGAGGCTGGAGAAGCGATTCAAGGATGCGGCGGACCCGCTGAAGATCGTGATTGTCCGGGATATGTGGCTGACTGGCTTTGACGTGCCTTGCCTCACGACGATGTATGTAGACAAGCCGATGCGGGACCATAGCCTGATGCAGGCGATTGCGCGGGTGAATCGGGTTTTCAAAGACAAGCCGGGCGGACTGGTGGTGGACTACATCGGCATCGCCAACGACCTCAAGCAAGCATTGCAGGAGTACACGGAAAGTAAGGGGCGCGGGCGGCCCACCATTCCGGCGGCGGAGATGCTGCTAAAAGTGCGGGAAGAGATGGAAGTAGCGCGGGGGATGCTGCACGGGTTGGACTTCAGCGGTTTCCGCGTCAACGCTTTGAAGCCGATGCGCGCGGCGGCAGACCACATTCTCGGGCTGGAGGATGGGAAGAGGCGGTTTGCCGATTGCGTGCTGCGCATGACGCAGGCTTTTGCACTGTGCTGCACGTTGCCCGCCGCGATGGAGTACCGGGAAGAGATTGCATTCATGCAGGCGGTGCGCACCATTCTGACGAAGCGCGACCCCTCCACGTCTCTGAGTGATGACGCAAAGGAACACGCGCTCCGGCAGATACTTTCCCGCGCCGTGGTTTCAGCGGAGGTGATGGACATATTCAAGGCGTCGGGCCTGGAGCGGCCTGATGTGGGCATCTTGTCGGACGAGTTTCTTGAGGACGTACGGAAACTGAAAGAGAAGAATCTGGCGGTGGAAGTTCTGGAGCGTCTACTCAAGGGACAGATCAAGAGCAGGTTTGGAAGCAACGTGGTGCAGAGCCGCAAGTTCTCTGATCTGCTGCAAGATTCGCTGACCCGCTATCGCAACCGTGCCATTGAGACGGCGCAGGTGATTGAAGAGCTGATCGCCATGGCAAAGCAGTTCAAAGCCGCGGCGAGCCGTGGTGAGGAGCTTGGCCTGTCCCGCGATGAGATGGCCTTTTATGATGCGCTGGCAGCGAACGAAGCATCGGTCCGCGAGCTTGGAGATGCAACGCTGCGTAAGATTGCGCGTGAGTTGACAGAGAAATTGCGGGCGAGCAATTCCGTGGACTGGTATGTGCGAGAATCGGTGCGGGCCAAGCTGCGGCTGATGGTAAAGACCATCCTGAAGAAATACAAGTACCCTCCAGATGGGCAGGAGCAGGCGACGGAGACGGTACTGGAGCAGGCGAAGGAGCTTTCGGCGGCTTGGGCGACACTATAGGAGTCTGGAATTCTTATTCTGGCCTCACCTGCTGTTGGGAACGTTCAGAATTGATTGGGGGATGCAATGATCGAACCGACAATTATCTGCCCGAAATGCAAGACAGAGATCCGTCTGACTGAATCTCTTGCCGCGCCCTTGATCGAGGCGACCCGCCAACAGTTTGAAGAAAAGCTGTCGAAGAAGGATGAGGAAATTGCCCAGCGCGAGCAGGTGCTCCGTGATAAAGAGAAGCAAGTCTCGGAGGCAAAACGCGGACTTGAGCAGCAAGTTGCCGATCAGGTAGCGGAGCAACTGAAGGCCGAGCGCCAGCGCGTGATTGAAGAGGAGTCGAAGAAGGCCAAACAAGCAAGCGCGTCAGAGCTTGAGACAAAAGATCGCGAATTGGCCGATCTACAGGAGGTTCTCAAATCTCGTGATGAGAAGCTGGCAGAGGCTCAAAACGCCCAGGCCGAGTTAATCAAGAAACAGCGCGAGCTTGACGACGCGAAACGCGAATTGGAACTGACCGTAGCAAAGCGCGTGCAGGCTGAACTTTCCGAAGTGCGCACTCAGGCCAAGCGGGAGGGTGAGGAAGGACTCAAGCTCAAGGTGCTCGAAAAGGAAGAGCAAATCGCCTCCATGCAGCGCCAGATTGAGGAATTGCGACGCAAGGCCGAGCAGGGCTCCCAACAGCTTCAGGGGGAAGCTCAGGAGTTGGAGTTAGAGTCGCTTTTGCGCATAAAATTCGTCAGGGATACTATTGATCCGGTGCCGAAGGGGGAGTTTGGCGGGGATGTACTTCACAGAGTTATTGGACCTCTAGGTCAGCATTGTGGCACCATCCTCTGGGAATCGAAACGGACGAAGAATTGGAGTGACGGCTGGCTTCCCAAACTCCGGGATGACCAGCGGGCAGCGAAAGCCGAGATCGCATTACTCGTGTCACAGGTTCTTCCGAAAGGTGTCGACGCATTCGACTTCATTGATGGTGTTTGGGTCACCGAGTCGCGTTGTGCAATTCCCGTTGCAATTGCCCTGCGGCAATCTCTCATTGAGCTTGCCAGTGCACGACAGGCTGGCGAGGGGCAGAAAACAAAGATGGAACTTGTCTATCAGTATTTGACCGGGCCGCGCTTCCGCCATCGCGTAGAGGCCATTGTTGAGAAGTTTGAGGACATGCAGTCAGACCTCGACAAGGAGAGAAAGACGATGACGCGCCTTTGGGCGAAACGCGAAGAGCAGATCAAAGGCGTCATTGAAACCACGGTTGGTATGTATGGCGACCTCCAAGGTATTGCCGGGAGAACGATGCAGGAGATTGAAGGCTTGGAGACAAGATTACTCGAAACCTCCAAGCCGGAATCTGAGGCGGCGTCGTAATTGTCGGGTCTGGTTCTTGTATGGGAGCTGCGAAGGTTGGGGGTTTAATTGGCGAACACCATCGAGGTCAAACACGCCGCTACAGCCGCCGAGTTCTGGAGCCTGCTGTCTCCTGAAAAACCGCTTTTCCCACAACCGTGCAAACTCTTATACCGTGGACAGGGCGACGACCGTTGGAATCTGACGCCCGGCGTTTTGCGCAGGGGCATGTCATCAACAGCGGACTTCCAGGTTTTCAAGGAATGGGCATACATCGAGACGTTTGTCCGTCACTGTGATTCCATTGGCCTTCCGGTTCCGAATGACTCACCCTCTTTCCGTGAACAATTTCTGAACCAAAATAGTCCGAAGGGGCCTGGAGGCGGCGTGTCCGAATGGCCCCAGACCGAATTACATCCTCTGATGGCCTTGGCACAACATTACCGATTGCCCACACGCCTGCTTGATTGGTCAACGCGGGCTTACGTGGCAGCCTACTTCGCAATATCAGACGCTCTTGCAAGAAAAATCAGCCGCTCTTGCAAAGAAAGTGACACCGATGCTGAACGACTTGCCGTTTGGATTCTGGATATTGAAAAGAGAGCGCTCTTTCACGAATTGAAGGTGGTCGCGGTTCCGGGCGGCAATAATGCGAATCTCGCGGCGCAATCGGGTCGGTTCACACTGCTGACCCAAACAGGCGGCAGGGGTACGCCGTTCAAGGGTGAGATAGCACTAGATTTGTACTTCGCGGCGCAATCGCTGCCGCCTCTATTGAAAAAAGTAACCTTGCCAATTGCTGAGGCTCCTGCTGCGCTGAGTCTTTGTTCGCTGTACGGCGTGACGGGAGCGACATTGTTCCCTGATTATTATGGAGCAGCGCGGGCCACTGAAGATGCGTTGAGTACGCCGCCCGATAAAGGAATTAGCCTTTGGGGTTTTGACTTAATATGAAGTCCTTTTAAGGGCGGCTAGCATGGCATTGATGTCGTTGGCCGGTCTGTATGAGGATTTTGTGCGAATTGTTGCCACAACCCTCACGGGGCCGGTGGAAAATACTTGTGTTGCCGATTGTCAAAGGCAGGCATTGTCCCTTCTAGAATATCGACAATGGCACGATTGATTTTCGGATTCTCAATCGCTCCCGACAAGTAATTCATTGTGTACTTGTGGGTCTTGTCCAAATCCGCGCAGATGATCTGCTCGGCATCGCATACCACCGCGAGATTCGGATTGTGCGTCACCATAAACACCTGACGCCGCAGCTTCGCTTCCTTCATGCAAGGCACAAGCAGTTCAAAAACAGTCTGGTTGTCCAGATTTTCCTCAGGTTGATCGATCACGAGTGGAATGTCGTCCTTGTCAACGAGCAGGTAAAAGACCAGCAGGAGTGTGCCACGCTCGCCCGGAGACAACTCCGATAATTCCTTGGTTCCCATTCGCAACGCATAGCGCGGCTTGAGGTATTCCATTGAAAAGATGAAATCGTAGAGCGAGAAAACAGTTTTGCCCTTCCGTAGCTGATCTGAAACTTTCGTTGGTTTACCTTCGAGGCGCTGGTCCTTGTGTAAAGCATCCATCATTTCGTTCAGGAATGTCTCCGCGCCGGATTCCGTGTTGAAGCCCTGCTTGGCCAGAATGGCTTTAAGCGCTTTGCTGCCCGGCTCCACTCCGCAGAAAGTTCCGGCCACTCCTTGGCTGATCAGTTCGCGAAAGAATTTTTCTTCAAATCCACTATCGACAATGCCAACCTCGAAATTGAGCTGGAATTTGTCCTTCGCCAGCGCGCGGGTTTCGATGAATTTGTTGACCGGTGCATACAGCTCGCGATAGGTGTCGGCTAGTACCCGAATAACCTCGTGAATCTCCTTCGCCTTCGCCATGCGCCTCTCGTTTGCCTGTCGCAGCAGTTCCGGTATGCCGTCCAGTTCCTTGAGTTGTGCTTCATAGTAAGCAACGGTGTCCAGCGTATCCTTGTTTCCAATGATGGCAAGCCGTTGTATTTCCCAAGCCTTGAGGGCCGTCTCATACGCTTGGTAACGCTGGTTGGGTGCGTCGAGGGCATCTTCGAGCTTCTTGATGGCATTCTCAATCTCCCTTTTCTTCTGTGGGAAACTGCCATCGTGGCTCGGGTCAAGGCTTAGCTTCACCTTTTCTTGTTCCTCGACAAGTGCTTTGCGTTTTTCGGTAAGCGGGACCTTATCGACCGTAACACCGAGCACCTGATCCATTGAGACGCCGAGGCTTGTGAAATCACCTGTGCTCTCGCTGATAAACGCCTGAATCTGCCGGTTGAGGTTATCCAGCCGCGCAATGACCCTATCGGCGGTTGCTATGAGCTGAACCAGACTTGTCTGCTGCTGAGTCGCCTTCAGGATATTGGCCTCTTCGGCCAGCAGCGATTCTTTCGCCTTTGCGATGGCTTCGGAAGTCTCGGCAATCTGCTTTTCGCGTGCCGGATCGTTTTCCGGTTTGGTGACAACAGCAGGCTTGGAGGTTTCGCCTTCGTGCGCCGCCAGTTCTTTGTTCTTCTTGTCTAAGAGATTCTCAACCCTTTTGCGGTATTCAGGCTCCGCCTTGTCTTCGAGCGCAATAATCTGTTCATTGATGCGGTGCAACTCCTGCTTAAGCAGATCGCTTTTTTGATTGGCCTCTGTGGCCTTGTAGGCGATCAGCTCATCTAGAGATGCCTGCCCCAACCGATACGGTCCTTCCACATGCGAAAATATGACCTTCTTAAGTTCGTGGTCAAATTCCGACTCTTCGATCTTGCCGAGCTGGGTACAAATCTTTTCAAGAAAATTCTGCGGAATATACTTCACAAGTTCAGGCTGGTGCTCGTCTACTACTTCCTCCAGCCCTTTGCTTATCGGCGTGCCGCTCTCCAGCGTAAGCGTGGCCTCAAAATGTTTGGCCTTATTGTCGCGTGGCTGGCGAAAATTATCCGGAGAGAGGAAGGTGAAATTGTCGTGCTGCCGGGTGTTGCAGAGCAAGCCGATAATATCGGTGAGCGCACTTTTCCCTTTTCCCTTATTCCCGATGATGGCGACGAGTCCGGGGTTAAGCGGGATGGAGTTGTCAAACCATTTCTCACTGAGAGTTGCAGTCGCTTTCCGCTTTACCTCAATGGACTTTATGTATTTTGTCGGATTGCTGCGAACGCGCGCAATCTGGGGAGGCACATCGCCGACATAATGCCTCTCATCGAATTCGATCAATAACTGGAGCAAACCCTCAAACGTTGGGTCAGCCTTAACCCATGTCAGACACTGCCCAAGGCGGTCCTTGCGCCCCGTAGCCTGGAACGAATGGGCGTCGCTGCAATCCAGAAGATGTGCATTAACGCTGCCATTCTGGAGCGCCTTTTGCGCTTTCTCCCAATGCTGTACGGTTTCCGATGCGGTGAATACAAGATGTGCGCCGTTGATGATGTTTTTCTTGTCGGCGATGGATTGATCGTTCCACTTTATATCCGCCCATTCCGTCTTACCTACTGCGGTTACAAATTTCTTTCTGAAATAGTGCGAGTCGAGCGCCTCATTGATGGAGTCGAGATTCAAGCAGAGGTTGTTGAACCCTTCGATTAGCGGTGCATCGAAATTCTGCCTCTCCGCTACGGGCACGCTTTCGATGATCCGTTGTCCCAGATCTATTAGGCTTTCCCTTGTGGGCAACGCCTTCCACTGGCCGGAGGTACGGAAATGCTCGTATTGCGGGCTGAGCGTGTATTTGCTCGACAGTGCGTTGAGGAACTGCTGCTCAATCAGCTCCGGGGCAAGCTCGTTCGAGAAAATGATGTGGAAGTTGACGCGACTCAGATGGTTCAGGCTTCCGCCAAATTTATCCAGCCGCAGCTCTATTACAGGCAAGAACAGGTCGATATTCTGCAGGCGTCCATTGGTCTTTTCAGCCAGGATGCGCTTGTACCCATCCACAAAGATATAGTCGTTAATCCCGATGACCTTGAACTCAGGAGGAAGATGTTCCAGTTCGTCGAGGAATTGAGGCCACGGGTCGGCACCTTCGTACTGGTGGACCAGGGATGCTGGCGTGTGGACATGCAAGTCCCATTTGCGCCATGTTGAGCCTCGCGGGTCATTCATGTTTCCGATCCTTTCCTCACCGAGCGTTGGGTCCGGCTAGCCTTATATGTATGGCAGGGTTGTCCTGCCAGAGGCAAGCACACGACGCGCACACTCTCGGCAGGCAGCATGAAGCCAGAAGGCACTGACTAGAACCGCATAGATTGTACTGAACTCGTGGCTCGCAGGAGAAGCATCCCGAGCACAATTCTGGGTTTGCCCCTATTCCAGCGCCAACGGAAACCACTGGTACGGGTCGATGAGCTGACAGAAACTGTAGGGGACACCGATGTGCTTGCGCGCCGTCGCTCACGTTAGGGACTTTAAGCAACTCCATGCGCGATTTCCGCCATTGGGTATCGAACGGATATAAATGGGTATGAATGGATATTTTCTTGCCTTTGGCTATGAATCGGGTAAAATTGGGTGAAAATGGATATTGCCCATGCGCGACATCAAGAACATCACCATCACGCCGGAAATCCTCAAGCTCATCGCTGATATCGACGAGTTCAAAGGGCGCTGGAAGGTTATTGAAACCCTTGCACCAGAAAAGCTGACGAGCCTGCGGCGAATTGCCACGATTGAAAGCGTGGGGTCGTCCACGCGCATAGAGGGTGCCAAACTCAGCGATGCGGAGGTCGGGAAGCTGCTGTCCGGCCTGCGGAGCGAGTCCTTTGCCAGCCGCGACGAGGAGGAAGTTGCGGGCTATGCCGATGCAATGGAGATGATTTTCGAGGGCTACGAAGTCATCACCGCCACTGAAAACCACATCAAGCAACTGCACGGCGTGTTGCTCAAATACAGTTCCAAGGATCAGGACCATCGCGGAGAGTACAAAAAGGTAACCAACCACGTCGAGGCCTTCGGACCTGACGGCAAGAGCCTGGGCGTGGTATTTGAGACCGCCACGACCTTTGAAACGCCCGGATGGATGAAAGAAATAGTCGATTGGTTCAATCAATCTGTACAGGAGGAAAGCCACCACCCTCTGATACTGGTAGGGATTTTCATTGTCGTATTCCTGGCAATCCACCCG
>Ga0187847_10002474_pt1 | contig 14884 bp, 6 predicted proteins | sample June2016WEW_4_10_FD_132458 | JGI IMG/M metagenome (GOLD analysis project Ga0187847, IMG submission 132458) | Peatland microbial communities from SPRUCE experiment site at the Marcell Experimental Forest, Minnesota, USA - June2016WEW_4_10 | ecosystem: Environmental > Terrestrial > Soil > Wetlands...
GCTCCTGAATGGCCGCCCGCCCGCTCAGCCGCGGCACGCGTTCCCGCGGCGGCGGTTCCACATACATGCGCATCAGCTCTTCCATGCCGGCCGGCAGGCTCTCCGCCAGATACGCCTTGGGCTCGGTCATCTGCACATTCAGCGAAAGCGCCTCCGAGAGCAGCCGCATCAGATTTCCCTCCGGCTCGTCCTGGAAGCGCCTGCGCAGATCGTTCTCCATCCCCTCCAGCAGAGCCGTATCGGCCTCCGCATCCAGGCAGCGCACTCGCCGCCAGTCGCGGGTAAACCGCACCTGCGCCGGCTCCCCGCTGCCCTGCTCGCGCAGGATCACGCCGATATGCACATACTCGTTCCGCACCGCATCCGGCACATACCGGAGCAGTTGAAACTCGCATGATCGCCGCTGGCCGTCGCTGCTCATCCAGGTCAGTTCTCAGTTCTTAGTCGTCAGTTGTCAGTTCTCAAGCTCCACTCATCATTCGCCAAGCCACTGCGATAAGCGTCCAGAAATCAGCCCCGCGAGCCAAGCATGCACCCGCACCCGGAACTGAGAACTGACAACTCAAAACTGACAACTATCTTTCAATTCACGCCCCCCGCCATATTAGTCCCCCACCGCGCATCCTTCCAACCCTCTTCCCCCGCTTTCTTTCCCATCCCCACCCATTTTGGAAATGGCCCCCGGTCCGACCTCCCAAATCCTTCAATCAGCTCCCGAATCCGGCTTCGCCGCAGGAGCAGTTTCTCCACCAGCGCCTCCATCTCGCTCAGGTCGCCGCCGTACCACTCCGGCGGAACCTCGCTGGCCGCCGCCCACACGGTCTCGGCCGCCATCGTCTCCAGCCGCGTCAGCCAGGGCTCAAACGAATCCCATCCCGCGATCTCCCGGTAGACATCGTTGCGGTAGTAGACCCCCCGCAGCGGAATGTCCTCGAACTTCCACTCTCCGGCGTGAAAGCAATAGCCGTAGTCGATGAAGACCGCCCGGTAGCGCTTTTCCCGCTGCCGGCGCGCAAACACCGCCTGCCTGCCATTCGCATTGCCGGTCCACTTGTCCAGCGCCAGAATCCCCGCGAACTCGCCCAGGTTCCTCACCTCGGCCATCTGCTCCTCGGGCAGGTAATCCACCACCTGCCCCGGCATCAGCCCGCCCACAAACCGCGATCCGAATTGCAACCCCGCCGAGCAGCGAACCCGTGTCCGCCCCAGGTCGATCTCCAGTTCCGGCGTATTCTCCACCAGCCAGCTCGAAACCTCCACCAGCTCCGCCTCCGGCGCCGTCAGGCCGGCCGCGGCCGCAATCCTTGAGGCCAGGAACTCGTTGGCCAGCACCCGCCTATGCTGCGGGTTGTTCTGGAACTTCACCACATACACGTTTCCGTCCGCGCCCAGCATCAACTGGCCCTGCGCCCCGCCCCGCATCCGCCGGATATGCTGCACCGCCAGTACCGCCAAGCCCGGTCCCCCGCTCGTCCAGAGCCTCAATCGAATTCTAAGCGCTTAGACCCAAACACAGTTGTCAGTGAACAGTGGTCAGTGATCAGTTACCCGCGCCAAGCTTCAATCATCGACCCGAATTCCAACCACAAGCCCACGATCCGGTGCGCCAATCTCCGAATCCGCCGAATCATCCCTCTGTTCACTCCTTCACTTCTTCACTTTTTCACTTCTTCACTCCGTTCACTGTCCACTGCCTCTCCCCGCCAGCTCCGCCCGCGCCGCCAACCCGATCGCCATCGCCATCACCCGGTCGTCATGCGTCCCCGGCCGAGCCCCGCTCCCACCGTCCGGCCTACGCACAAAGCTCCGGCACTCGCCCAAAAGCCGCCGGCTCTGAAAGCACTCCGGCCGCTCCACCAGCCCCGCATCCAGCCGCCCCAGCGCCGCCGGCCGGCTCATTGACGTGGTCAGCCAGCCCGCCTGCCCACCCTGCCGGTAAATTCGCCCGTATCCGCAGACGCTCTCCATCAGCGCCAGCACTCCGCTGCCGTGGTTGTTCCTCTCCACCACCAGCCACGCCTGGTTGTACTCGCCTGCCAGCGCCGTCGCCAGCCGCGCCAGCTCCAGCCCGCCCACATGCCCGGCAAACTCCGCGCACTGCAACCCCGTCTCCATCTCCAGCACCTGGGCCGCCGAGTAGTCGCCCTCGCTCCCGCCCCCGGCCGGGTCCACCGCCACAAGGTACTGCTTGCCCTTGAGCGGCGGCAGCCATATCTCCAGCTCCCCGTTGCGCCGCAGCTCCACCGGCGGCGTCATCGTAGCCAGTCGCGCCTCGATCGCGGAGAGCTCAAAAACAGATTCCCCGCTGGCCAGAAAGCAGCTCTCCGGATCTTCCGCATACTCCTGCCGCGCCAGTCCGCGAAAATCCGCCCGAATCCGCCGCCGAAATCCGATCTGTTCCAGATTCAGCCTGTGCCTGACCGTCAACTCCCGCTCTTCCCCCGTCAGGCTCGCCTCATCCACCGCTTGCGCCCGGTAGCGCCGCTCCATCCACCAGGGAAAGAAGTGCCGCATCATCCCCGTCTCGCCGGCCTTCTGCCACTCCTCGTGAAAGCATCCGCCCACCCCATCCGGCGTCGACTCCAGAATCAACTCGGTACCAGGAGCCATTGCCGCCCGCAGCCCCGCCAGCGTCTCCGCCGGATCGCCCGGCCACCGCGCCAGCTCTGAGCAGTGCAGATTCTGCACCGTCAATCCCCTCCCCGCATTCCGTTCTCCCGCCGAAACCACCCGGTACTGCGCGTCAATCTCGGGAAACACGATCTGCCGCGCATTGGCCCGCGAGGTCCGCAGTGGACCTTCCCGCAGCTCCTTCGGCAGCCAATCCAGAAACCGGTGAACAATCTGGAATATCTCCTCGGCCGCCTCCTGCGTATGCGCGACCTGGAGCGTTAGCGTCCCCGGCCGGGTGATCGTCTTCAGAAAGAACCGCCCCGCGGCCCACGTCGTCATCCCCATCTGCCGCGCCTTGAGCACGATATTCCGCTCGCCCCGCCGCCGCTCGAAGGCCCGTTGCGCCGCATTCGCCCTCAGCGGCGCCGGCGAGCCCTCCCGCGTCCTCACCAGCAGCAACTGCTCGGCCAGCGCCATCCCCACAGTCCGCCCACGCAGCCTCGCCGGACGATGGTCCAATATCTTCCCAAACCGTTCCAGCTCCTCGCGATCCAGTCTCACCGGGGGCAGAAACCACTCTCCCACATCGGCTGTGGGTCTCTCATTTCTCCTCGCCAATTCACTGGATTCCATCCGTTCTGCCGCCCCCGGAATGTGCCAACTTGCCAACCCGTCATCCCGCGAAAGCTTGCCCTGAGCGTTGTCGAAGGCCGGGGCCAACTCGCCAAAACCGTTCCAAATCATCTTGAAACGCTCAAGAACTGCAACGCACCTGGGATATCCACTCAATTCCCACCGCACCAGTACTTCACCGCATACGCCGTCGAAGCCGTCAACGCCGCATTGGCTGTCAGCGTCACCGCCGTCGTCGATTCGCTCCAGGTCGCCGTCGTCACCCGTCCTACCCCGCTCTGCAGAACATCCACTATGCAGTTCGCCTGATTGGTGTGCGTATTGGGAAAGCTCAGCGTCGCCAGCGTCCCCGTCGTAGGGCTTGTCCCCGTGGTCAGCGTCACCGTCCCGCTCACCCCGTCGCACACATGGCTGGCCGCGCACGCAATCGCCGGGCTCGTCCCCGCCGCGGCGCCCGTCGCCAGCCCCATCGTTCCCGACCCGATCATGAACTTGCCCGACACAAACCCCGTCGCCGTCGTGTTCCCGCTCCCCGAAACTGTCAGCACCGCGGCCGGACTCGATCCGCCGCTTTCCACCAGCAATCCCCCCGTCCCGCTGTTGCTGGTGCCATTGATCACCACGGCATTCGCCCCAGCTCCGGCATTGAGGTTCGTGTTTCCGTTCTGGTAGTACACTTCCCGGTCCAGCGAATTCACCATGTCCGTCAGGCGAAGATAGTTGCTGGCGTCCTTCTTCAGCTTCCATTCGTTCGTTCCGCCGTAGCTATTGAACTCCAGCGCGCCCACTTGATCCGCGCCCGATCCCGGCTGCACCACCACGTCCTCTTCGGCCGCCGCGCCATTGGCAAACGTCGTCGCATTGCCCGTGAAGGTTGGCCCGCTCGCCAGCACCACGTTTCCCGAGCCTGTCGTCCCGGAGATCTGCGACGGAATAATCTGGCCGCTGCCGTTCCCGAGTGGAATCCCGGCCCATGTTCCCGGCGACCCGGCCGCCACGTTGACCCACCCCGCGACCCCGTTGGCCGCGGCGCCAGAATTCTGCTCGAAGTCCCCTTGCGACCATGCCAGCGAGGATGGCGCGCTCGCTGACTTCGTAGGCAACTGCATCTCCGGACCGAGAACCGGCGACGAGAAGGTCAGCGCCTGATTCGTATACGAGGCCCCCAGCACACTCGTAAGATTCACCAGAACAGCGCCCGAATTCGTCGCATCGATGGAGTTGATCGTCTTGCTTGTATCGGTCCCAATTGAGATTCGCTGCCCCGCCGATAAGTCCGTTGCGCTCGTGCAAGTCAGAACGCTGACGCCGACCGTGCCGCTGCACGTGGTCCCTCCCCCATTCGGCGTGCCCGTCGTCCCAGTCTGATAGACAACATCGAGTGCATACCGCTTGCCATTCGCCCCGCTCCAATAAGTCGGCGGAGCAAGGATCTGGCCCGCAAAAAGCGTGGTTGCATTCGGCAGCGCCGTAAAAGCCGAGTCCGAGTACAGAAAATCGGAGGCGTGTATGCCGTATTGCCATAACTGGTCGATATTGACATCGCCCAGGAGTTGAATCGGCCCATCGTCCGCAGAATAGCTCGTTCCGGCGCTGTTGTACGACGGCGCATAAGTGAGCGCCGGAATATATCCCAGATACCCGACCACGCTGCTCCTCTGAAGCGCCGGTATTCCCACCCAGGACTTTGTCGTATTGGAACCCTGGCCGCTCGGAAACATCCCATTCAAAATACTCAGGCTGATCGCCCCGTCGTTCGCGGGCGACAGGTCAAACGACGGAAAATTGAAGCCCACCGTACCAGGAGATGCCGGAGTCACCCAGGTATTCTCAAAATCCAGAAAATACTGCATCACATCCGCCGGGCAATCGTAGAACGTGAATGCGCCCAATCCCGGCGTGAGCGACGTATTGATCTCCACCTTGAGATTTCTCGACGTAAAGTGTGTGCCATACCCGGAGGAACACGCGCCGTTGTCCAGCATCACCGCGGCCCCGCTGGTTGCCGAACCATATGCGCTTCGGTTGTTGTCCACCGTTCCGTTGGCTATCCCAAAAGAGTCTGAACCGGATACCCTCCAATAGATTCCGGCAATCCCCGCGCCATCCGATCTCCAACCCTTGTCGAAGTCCACATTGATGCCGCCATCGGAAAAGTAGTAGCTGTATTCGGTAGCTCCCGAGACCTGAGAATTCAGAACATGAGTGCCGGTATCCACCTGTGAGCCAAAGTAGAAACCAACATTGAAAGTATTGGTTTGCGTACTCAACTCGTTCACGATCGTTACATTGCTAACTGACTCCTCATACCGGGAATTCGCGCCAAAAGCAACCACGACGCTTGCCGTCGTCGCCGTGCCGCTGTCGGTGAATGTGCCCAGAGTTGGTGGGAATGGCACGACGACCGTGAATGTACTGCTGTTGGCAGCGGCTACCTGAGCGATTGCCCTGTTCAGCGTCAAACCCGCTGCGGTACTCAGTCCTTCAATATCCACCCATTGGCCGGCGGAAAGACTGTTCGCGGCCGTGAATGTCACCTGATACGGCTGGGGAGCAGCGGATGGGGAACTCGGAGTGAGGAACGGCGTCGTGTTTGCCGCTGCGGTAAAGCCGGTGATTGTGTAGACAGTCCCCACCCCCGGACCATTCCATGCTAGTCTCGGCGGTCCATCCGCCCCGTTGATGCTCCCGATGACTCCTTCAATCTGGCAGCTATCGTATGCGTTGATCGTAGACGAAACGACATAGTTATGATCGCCCGGAAACTCAACCACCCCGCCGCGCGGAGCACCGCCGCTCTTCCAGCAAGCATTGAAGGCCGCCTGAATCGCTGCTGTATCGTCTGTCGAACCGTCTCCCTTCGCGCCAAAGGCGGGGTTCGTAACATCGTAGCGCGGCCCGATGCTGGCACTATTCGCCACCGACAATGTACTCGTTGTGCTCACAGGTCCGGTGAATGCCGCTCCTGTGAGCGCCGCTCCGCCCAAATTCGCCAGCGCGCCGGAGGCCGTCGAAGATCCGGTCCCGCCCGAGCTGACCGAAACCGCGCTTGTCCCCGACAATGTGGTCCCCGTGCCGCTGTAATAGGCAATCTGCCCGCTCGCCCCCGAGTTCACTGTGCCGTTGGTGCTGCCTGTGCCGCAGGCCGCGCCCGTATTGGTGATGAATCCCGAGTTGTCGATTTGCATGCAGTTATGGCCGCTGCTCGCCGCAAGCCCCGGAAACTTGATCGCGTTGGCCCCGGTAAAGCTCGCGTATAAGCTGCTGCTGTTGCCGCCGTAGATGTCAAATCCCGTCCCCGACCCCGATTCGTAGTTCACGCGCACAACACCGGAAGAATTGGAGGCGTCGATATAGGTGTCCCCGCTATTCGTGCTTTGGTAGGCCTTGATGCTATCGAGTCCGCCGATGGCCGAGTTGAGCGCCCAGTTATTGCTCGCGTCTTTCTCCATGTACCACTGGCTGTTTCCGTTCCAGTCCTTGTAGATGAAAGATTCCTTCTGGCTCGTTGTCAATCCCGCCCACAAGGTCGCGTCAATCTCCGCATCCGCCTGGTTCTTCACCGTCGGCGTGCCGGTCAGGGTTGTAACTCCGCCCACTTGCAACGTGCCGTTGAACTGCGCGTTCCCGGTGTTGCCGATCGTGGCCACCGTGGTCTCGCTCGCTCCGCCCGACCCGATCACCACGCCGCCGGTTCCCGCGTTGTTCGATCCATTCAGCACAACCGCGCCTGTCCCGGCCGCGTTGATGACCGTTTGGTTGTTGCTGCTCGACTGCCCATTGTTATACTGTCCGACCGAGATGCGATACACATTGTTCAGCTCATCCAAAATCTGATAGAACTGCTCGCCGGCCGTCGCGTCGCTCAGGCCCATCGTCCAACGGTAGCCATAATCCGTCTGATAGCGGTTCAGCAGTCCGCGCTCGTTTCCCGTCCCGATTCCCAGCCGAAAGTGGTTCGTTACCGTTGCGTCTTTCTGGCTCCCGTACCAATCCCCATTCAAGCCGTTGAAACTGCGATGAAACGTATCCAGAAAGCTGTTCCGCGTTCCGTTGTCCGTCAACGCTCCGGTAAACATCGTTCCGCCGGTCATCCAGTTGTTATACGAACTGCCCGCATCCGCCACGACCTGGTTAGTCGAGTTTTCATTGCGCAACCCAACCACCGTGTTGTTCTGCGCGTTCGCCCCCAGATGCAATGCCGTCGAGCATCCCTCCACGTCTCCGCCGGTGAACGTGTTTCCATCCCCCTGCTGCAAGTTGATTCCATAAGTACCGCTGATCGGGCTTCCCCCACTCGTCGGGCAGTCGATGTGCAATCGCACAAACGTGCTCGCGTTCATCCAGTCGGTCGTGGCCGGATTCGATATCTGGTGCCCGATCGCGTTCACTGCCATCTGGAATCCATTAAAGGCGTTGTCGAAGAACGTTCCCCCTGTGTAGTTGCCGGTCCCATCCAGCGTCATGCCTGTCTGGGTCGAGTTACCCAGAAAATACAGGCTCTCCAGATCCATCTCCTGCGTACGGTAAGCGATGAGCCCCTGCGCTGCCGCGCTGATTGAAGCCGTGGTGTTGATCACCACGTTGTCCAGGTGAAAGCCCATCGTATCCGCTGCGTAGGTCGGATCTCCCACCTGTACCATCGCCTCGGTCCCGGAGTACAGAAACACCGTGCCGCCCTGGCTCCCGCTCGCGGCGCTTGCTCCGCGCAATGCGCACCCGCGCAGTGTCACATTCCTCGTTCCCGCCGTCACAATCAACTGGTTCCCCGTCGAAATCGTCGCGCAAGGCAGCAGCACCGTCGCATTCGCCGTCGAAATCGTCAGGTTCGATCCCATCGACAGTGTTCCCGTGAAATTCCGCGCATCGCACGTTCCGCCATAAACAGCGCTCATCGCGCCCAGGCACGCCTGTAACTTCGCCCCGAAGTCTGCGCCAGGGAACTGATTCACCTCGTATGCGCTTCCCACCGGGTTATTCGTCACCAGCGCCGCGTATGTTCCTCCGCCGGGCAATCTTCCGCCGCCCCCGGCCAGTTGCGTTCCATAGCTCTCCGAGCCTACCGCGTTCCATACCGTGTACCCGCCATTGCCCTTCAGCAGATTACCGCCATAGAACGTCATATTCTGCCCGGAGATCAGATTCACCGGCGCGGATGTATCCCATGTTCCCGCCACGTTCACGCTCGCCGTCGTCGTTCCCGAACAGCCCACTCCGCCCTGCGTCACCGTGATGGCGCCGATCGTCCCGCCGCTCGTCACGTTGGCCGTAGCCTGCGCCATGCAGCTTCCGCTGAAGGCCAAAGGAACCTGCGTCCCATACGGATCGAATCCCAGTCCCGCTTGCGAACCCACGGTCACTGCGGTCACCGCCCCGCCGGATGCCGTCACCGTCAGCGCCGGCTGCACTGCGTCCCACGCCGGCAGCACCACCGAATTCCGCACCGTCCAGCCCTGTTGCGCTCCCGCAAAGTCCAGCACCAGCCCGGTCGGAGGCTCGCCCGTCGCGGCCGAGTTTCCCGCCAGCGCCACCACGTTATCCATCACATTGTTCGAGCCTGCCGCTGCCGTAAACCCGTGCGTCGCCTGGATCGTGATGTTCTGCCACCGGTTCGAGTCCGCATTCAGTCCTGCCGGTGTCGTTCCAAACAGAGCGGGGATAGCGATGCCTGTATTCAGCCCGCGAATATCGATATTCCTAAACTCGCTCCACTGCGGCCACTGTCCCAGATACAGCCCGCAGGTGTGCGTCGAGTGCGCCCCTGGATACAGCGCAGACATCGGATCCACGCCCGTCGCCGCAATCTCCAGGTTCTCGATCTCCGCCACCTTCAGGCCATTTCCCCCCGCTCCGGTCGTCGCCGGCATTGCAATTGCGCAATTGCCCACCGCCCACGCCGCTCCCGTTCCCGCTGTCCCGGTCAGGCCATTCCCGCCCGGCGAAAAAATCGAGTTGCTCTCCAGCGGCCGGTTCACCGCGCAGCCTCCCGCCGGAGCAAGTCCTTCCGCCGCCGAACAGGAAACATCCTGGCTCTGATCGACATAAATCGTCAGATCGTGTATCCGCGTGTAAGACAGCAGGTTCATGCTGTCGGTCATCGTCAGCAGCACATCCTGGCCGGGAAAACCCACCAGCGCCGACACCTGCTTGCCCATCCCGCCAATCGACTCCCCATGCCACACCAGCGTCTGCGTCTTGCATCTCCCCTGCGGAATCGTCAACGCGACTCCGTGCGTCTGCGCGTATGTCAGCGCAGCCTGCAGCGCGTTCGTATCGTCCGTGCTCCCATCGCACACCGCGCCGAACTCCTTCACGCTGCGCTCAAACTGCTGCGAACTGCCCTGCCGCAAATCCGTCACATACACGCCGTTCGGATTGTTAAACCCATCCGTCCCCGCATAAGTCGGCGGAATCTCCATCGCTCCATTCGTCCCCGCCGCGTTCATCGCCGCTTGCAGCGTCGTCTGCGAACTGCCCGCCACCGGCGACTCCACTCCGTTCACGGCCGGCGTTGCCAACGCTCCCGTCATGCTCCCGCCCGCCAGTGGCACCGCCAGCGCGAAGTTCTCATCCACATAGTGCTTGTCGGCCGCCTGCAAAGGCTGCGCCGGATCGCAGCACAAAGTCAGCGGTCCCGTCATCGTCCCCCCCGATGCCGTCAGCAGGCTTCCCGCTAACCCCGTGATCGCCTCATCCACATACGCCTTGCTCACCGCCTGCACGGCCTGCGCCGCCGGCATCAGTTGCGCCTGCACCTGGGCCAGAGTCGCCTCCGCCCCCGCCGGCACCACCCAGTACTGGGTGTTCGTCGAGCCGTCGCTCATGTAGTAGACCGCCGTGTAGTACTGCCCTGCCGGCGTCGCCCCCAGGTTCGGGGCCAGATTCACGCTCAAAAATCCATCCGGCGCAATCGCTGCCGTCGTGCTGTCGGCCGCCACCAGTTGGCCGCTCGCCGTCGTAAACGATGGCCAGCTCAACACCAGCGTCCCTGTCCCCGGCTGGCCGTTCGCCAGATACACTGTCCCCTGAACCGTCGTCGTGCTGACCGACTGCGCCTGAGCTTCAATGCCCAAGCCCATCAGGCCCATCGTTAGCCAGAACAGTCCCATCCGTCTGCCGGCGCGCAACCATTCGTGATTCATGAGCTTCATCCGTCTCTCTTCTTTCTTCGTGGGATGACCGCAAAGAGGCCGCCTGCCCTCTCTGCCGCCATCCCCGCAAAGTCTTGTCCTCAGGCCCACCCGCCTGCCGTCTCAACAACTCCCGCGCAACTCTCCGCCTCTTCTTCGCTCAAATCGCCCTTCCACTCTGGCTCCTTGCCCAGTTCCTCTGCCAGGCTGTAAAAGTGCTGCACCATCGCTTCGTCCTCGCAATCGATCTGCCCTTCCGCCAGCGCAAACAGCAGCTTTGCGCTCGTGGCGTTGCCTCTGATCAGATTTTCGTAGAGTGACTTCGCAATTGCCTCGCTGTTCTCTTCCAGCTTCTTGTCCGCAGCCGCCTTCAACTTCGCTGATCCGCGGCTGACCGTCTTTTGCTGGGCCCCTGTTCCGCGCGGTCCGCCTGCAACCGCCTGCCTCGTTCTTGCCAACACCATCTCTCCGCCAATCCCGTCCCACCATTCCACGGCCTTGCAGGTCTCTCCGTAGAAAGAGAGAAAAGGCAATTCCCCGCGGGAACCGCCCCTCCATCTGCCGAATCGGTTGTTCGGGCGCCGCGATTCGTATTGATCCGGCCCAAATACAATGAGATCCCGTGCCCCATCCATTCGCTTTTTTCCGGCGAATGGGTGGGAAACATTGAACCATGGATGGGCCGGATCAAAAAGCGGCTTCTCCTCCTCAGGGGAAGCCCTCTTGCGCAGCCCCTCGCTGCTCCATCTCAACTCGAAGATTCCTCTGAGGTCTCCATCCCGCACAGGCCATCTCGCCTCAAGCCGCTTCCGTCATTTCCTGCGGCACATCGCAAAGGTCAAAACGTCCATTCGCGCTCTGAAGATGCTCTCGGTCTCTCCCCATGCCTGCGAACCCGTAAAAGTAGTCCGAATGAATTTGGAAATCCTCTTCCGATTTCCGCTCTTGTTGTATTCCTGTTTGAATGTTCTTAGCTTAACCAATCTCCCCGGAATTCCATGCAATCAAATAAACATTCGGCCCGCCCTTTGTCTTCAGCAATTTAACGACATTTGCCCCATCTCAAATCTTTGACACCGATTTCAAACTGAAGCAAACAACCCTTAAAAGGGAGATTTCTCCCACTCTCCCGCGAATGTTCTACGATATTCCGGTGACAACTCCAGCCACCCACGTCCCCACTCTGCTCGTCCACGGCGGAGCCTGGGCCATCCCTCTGGACGCTGCCTCCGCCCACCAGGCCGGCGTCCGCAATGCCCTGGAATCCGGCTATGCCATCCTCTCCAGCGGTGGCTCGGCTCTCGACGCCGTCGAAGCCGCCGTCGCCGTCCTTGAAGACGACCCCGCCTTCGACGCCGGTCGCGGCAGCTTTCTCACCTCCGACGGCCGCGTCCAGCTCGACGCCCTCCTCATGGACGGTGGCCGCATGAAAGCCGGCGGCGTCGCCTGCGTTGAGCGCCTCCGCAACCCCATCCATGCCGCCCGCCTCATCCTCGAAGAGAGCCCCCACATTTACCTCGTAGGCCCCGGCGCAGAGCAGTTCGCCCACGCCCACGGCATCCCCCTCATCGAAAACACCGAGCTGATTCTCGACCGCGAGCGCGAACGCCTCGCACACGCCCAGGCCCGCCAAGCCGCCGGCAGTGCCGACCAAACCTTCTCCGGCCAACTCCTCCACGATGACAAAAGCCCCGAGACCGCCATCCCGCCCGACCCCAGCCTGTACGCCTCCCACGATACGGTCGGCGCAGTAGCCCTCGACGTCCGCGGCAACCTCGCCGCCGCCACCTCCACCGGAGGCACCCTCAACAAGACTCCCGGCCGTGTCGGCGACTCCTCCCTCATCGGTTGCGGCTGCTACGCCGACAATCTCTCCGCCGCCGTCTCCCTCACCGGCTGGGGCGAACCCATCATGAAGCTGGTCCTCGGCAAGTGGGCCGCCGACCGCGTCGCCTCGGGCACCGCCCCTGAAATCGCCGCTCGCGAAGCCATCGCCTACCTCTACAACCGTCTCGGCGGCCACGGCGGCATCATCCTCCTCGGCCCTGACGGCCGCTTCGGCCTTGCCCACAACACCCCCGCCATGGCCTGGGGCCTCGCCACACCCACCGGCTTCCACACCGGCCTCAATGTCTGAACGCCGCCACACCAGCCCGCCAACTCGCTAACTTGCTATCCGGCGCAGCCGGGCTAACTCGCCATTCCCTAAATTTAGACGCCTGATCCTGACCCCTGTCTTTGCAATAATCTCCCTATGCTGATCCTCGCCTCAGCCTCCCCCCGCCGCCGCGAACTCCTCACCCAGGCCGGCTTCTCGTTCGAGGTCCACCCAGCCCATATTCCCGAAGATCCCTACCCCAACGAAGACCCCACCGCCTACGTTCTCCGCCTCGCCCGCGAAAAAGCCGAAGCCGTCTATCACGAACTTGCTTTGAAAGAGCACGGCTTCAGCCGTACCGAATGCGATCCTGAAGGGCTCCCGGCTTTAGCCCCGGAGGGATATCGTCCACACCCCGCCGCAAAACTCGATGCGGACAATGTCTCGTATCAGGGCACGACTTCAGTCGGGCCGCAGCCGCGCCAAAATGAAGGAGGGGCTTTAGCCCCTGAAGAAACCCTCACCGTTCTCGGCGCCGACACCACCGTAACCCTCGACAACCAAATCCTCGGCAAGCCCTCAGACCCCGCCGACGCCGCACGTATGCTCCGCCTCCTCTCTGGCCGCACCCACCGCGTTGTCACCGGCGTAGCCGTCGTCACCGCCGCGAGCACCCAAGTCGCCGCCGAAACCACCGCCGTCCAATTCCTTCCCCTCTCCGACAAAGAAATCGCCGCCTACATCGCCACCGGCGAGCCAATGGACAAGGCCGGAGCCTACGCCATCCAGGGCCGCGCCGCACGTTGGATTCCCCGCATCGAGGGCTGCTACTTCAACGTCGTCGGCCTCCCCATCGCCTTGGTCGCCGCTCTTCTCAAAGCCTCGCAACTCGCTGATTCACCAAGTCGCTGACTCGCGGCTTGCTCGCTCTCTGTCCCTCTGTCAAGACATCCCCTCGACGCCCTCACCCAGGCGATGTAGAATCTCTGCAATCAATTCAACTGGCCTCAATGCTCTGCCAATCGCTCCCAAACAGAGGAAAGATCATGCGAATTCCCGTCCTGCTCCGCAATGCAATCCTGCTCCTCGCCATTGCATCGCCCACCCTCATTCGCGCCCAATTCCAGAAACCCACCGGCGAAGAACTCAAAATGACCGCCGATCCCAAAGCCCCGGGCGCCGCCGCCGTCTTCCTCAATATCGAGGAGACCTCCGACGATGATCTCCATTACTACAGTGTTTACGCGCGCATCAAGGTTCTTCAGGAGAAGGGCAAGGAGCTTGCCACGGTCGAGCTGCCCTACACGAAGGGGAATACCAGGATTGAGGACATCAAGGCCCGCACCATTCACTCCGACGGGACAGTCATCCCGTTGACCGGCAAGCCCGAAGACCTGTTGGCCTTCAAGACGACATCCAAGAGCGGCGAGCTGCAGGTCAACCGCAAGGTCTTCACCCTGCCGAGCGTCGAGGTGGGCAGCATCCTGGAGTATTTTTACAAGCTTCGCTACGACGATGGCTACCTTTCTTCGCCATGGTGGGAGATCCAGAAGCCGTACTTCATCCACAAAGCGCACTATGCTTTCGCGCCCTCGCCGTACTTCCTGCATGGCCTCGCCAATTGGATCCTCGACGCAAATGGCCATCCCATCAACTCCCTGGTCATGTGGCCGCTTCTTCCCGCTGGCGTGGCCGTCAAGAGGGATGTGAAGGGCCATTTCTCCCTCGATATGAGCGATATCCCCGCCCTCCCGAATGAGGACTGGATGCCGCCGATCCAGAATTTCGGCTATAAGGTTTACTTCTATTACAGGGCCGCCGAGGGCGTCGACGACTCTTGGGCAAGCGAAATCAGACTGTGGTCAAAGGAAGTGGAGCGCTTCGCCGAACCGACCTTGCCCATCCACGAGGCTGTGGCTGGCTTGATTTCGCCCGGCGACACCGGCCTGGACAAGGCGAGAAAGCTCTACAACGCTGTCCAGGCCCTCGACAATACGGATTTCTCGCGCAAGAAGAGCGCATCGGAACTCAAGCAACTCAACATCAAGGACACCAGGCGAGCCGAAGACATCTGGGCGCAGAAGAGCGGCTCCAGCCAGGACATCGCGCTCCTCTACCTGGCCATGCTCCGAGCTGCCGGCCTCAACGCCAAAGCCTTGAAGATCGCAAATCGCGACCAGAACATCTTCGATCCCAGCTATATGAGCATGAGTCAACTTGAGGACACACTTGTCGTTCTAAGCATCGACGGCGACGATATCCAGCTCGACCCCGGACAGAAGATGTGCCCCTTCGAGAAGCTGCACTGGAAACACTCCAATGTCAGCGGATTCCTTGAGGGCAGCGATGGCAAAACCGCCGACAACACTCCGCCGCCTGCTTATCTTGACAACAACACGACGCGCAAAGC
>Ga0187847_10002476_pt1 | contig 14881 bp, 13 predicted proteins | sample June2016WEW_4_10_FD_132458 | JGI IMG/M metagenome (GOLD analysis project Ga0187847, IMG submission 132458) | Peatland microbial communities from SPRUCE experiment site at the Marcell Experimental Forest, Minnesota, USA - June2016WEW_4_10 | ecosystem: Environmental > Terrestrial > Soil >...
CTTGGTCTGTGCGTAGGACACGACGCAGCGCACTGACTCGACGGGGCCGAGCTGGGTGAGTGCGTTGAACGGTTTGATCGGATAGTCGAAGAACTTGCCGCTGTAGTAGATGCGACTCAGTCGATTCCTGGTCGGGAAGTCCTCGGGACCGAGGATCTCGTGCCAGAACGCCTGGACTCGTGAAACCTTGGTGAAGAAACGATGCCCGCCGATGTCGAATCGCCACCCCTCGCGTTCTACGGTGCGACTGATACCGCCGACCTGTACGTCGGCCTCGAGTACGACCGGCTTCACGCCGGTCTTCAATAGTTCGTACGCGGCGGTGAGTCCGGCGGGGCCAGCGCCGATGATCACCACGTTGTCGTGATCGGTGACCTCGTCGGTGGGCGCGGTCACCGTAGAGCCCCTGATGGGTTCATCGCGGGTGCGTGCGTCGTGTCCAACGTGCTCGTGCTCGCTACGTCGCGAGGCTCATCTGGGTCGCGTCCTACTGGCATCTTGAATTCACTCTCCGGTCACGCTCAGGTCAATTCCTACAATTTCTATTAGATTAATAGAGATGAGCGGGGCAAGGCGAGTTTGGTCGTGACGAGGTCGAGATTCCTCGTTCGATGCGACGCCCCATGTGACGGTCGCCGGCGGTCGCGCGAGTGACGGTGTTGCCAGGAATGAAGATCCTCGTCGCGGGTGGGGCGGGCTATATCGGCAGCACCATCGCCTCGGCATGCATCGACGCCGGCCTCACGCCGATCATCGTCGACAGCCTGGTGAACGGTCGCCGTGAGTTCACCGAAGGTCGGCGCTTCTACGAAGGCGACATCGGCGATCGAGACGTGTTGGACCGCGTCTTTGACGATCACCCCGATATCTACGCCGTGGTCCACTGCGCGGCACTGATTCTTGTGCCGGACTCGGTGCTGGATCCGATCTCGTACTACCGGGCGAACGTCGCCAAGAGCTTGGAGTTCGTCAACTACGTGATCGACCATGGATGCACGCGAATGATCTTCAGTTCGACCGCGGCCATCTACGCGCCAAGCGAATCGTTCGCGGTGGATGAATCGAGCGCGATTGAGCCGACGAGTCCGTACGCTCGGACGAAGGTGGTGTGTGAGGCGATGTTCGAAGACATCGCCCAGGCGACGCCGATGCGGATCCTGTCGCTTCGCTACTTCAACCCCATTGGCGCGGATCCCAAGTTGCGCAGTGGCCCGCAGGCCACGCAGCCGAGCCACGTGCTCGAACGGATGATCAAGGCGATGCGGACGGGCGCGACGTTCTCGGTGACGGGCGACGACTTCGCCACGCGCGACGGCACGGGTATCCGCGACTACATCCACGTGTGGGACCTGGCTCGCGCGCACGTGGCGTCGATCGATCGCTTCGAGACGATCTTTGACGACACCCGTCCTTACAAGGTCGTCAACCTGGGCACGGGCGTCGGCACCACGGTGCGAGAACTCCTGGACACCTTCAACGACGTCGTGGTCACGCCGCTCGACTCCGAGGTGACGTCACGCCGACCGGGCGACGTCGCGGGCGCGTACGCGAACGGCGAACTGGCCGAACGCCTCATCGGCTGGCGGCCCCGGCTCTCGATAGCCAACGCGATTCAAGACGCCCTTCGATGGGCGGAGGTTCGAGAGAGTCTGCTGCGACACCACGCGTGACGGCGTCGCTACCGCGGGCTCGCGTCACCGCTCGGCCCTCTCGCTCGCCGACGCGTCGGCACAAAGGCTCGGCGCTCATTGACGAACGACAGCACCAAGAAGAGCACCGCGAGAAGACCGGCGAGCAGTGCGAGGTCCTCGTGCGGCGGCGTGAAGCTGTAGCGCACGACCGACCTGCCCTTGGGCAGGTCGACGCGCTGGTACACGCCACTGATCGTGGTGACCGTCGCACGTCGGCCGTTGACGGTGACGCCCCAGCCCTTCATCGAGAGTTCGGTGCGCAGCAACGTCGCGCCTGACGTTGCACAGTTCGCGTACGCGAGGTTCTCACTCGGGCTGGTGATCGAACAACTGGAGGAGAAGAACGGCCGCGGCTTCGGCAGTTCGTAGACGGTGGCGGTGGCGTCATGGAAGACCGGCCGCACGCCGAGCGCGATGAGCTGAGGAATCAACGTGACCGAGCTCGGCACCAGCAGGTACTTGACCGAGGCGTCTTCGTAGGCCGTGAAGTGGGCCACCAGTTCGTTCTCCTGTGCCGGGATCATGGTGGCGCCACCTCGCACGAGGAACTCGTTTTCGGGGTGGAGACCGGGGTAGAGATGACCCTGAATGAACTTGCGAAACGCGTTGGGGAATGGCAAGTCGATCGCGCTGAGCGAGTTGAGACCGAACTCCGAGCCCCAGTTCGGGTACAGCACGCGCAGGTCCAGGAATCGCTCCTCACCCTGGTGGGTCTGGAGATAGGTGATCGGCGCGTAGTCAATCGTGACCTGCTTAGGTGCCTGGGCCGTCGGCACGACGAAGAAGAGGAGTGACTCGCCGACCATGATGATCGCCACGAGCAGCGGCGCCCATTTGAAGCGCGTGAAGCGCCCGAGGACGAGGAGCACCACCACCGCGATGAACGGCACCAACTTGAGCGCGATGAGTACGAGATGCACGTGCGCGGTGATCGAGTAGCCACGGTTGAGGGCGCGCGCACTGAAGTATCCCGTGACCAGCACCAGCCCCATCACGAGGCCCGAACCGGTAAAGAGCCGCCGTGCCCGCGTGCTCTGGGTCAACTCGGTGAGACCGAGCACCGCGAGGATGATCAGTGCAAAGTCACAACTCGAGATGATGTAGCGCGCAAAGGCCGAGGTGTCGACCAAGGGGACGAGATTCCACAGCGCGCGGGTACCTAGGAAATCGAACGCACCCGCGAGACCGGCGAGGATCCACAGGGCCAAGAAGCTTCGCAGCGCCCTCAGTCGCGCACCGAAGAGTCCGACGATCGCGAGCACCGTCACGGAGACCGTGAAGTAGCCGCCGATCACGCCCCACAGATTGGCCGCATTGGGATTGGCGAAGATCGTGCCGTAGACGTAGGGGTTGAAGAACATCGGGATCGCCGACGTGGGGAGATGGTACTGACCAAGGGCCGCGTTCGAGTGCGCACCGACATAGGCGACCTTCATGAAGTCGAGGAACGGCACAAGGATCGGTAACGCCAGTACGACGCCGACAACGGCGGCGAGTCCGAATCGCCGAAGGGCGCGAGCGCGCAACACCGCGGGCAACGACCACAACCGCACGATCGCCCATACGCCACAGAAGATCGCGTCGAAGAAGGCGCCCTCGGGAAATCCGGAGTACAGCGAGAGAGCCAGAGCGATCGCCGCCACGTACCAGCCACGTTTCGTGCCGTTGGTGCTTCGTTCGAGGATCATCTCGACGCCTATCAGCAGCATCGGGAGGAACGGCAGAGGATTGACGACCGTGTTGGCCAGCCAGGCAAAGGTCCCGTTGAGGGCGAAAAGCATGCCCGCGACCGTGGCGCCGAGGACAGGAATCGAGAGTCGTCGGGCGAAGAAGTACGTCGAGACGCCGGCGATCATTTCGAGCAGGATGTGCATCCAGAGCAGACCGGCGGGCATCGCGAGCACGAGCGTGAAAGGGAAAAGCGCGGCGGATTGCATCTCGCCCGCGAGTGGCTGGCCCAGTCCTTCGAAGTAGTTCCACCACGGAAAATGGCCGTGCAAGAGATCCACCGCCGCACGGTAACCAAGCGACTGCGTGAGGGCGCCCACGTTCGGATCGATCGATGAGTGTCCGCACGACACGTGACACAGACCGTGCGCGATGCCTGTCGTCCACCAGATCGGGTCACCATTCGAGAGACCCGTGACGTAGAGCACGTTGCCGGCGAGCACGGCGAGCACGATCATCAACACTGGTGTCCGCCACGAAGGGAGTCGACGGTAGATCTCGCGCGTTCGTTCTAGGTACGTCGTCAAGAGTCCTCGTGGGGTCGGGAGGTGCTTGGTGACCACGCTACGAACTCCTTGCGGTTGGGATACCTCTTTCGTTCGTAGACGCCCCAAGCACAGAGGAACACGAAGGCGACTAGTCCGAGCGCGAGGGCGAGGTCCTCATGCGGCGGTACGAAGCGGTAGTCAACGACTGACGCTCCTTGGGGCAGCGAGATGGCCTGGTAGACACCGTCGACCGTATGAATGGTCGCCAGTGTCCCGTTCACCGAGGCTGTCCACCCGGGCATCGAGAGTTCCGTTCGCAGCAATGTCGCACCCGCGTTCGAACACGTCACGTTCGCGGCGTCGACGTTGGTGCTCGTTACGTCACACGACGATGAGAAGAATGAACGTGGGTGGGGCAGTGCGTAGATCGTGGCGGTGGCGTCGTGCCAGACCGGCGTAACGTGCAATGCCGCGAGCGCCGGCAACAGCGTCAGTGAGCGTGGCGCCAACAGGTACTTGACTGACGCTTCCTCGTAGGCAAGTAAGTGTGTCGCCAGTTCGGTCTCTTGGCCCACGATCCCTGCGGTCCGGTCCCGCGTGAAGGCATCGCCGGGCTTGTTGCCCGGATACAACTGCTCCTGGATGAACTGCTCGAACGACCGGGGAAAGGGTAGGTCCGTGGCATTCAGGGCGTTGAGACCGAACTCACTGCCCCAGTTCGGCGGCAGCACGGTGAGGTCTACGAACCTCCCTTCTCCTTGATGGGACTGTAGATACGCGATGGGAGCGACGTCGGTCGTCACGTGTCGCGGTGCACCGATGGTGGGGACCGTGAATAAGAGGACTGACTCCACCACGAGCGCCGCGCCGGCCGCCAGCGCGACGTCGAACTGACTCGTGAATCGACTCGCCGCGAACAACAATGCGAGACCGACGAAGGGGATGAGGCCGAACGCGATCAAGGCAATCCGCGTCTTCGTGTCGACGGTCGATCGGTAGTTAAGTTCGTGGGCGACGACGCCGCCGGAGATGAGTACGACGACCATGAACAACGTCGCGCCAACGAATCGACGACGCGTTCGTTCAAGCGTGGCCAGGTCACCGAGTCCGAGTGTCGCGAGGACGATGAGCGCCAACTCACAACTGGGCATGACGTAGCGCGGTAGCGAGGTCGAGCTCAGGAAGGGCAGGACGTTCCACCACGAACGAGCGCCGAGGAGATTGAAAGTGCCCATGAGCCCCGCCGCCAGCCACAGGGCGAGCGCGAGGCGAAGGCCACGTAGTCGGGAGCCGAAGAGTCCGACGATCGCCATAACGCACACAGTCGCGCCGAAGTAGCCTCCGATCTCTCCCCACGTCGTGAAAACACGGGCGTTTCCATAGATGGTCCCGAAGAGGTACGGATCGAAGAGCATCGGAAGTGCGTGCACGGAGAGTGACCACGAACCGTCGATCCTGTCAACGTGTCCACCGACGTAACTCACGCGGAGGAAATCGCCAAACGCCACCAGCGCAGGCAGCGACGCCACGGTGCCGAGCACCACGCCGATACCGACGCGTCGCGCGGCCGTCGCGCGGTAGCGCCGGGGCACCGAATTCAGACGGACGAGGGCCCACACCACACAGAGGAGCCCGTCGAGGTAGGCGACTTCGGGGAAACCCGCGTAGATCGAGAACGCCACCGCGGCCGCCAGCACGAACCAGCCGCGTCGCGACGTCGACGATCGCTCGAACACGATCTCGATACCGAGGAGCAGCATTGGCAGGAACGCGATTGGATTCACGACGGTATTGGCCAGCCACGCGAACGTTCCGTTCAGGGCAAAGAGGGCGCCTGCGACGACGGCAGAGGTCGCGGGCGAGCCCAGTCGACGAGCGAGGAAAAACGTGGACACGCCGCTAATGACTTCGAGCACGACGTGCAGCCAGAGGAGACCGCCCGGGAGTGCCAACAGTACCACCAGCGGAAAAAGTGCGGCCGATTGCATTTCACCAGCGAGTGGCTGCCCGAGACCTTCGAACGCGTTCCACCACGGAAGGCGTCCGTGCAGGAGGTCGGTCGCGGCGAGATGACCGAGCGGTTGGGTTATGACGCCGACGTTTATGTCCGTACTCGAACGTCCACAGATCAGTCCACAGACTGAGTGCGTGATGCTGGTCGTCCACGAGATCGGATCACTGTTGGCGAATCCCGAGAGATAGGCGAAGTTGCCGAGCACGACGACGCCAACTATTAGGAGTATCGGCGTCGTCGAAGGAGGAAGTGACTGGTAGCGCTCGCGCAGACCCCTTCGCTCGAGGCGTCGATCCCTGATCGAAGGGTCGAGCTGAGGTGTTGTTGCCGCGAGGTCGCCGTGGAGCATTGCGAACACACGATACTCGACTAAATCCATCGGATTACTAGATATGCGCCAGTGATCGCGTCGCAATACGCCGCTACCACAGTGTTACAAGAGCAAGGGCAGTAGGAGCTCTGAGATGGCGTGAACCTGTTGCACGCGATTCGAACTCAGCAGCTCTATCGCGATCGTCGTGGCACCCGCGTCGCGGAGGCGTCCGATGAAATCCGCGACCTGTTCGGGACTCCCGATCGCCGCGACCTTTCGAAGATCGTCCGATGAGACGTTTCGGGTCGACTGTCCTCGCCACGTCGTCAACGCATCTTCCATGGCCGAGTCTGCGTTCACGTTGACGTTCACGTTGAGAAAGACACCGACCGGGAAGTCGTCGTCGCGGTCGTCCGACGAACGAAGCTCATCGAGTAATCGCGTTCGTCTCGCCAACTCATGCGGGGTGACGGCGAACGTCAACCACCCGTCACCGAGTCGAGCGACGCGCGCGAGCACTCGTCGCACCCGTTCTGCGGTGGCGTCCATAGGCGGATTACCCGTCATCCAGATCGGCAGTGGCTGCTGAATGAACGGAGGGGCAAGTTCGAAATCGTCGATCGCGAACGACGTACCCTCGAACGTCACCGCATCACCGCGGCTGACCTCTCGCAGGAAGTTGATTCCTTCTTCCATTCGCGACACTTTCTCGCGATGCGTCATGTTGAATGCGGCGAGTTCCTTCTCGCGCGTGGGACCTGTGGCTTCACCAGGACAGGCAATCATCGTCATGCGCCCGCGCGAGAGTTGATCGAGGTTGGCCCACTGTTGAGCGACGATGAGCGGGTGGCGCAGTCCCAGGCTGGCTTGACAGGCGACGCCCAAACGGACACGTTTCGTCCGGGCCGCGCACGCGGCCAACAGCACGACCGAATCGTAAAAGGGGAGCGAGATGATCGAGTCGGTCACCCAGACGTCGTGCCAACCGGGGACTCGGTCGACGAGTTCGGCGATACCGATGAGTTCCTCGTGGCTGAGCGCCGTTGGGCCCAGTCGAGTCGGCAACACAACGCCAACGTCCAACATACGTTCCTCCTCGAACATTGAGCAACGTGGACCGGCGATTGCTCGGACGACAATTTGACATCGTTCCGACTATCTGCGCGCTCGACGTCGCTACCCTTATCTCTAGTATCCCAATGGTTTTGGTCAACTTAGTCTCCAGAGCGATCGAGGTGATGTGAGCGAGGCGAAACTCATCCAGGCAGTTGAACTCGTCGGCGAACTCGACGACCCCGCACTTCTCGTCCTGGACGCGACCGCGTTCTTGCGTCGCGAGATCGAAGGCGGACCGTACGTAGTCGAAAGTGGGCGACGCTCGTTTGACGAACGCCACATCCCCGGAGCGGTCTTCGCCGACATCCCAGGGGAGCTGTCGGATCCCGATTCTCCGTTTCGGTTCACGGTGCCGACGCCTAACTACTTCGCTCGGGCGATCGGGGCGCTGGGCGTCGGCGACGGCGTACATGTCGTCGTCTACGCCCAGGAGTCGCCAATGTGGGCGACGAGGTTGTGGTGGCTGTTGCGCTACTTCGGCTTCAGTGACGTTCGTGTGCTTGACGGAGGACTAGCGGCATGGATGGCCGCCGGTCTGGACGTGACGTCGAAGGTTCGGTTGCCGCGCGCGAGGACGTTCATTCCGAGCACCCGATCGGAATTACTTGCGACGAAGCGTGACGTCGTGGACATCCTCGCTGGAGAGCCGGCGTGCCTGCTCAATGCGCTTCCGACCAAGGCGTTTCGCGGCGAAGGACCGGGCTCGTACTCGCGTCCCGGCAGAATCCCTGGTTCGCTGAGCATTCCCTCCGCGGACGTGCTGGACCCCTCGACCGGTCGATTCCGCGACCACGAATGGCTCGCTTCGACGCTGCAGGTCGCGACGAAGAGCGAGGTGCCCGTCGTCGCTTACTGCGGCGGCGGTATCTCAGCCACGCTCGACATCTTCGCCTTGTCACTCGTCGGCCGAGACGACGTACGACTGTATGACGGTTCGCTCACCGAATGGAGTGCCGACCCGACCCTGCCGCTTGTTGTGGACTGAAGCCCGTGCGTCCAGTGGTCTTTGACTGCGATGGCGTCCTCGTGGACTCAGGGTTCGCGTGGATCGGCGCACTGGAGCACGCGTTGCATGGTTACGGCATGGTCGTCGATGGCCGAGTGACCGCGTCGATGATCGGAGGCTCGGTACCCGAGGCCATCGAATACCTCAGTGACACACTTGACCGTGAGCTTGACCGAACGGCGATCAGCAAGGAAATTTACGACGACGTGCTCTCGCGCCTCGCCCTCGGCGTTCAGGCAATGGACGGCGCAGGTGAACTCCTCGAACGACTCAACGGGACTCGTGCGCTCGCGATTGCCTCGAACGGCTCATGTGAAACGGTGGAAGCGTCCATTCGTTCCGCAGGGCTTCCCCGTGTCTTTGACGTGGTCGTCGCACTCGACGGCACGCTTCGACCTAAACCGGCCCCGGACCTCTATATCGAGGCGTGCGCGCAACTCGGAACGCCTTGCGGCGACGCCATCGCGTTTGAGGACTCGCTCCGTGGCGCGGCGTCGGCGCGATCGGCGGGACTCAGCGTCATCGGCGTCGGCCAGGAGACTCGACTGCACGGAGTGTGCGACCTCGTGGTGGCGAGCCTTCGCGACGACCGTCTACCAGCGTTTCTCGAAGCGCCGACACTGGGTTAGCACTGCGCGGCGCTCGACTTCGGACGTCTCGAAAAGTTGTGACCACGTGTACCTGCTACTTGCGCCGTTGGTTGGTAATCTCTATAATCTCGATAGAAATAGTAGGAAATCAGACCACGGCGGCGTCTCGCGAGTGGCCAATCGGAGAAGCGGAGAAACGACCATGACAGCCCAAGACACCGAGAATCTCGATCGAGTGCCGCCGACAGCGACCGACGAGCCCGTCGTGCTCGCGGCCATTGAGATTCATTCAATTGACGTGATACCCGACAGCGAGCGCCACGGGAGCATCCATCAACAAGGCGTCTTCTGGTTCCTGTCCAATTCGCAGACCTTGAGTGTCGCTGTTGGCTTCACGGGTATCGCCCTTGGCCTCACGGTGTGGTGGACGATCCTCGCAGTGATCATCGGTAACGCCTTCGGGACGGTCTTCATGGCGCTGCACGCGTCCCAAGGTCCGCGTCTGGGATTACCTCAGATGATCCAGTCACGGGCTCAGTTTGGCTATCGCGGTGTGGTCCTTCCGCTGGCGATCGCGTTGTTCACGTACATCATCTTCGCCGTGGTCGACACCGTGATTATCGACCAGGGTCTGCACACGATCTTTGGTTGGAACACGTATCTCGTGGGGATCGTCATCGCCGTGGCCGCGGTCGCGCTGGCGGTGTGGGGCTACGACTGGTTGCATCGGGCCTTCCGATGGCTCTTCTGGATCTCACTGCCACTGTGGCTGGTGCTGACGATCGCTATCGTGAGTGGCCACGCGGGCGGCGCCCCGGCGACCCACCTGGGTTTCGGATGGATCTCCTTCTTTATTGTCTTCTCGGCCACCGCGAGTAACAACATCTCGTACGCCCCGGTCGTGTCGGACTACTCGCGGTATCTGCCGCGTTGGACCCCCTTCGGAAAGGTGGTCGGCGCCGTCTTCGTCGGCGCCTTCCTCTCACTCACCTGGCTCGCCGCGATCGGCGCGTGGTTGGCCGCGCACCTCGGCGCCACCGACGCGTTGGCGAGCGTGCGCGACGCTGGGAACCACTTCGCCTCAGGCTTCGGGACCGCACTCATCATCGTCGCCATCATCGCGCTCGTGGCCACGATGGGAGAGATGGCCTACAGCGGTCAGCTCGTCATACTGACCGCCATCGACAGCTTTCGTCCGATTCGAACGACCATCGCGAAGCGGGCCGCGGCGACCACGGCCGTCGCGATCATCTGGCTCATCTTCGGACTCTTCGTCTTCCACGACGTCACGACCGCCGTGTACGACGGACTCATCCTGTCGCTGTATCTCTTGACGCCGTGGACGATTGTTAACTTGTACGACTACTTTTACGTGCGCAAGGGTCACTACGCGGTCACTGAACTCGAGAATCGACGCGGAATCTACGGCGTCTGGGGCTGGCGCGGAATCACCGCGTACCTCGTCGGCTTCGCCGCGTCGATTCCGTTCTGGAGTCTCTCGTTCTACGTGTCGCCGGTCGCCAAGGCGTGGAGTGGACTTGACGTGTCCTTCATCGTGGAGTTGATCGTGAGCGGAGTGCTGTACGCGACTCTGACGCAGTCGATCGACCTCACCGGGCACGACGCTGCCGTCGCCGCGAGCGACGCCAAACTTGTCGCCCTTGGAATCCGCGAGCCCGCGAGCGCCGTTTCGCCTGCGCGTGCGGCGATCGAGGACTCCGTGTGAGCGCCAGTCTCGCCCGTTACGAAGGGCTCGCGGAGTGGTACGACGAGGTGATGCGCGACCCCGATGATCGCGGCGCACTCGCGGTGTCGGCGTACGCGACGCTGGCTGATCTCCTCGGTCCCGGTTCCGGATGGATCTTGGACGTGGGCGTCGGTACGGGTCTCGCCGCTGAACGAGTCCGACGACTCGGCTACGAACCGTTCGGCATTGACCTCTCGTTCGATCAGCTCGCCATCGCCTCTCGGCGACTTCGTGTCGTCCAAAGCGACGCGGCGCAACTGCCGCTTGCCGATGACTCCGTGGAGAACGCGTACTCCACGTTTGTCTCGTCCGATCTTGATGACTTTGACTCGTCGTTGCGCGAGGTCTATCGCGTACTCAAGCCGGGCGGGCGTTACGTCAGCCTCTGTGTGCATCCCGCCTTCAACGGTGGGTACTCCGAAGCCCTCAAGGACGACAGCGTCATTGTGCGTCCCGGCTACACGAACGTGGGCTATCGATCCAGTGAGGAGTATGGCTCGACCATTCGCTCGCACGTTGGTGCGTGGCATCGTCCGCTCGCGGCCTTGATCAACGCCTATCTGATCGCGGGGTTTCGTCTCACGAAACTGGTTGAGACAGGCCCAGCGCCCCTGCCGTCGATCCTTGGGATCACGGTCGAAAAGCCCTGATGGTGATTGGAAAGAGAGTAAGTCAATGACACTGCAAGAGACCCAGAGCTTCCGGACATGGCCTGACCCCTCGGTCGTCGAAGACCTGTCAAAGGTCCGCGCCCGAAATCCGCTCGTTCACTGCGTGACCAATCTCGTCGTCACCAATTTCACGGCGAACGTGCTGCTGGCCGTCGGCGCCTCACCGGCGATGGTGGTGGCGATCGAGGAGGTCGAACAGTTCGCGCCCGTGGCCGATGCCGTGCTCGTGAACGTTGGCACGGTTACGTCCTTCGACGCCAAGGCCATGCTCGGAGCCGCGGCCGCGGCCGATCAGGCCGGCACGCCATGGGTCCTCGACCCAGTCGCCGTTGGAGCACTCGCGTTTCGCACGGGCATCGTCGAGGAGTTACTGGAACATCATCCGACCATCATTCGCGGTAACGCCTCGGAGATACTCGCCCTCGCCGGTGAGGCATCGGGCAGTAAGGGCGCCGACTCCACGGCGGATTCGTCCGAGGCAATCGATGGAGCTCGTCACCTAGCCCGGCGCACGGGCGCGGTGGTCGCCGTGACCGGTGTCGTCGACTTCGTGACCGATGGTGAGGACGTCATCGGCATTCCGGGAAGTCACGAACTCTTGACAAAGGTGACCGGCTCGGGCTGCGCACTGGGCGCGGTGTTGGCGGCATTCCTCGGCATTGAAGATTCGGCACTGCGCGCCGCGGTCTCGGGTTCCGCGGTCTTTGCGATTGCCGGTGAACGTGCCGCGCTCGATTCGCGCGGACCGGGCAGCCTTGCGGTGGCGCTGATCGACAATCTCTACCTCGTGGGTGGCAAGGGCGACAACACCCAGGCGAGGGCGTTGTGACCACGCAACAGCGTTACGGGGGACTCGAGAACCTGCTGGTTTGCCCGCGCGACCATGGACCGCTGGTGTGGCGTTACCGCGAACGGGTCGCGCACAACCCTCGACTGAGAGTCGGTTATCCGATTCGCGACGGCATCGCTCAGCTGCTCGAGAGTGCGTCCTTCCCTGTCGATGAGCGCGGCGACGCGACCGGTGGTGAGCGGAATTGACCGTTCAAAGCGAAGGTGACTGTCTCGACGACCTAGGTGTCACGACGTTCCGGGAATTGGCGTGTCACTTGCGCCATCAATTCCGATCGGACTCCCACCGCTGCCCCATCATCGGGATCGATGGGTTCTCAGGTTCTGGCAAGAGCGACTTCGCGCACGCACTGGCTCTGGAGTTGGGTGCCACGGTGATCAACACTGATGACTTCGTTCCTGGATGGGAGGGGCTTCGCGCGTCGATCGACCTTCTCGAAGAGTGGATACTCGTGCCGATCAGCCAAGACCAGACGGCGTCGTGGCAGCGTTTCGATTGGCATTTGATGCGGCCCGCTGAGTGGCACGACGTTGTACCGTCGTCGGTCCTGATCGTCGAGGGCTGCGGTGTCGGTCACAAGAAGTTGTCGAGCTTCCTTTCGTATCTCGTGTGGATGAACGCGCCCGTAACGGAGCGATTGCGGCGGATACACAGTCGCTTCGATTGGGAGATGTACGAGCCCTACGTGGACATGTGGGCCGAACAGGAACGACAGTTGCGCGCCGGAGACGACGCCGAGGCGCGAGCGGACCTCGTCGTCGAGAGTGGCGTCGTGCGCGATGACGTTGATCCGAAATCTGCGTTCGTTCGACACGTACCCAAAGACTGGTACCAGTAATACGTCGACGGCGGCTGCACCAATCGTTGACTCAGAACTCTTGGTACACCGACGGTTCTTGATTCGCCAGACGACCGTCGGGCCGAGCGAGCGAACCAATGCGCGCCATGTTCGCCTCGGTCAGGACGACGCCGAAGACGTCGAGGTTCTCTCGTTGGCGTGCCACTGACTTGGACTTCGGGATCGGGAGTGCACCGACGCGCACCTGCCACGCGAGGATCGCCTGCGCTGGAGAGACGCCGTGCTCGGCGGCGACCTCGGCGATGACGGGGTTCGAAAGGAGGTCCGTGCCACGCCCGACCGGACTCCGAGCCTCGGTGATGATGCCGTTGGCCTCGTGGTAGACCACTTGCTCGCTCGGGGGAAGTAGGGGTGGAGCTCGATCTGATTGAGGGCCGGCAGTTCGCCGGTTTCGTCTCGAAGCCGTTCGATGTGTTCCGGCAGAAAGTTACTGACGCCGATATGACGGATCAGGCCCCGGTCGCGACTCTCGATGAGCGCCCGCCACGCTTCGACGTAGTGGCGGTGCGCAGGACGCTTTCTTCGATCGTGGTGATCGCCTCGTCGTACGTTTTGATAGGTCGATTCAAAGGACTTTTTGGCAAGGTGATTGCTGAACTGAACGCTGGGCGCGAGCGATCTGGCCGCCCTGAAAACCCTCGGCGCACGTCATTTGCGTGACCGGCATCGCCCCCATCGGCAACATCGCAGCAGTCCAGATGGTTGGCGATCTGCCTATCGATCTAGGTTCAGAAGAATTCGTTGACGTCATCTTTGAACCGCTCTACAACCGTGTACTGATTCGGAATGCACCACTTACCGAATCGTATGGCAACGAGCCCGTTGACCAAGACTTTCGCACCTTCTAGTCGAACGGCAACCAGACTTCAAACGCACCCATGGTGTCCTTTAGATTGGACAGCAACTATGAGCGTTGTTCCGTTTGATCTCAGGGGCTTCGAAATGAAACCCTTCACCTCCTCAAGCGGTCAAACGCGTGATGTGTACCGCACCGGGACAGGACCGGCAGTCATCATCATTCACGAGATCCCGGGGATCACCCCTCTCGTCGCGGACTTCGCCCGCAAGGTCGCCGACCGAGGCATGACCGCAGTCCTGCCCAGTTTGCTGGGCACAGCCGGAAGACCGATGACCGTTCCATACGCACTCTCCTCCCTGGCGCGAGCCTGTGTCAGCAAGGAGTTCACGCTCTTAGCACTCAATAAGACGAGCCCCATTGTCGACTACCTTCGCGAACTTGCGTTCCACGAACGTGAGGCACAAGGCGGACCAGGTGTCGGCGCCGTCGGCATGTGTCTCACCGGTGGTTTCGCACTCGCGATGTGCGTCGAACCGTCCGTCATCGCTCCGGTGATGAGCCAGCCCTCACTTCCCTTACCGACCAACCCGGAGCATCGCCGCGCACTGGGTTTGTCTGACGCTGACTTGGCGTTCGTGCAACGTCGAACGACCGAAGACCTTTGCGTCATGGGAATGCGCTTCAGTTGCGATTCCAAGTCGCCGGCCGAACGATTCACCCGATTGCGCGAGGTACTGGGCGACAAATTCATCGGCGTCGAGATCGATTCGTCGCCGGGTAACCCATGGGGTTACAAGAAGTCGGCGCACTCGGTGCTCACGGAGGACTACTCCGACGAGGCCACTTCGCCCACTCGCCGCGCACTCGAGGAACTCTTGACGTTCCTCGCCTCTCGACTCGGAGTCGCGCCCGAGGACGCGAGTCCTACCAACTGAAAAGGCTCTGGTCGTGGCGAGCTACTGGGGAATGACGCCCAAACAGTCAATCGAATTCGAGTGTGATCGCCGGA
>Ga0187847_10002483_pt1 | contig 14869 bp, 14 predicted proteins | sample June2016WEW_4_10_FD_132458 | JGI IMG/M metagenome (GOLD analysis project Ga0187847, IMG submission 132458) | Peatland microbial communities from SPRUCE experiment site at the Marcell Experimental Forest, Minnesota, USA - June2016WEW_4_10 | ecosystem: Environmental > Terrestrial > Soil >...
CCCCATGCAACTGGGCCAGGATCATGTCTTGCCCCGGTCCGCGCGCCCCGCGCAGCACGCCCAGGATCTCCACCTCCATCGGCTCCGGCGCGCTCCCGGTGAAAACCGTCCAGGCCGTGCCCATAAGACCGCGATGCACCTCGCTGAGCGGGAAGAATCCGCCGCCCACGGGCGGTCCGGCACTTGCAGGGTTTTTCTCGGTCGCACTCTGCGCAGGTGCCAGACACGGGGCGAAAATAAGGGAAAGCGCCGCGGACAGAGTCAGCAGAGCGGCATGAAATGGGGTCTTGGTCAGGCGAGTTTCCACATTCATTAGACTACATCCAACTGCTTAGATAGCACCCTTTTGTGTGGCCGGCAGTTGCGAAGCGGTAGTGTGTCTCGGTGGCGAGGCCCGATTTGGTAAGAGCCGTATCCAGGTAAGATTATTCATTTCACGTCTTACATTTTCTTACTTATCTTACTTTTACAAATTGTCTTACTTATGATAATATGTAAGCCATGGGGCAGATCTTCACGACCGTCAGCACCAAGGGCCAAATGGTGATCCCCGCCTCGATTCGTGAGTCGATGGGAATCGAGCCGGGGACACGTGTCGCGATTCGCCAAGAGGGTGATCGCATGATCCTGGAGCCGCAGACTTTGGCTAATAAGCTGCGCATTCTCAGAGAATTGCGTGGTTCGACAGCGGGAGGTCCCTCGGGGGCCGATATGCTGCTTGATGAGCGCCGCAAGGAACGCGAACTGGAATTGGCCAAAGACGGCCTTTGAGGCAAGAGTGTGACTGTTTTTGTTCTCGATTCTTCGGCGGTGCTTCGCCATCACGACGATGAAGCAGGTGCCGGCCGGGTGGAAGCGATCTTTGAGACCTGTGCGCGTGGCTCCGGGACAATGCGCATCTCTGCCGTGCAATGGGGAGAAGTTGCAGCAATCCAGCGCAAGCGCTTCGGTGAAAAGGAAGAGAAATTAATCTTGCAGCGTCTCATGCGGACTGATCTCCTCATCGTTCCCGCGACCGCCGAACGAGCTGTACATGCGGCGGAGCTTCGCGTGGATCGCAAGCTCCCCTACGCAGATGCCTTTGCCATTGAACTCGCGATGGACTCCCCAGACCACGTCCTGGTGACCGCCGACTTTGATTTCAAGGCCGTGGCCGATCTGGCGCATATAGAATTCTTGCCGGCGAAATAGATCAACATCTGCTCCATGCAATGTGTGAGCAGGGCCATCATCGCCTCTTGTTCCGCATGCTTTCGTGCCGCATAGAGGAGAAGCTTGCTCCCGGCCCCAGCGGCATGGCCGCCAGCGTTTCCCTGGGATAGAGAATCGTCACTCCGGGGTTGCGCAGGCTCTCTCCGGCAAGATACTCCCCAAAGGTCTCCGCATGAGCCTTCAGATAGCCGCGCAACTCCTCACGGATCGCCCCACCGCTTCCCGATGAACCGTAGCCGTGGATGATCTCCAGCCGTCCCCGATAGCCGCTCCTCACGCAGGAGTTGTAAAAGCGCACGAACTCCCTGATCGCCTCGGCGACCGTGCAGTTGTGTAGATCAATCGACCGGTTCTCGCTCATCAGTCAAACCGCATCAACCGCAATGGGTGCCCTGCATCTCCCAAAGTGGGTCCCCGCATCTTCCAAAGTGGGTGCCCCATCCTCGCCGCGTTCTTGTTTTTGCGGCTAGGGTGGGATACCGCGATGCTTGCATTACAGCAAAGCGAAAGCTTCATAGTCGCACTCGACCCGATCACCGGCCACATCGTTCCCAGGCCTGCTCGATATAGCTGTCGGTCATCCCGGCAATATAATCGGCCACGGTACGCGCCAACCCCTCGCCTGTAATCTGCGCCTGGTGGTCTTCGGGCAGCAGCGCGGGGTCGGCGATCAGCGCGGCAAACAATCCCTGAACGACCTCGGTGGCGTGCGCATGCGCCTCCTCAATGCCGGTTGAGTTATAGAGATTCGCGTAGAGGAACTCCTTGGCGGCGGCGCGGGCGGCTTCCATCTCAGGGCTGAGCGCAGCCAGGCGATGGGGCGCGCGGCGAATCTCGTCCAGAGTTGTAGCGCCCAGCGCGGCCACCTGCCGTGTGGTCTCTTTCATCAGATCGGTGACCAGGGCGTCGAGAACGCGCTTCAGAGTCTCATAGGTGGCCAGCTTCGCAGGCGTAGCGGGATAATCCACCACGACCGCGTCATGGAAGCCGCGGAAAAGCGCCACCCCCTCGCGTACCTGCTCCAGCGTGAGAATCCCTGAGTCGAGGCCGTCGTCGAGATCCGCGGTTGTGTAGGCGATCTCGTCGGCCAGATCGATGAGTTGGGCTTCGAGGGGAGGGAATTGATCGAGGAAGTATTCGGCCAGTTCCGGGTGAGTCGTTGACGAGTAGTCGCGGGAGTGCTTCACGATGCCCTCGCGAACGCCGAGGGTCAGGTTCAATCCGCGGAATCCGGCATAACGCTCTTCAAACCAGGTCACGATGCGCAGGGCGTGCAGGTTGTGGTCAAAGCCCAGGCCAAAGCCGTGAAGGCATTGATCGAGGGCTTTTTCGCCGGCGTGGCCAAAGGGCGGATGGCCGATATCGTGCGCCAGCGCCAGCGCCTCGGCCAGTTCCTCGTTCAGACCCAGCGCGCGGGCCAGCGTTCGGGCAATCTGAGCGACTTCAAGTGTGTGTGTCAGGCGGCTGCGAAAGTGATCTGAAGGTGCGTCTGCGTGCAGACGGGCGAAGACCTGTGTCTTGCCCGCAAGGCGGCGAAATGCTCGTGCATGCAAGACGCGGGCGGCATCCCTGGCAAAGGGTTCGCGATAAGGATGCGGCGGCTCCGGATGCGCGCGCTGCGTCAGTTCGCCATCTTCGCCGACTGCGATTCTCGCGGGCAGCGCGTATCTAGGCCTTGCTTCCGAAGTCATCTTCGCACTCTAACTCAGATGTCCAAAGTCGGTTTAGGCGCATGCTGCAAGCCGGCATCGAAACATCGCCCGGCAGATTCACCTATGGAAAAACAGTATCGGTTGCAAAACAAACCAGCATCACGGGCCAACTGCTGATCCCTGACCCATGATCCCTTTCACTCCGGCTTCGCCAGCCCCGTCGTACTTTCTTGCCTGGCCAGCTTGACTTGCGCGGTCTGCAGCTTCTTCTGCACCTTGGCAACCTCGGCCGGTTCCACATCGGCCGGGGCCGATTTGGCAAACTGCGCCAGCGAAAGCTCCCACTGCGCGGCCGCCAGGCGGATACGGCCGGTCTTCTCGTAGAGATCGCCCAGGTGGTCGTGGACGGTGGGGTCGGACTGATCGCGTTCGACGGCCTGGCGCAGATTCTCCTCGGCCTGTTCGTAGTCGCCCATCTTGAAGTAGACCCAGCCCAGCGAATCGAGGTAGGCGCCATTCATCGGCTCCGCCTCCACCGCCTTGTGAATCATCTCCAAAGCTTCTTTCAGGCGAATCCCCTTGTCGGCCAGCATGTAGCCAAGGTAGTTGAGCGTCATCGCGCTCTCCGGCTCCAGGTCCAGCGCCTGGCGGAAGTACTGCTCGGCCGGCTCATAATGCTTCTGCCGCTCGGCCAGCTCACCGCGAAGGTAGAAAAGGTAAGTCCGCTCCTCCTTCTCTTTCTTCGGATCTGTCTTCGTCGTCAGAGCCTCGGCCTTATTGAAGGCATCGTCTGCTTCCTTCCAGCGGTGCGCGCGGACATACATCTGGCCCAGCGCCAGCCAGACCGTGCGATCGTCGCCGGTGTTCGCGAGCAGCCCCTTGGCCAGCGCCAGTCCTTCGTCGGTCTTGTTCAGATCGCCCAGCTCCCCGGCCAGCATCAGCTTCAAGTCGCGATCCTTGGGGTTGGCCTCGACGGCTTTGTGAGCGACCTCGACCGCCTTGTCGAACTGCTTGGCGTCGCGATAGGTGTCTACCTGATACTGGTAGCCGCGCACCGCCGTGTCGCCGCCCAATTCGATCATCTTCTGGTAGGTGGCGATGGCCTCGGGAGTCTTGTTCTGCTCGTGATAGACCGCCCCCAACCGCTCCAGAAAGATGCCCCGGTTGTTCTTTTCGTCCTCCTTGTAGGCTCCGTTGGCGTGCGAGGTCAAGTCCGCCATCTTCTCATAGACCTGCGCAGCCTCGTCGAAACGCCCCAGTACATCCAGCAGCAGCCCCTCGTTGTATCCGCCGTCAAGATTGTCAGGGTCCTTTTTGCGCGCCTTGCGAATGGTCGTCAGCGCATCCTCAAATTTTCCCTGCCGCCGCTGGATCTCGCCGATGTGGATCAGTGCCTCAGTGTTCTCCGGATCGGCATCGGCCAACTCTTTGTATTGCTTGAGTGCTTCGTCGAACTGCTCGTCATTGAGCAGAGCCTGGGCCAGCGCGTCCCGCGTGTCCGCGTCTCCCGGCTCCATATCGACGGCTCGCTGAAAGGCTGCAATCGCCTGCTTGGGCTGCTTCAACTGCTCGTAGGCCGCGCCCAGCGCGTCTTCCATTTTCGACGTGCGGTTGTCTACCGGAACCGCTTCGATCACCTTCACTTCATGATCGATGTCGCCGCTCTCGGCATACAGACGCGCAAGATTCAGCACCACCTCTTCGGCGTCCGGTTCAAGGGCCTGCGCGGTCTTGAATTGCTCCTCGGCCTTCTTCTGGTCGTGCTTGACGGTGTAAAGCTGACCCAGAACCATGCGATCCTCTACGCTCGTGGGCGCGAGGGCGACGATCTTCTCATATTCAGTGATCGCCTGCTCCAGCGCGTCGCCGGTGAGGGCGCCGGCGGCCGGGCTATTCTTCCCTTCGCTCAGCGTGCGCAGGTAGATCCGCCCCAGGAGCTTATGCGCGTCGATATCATTGGGAGTCGTCTTCAGCAGCTCCCGTGCCGTGCTTTCGGCTTCGCGCGAGCGTCCTGAACGGAAGTAGAGATCTGCCAGCGCGTTGTTTAACTGCGGCGACGCAGGGTCGGCATTCAGAGCAAGCTTATACTCCTCGATGGCTCGCGTCACCAGTTCGGGACGGCCCTCGGTGACGGCCTCCTCTTCGTACGTGTTGGCCAGTGCCAGATGGTAGTACGCCTGGGCGCGATCCGGCGCCGGCGCGGCCGTATCCGCACTCCCGGCCGCCTTGGCCGGCTCAGCCGTAGCCCCTGGAGCAATCTGGATGGGAGTCGCCACCGGCCCCTTGGCTGGAGCCGGACTGGCCTGCGCCGGGGAACCCGAATTGCTTTGGGCGTTCGAGGGTCCAGCCGGCAGCAAGGAAGCGACTGCGGCGGCGAAGATGAACCAAATAGGCAACAAACGGGGTTTTCTTGTCATCATCCTGGGGATTTCATTCCTTCTGCCGGTCCCGTCAGCGAATAATCTCATGCCGATAGGGGGCACAGGCAGTTGGTTAGCTGCAACCTGCCTACTCTACAGACGATTTTAATCGCTATTCGGATCAAACATCTTTACCGAATGCGGTATTTCGCTCCGGCGTACCCAAACTGCTGCTTCGCCATTCACCTCAAGGGCATGGCAAAGGCGCGCTTACCAGTTGAGTCTTTACCCGCCAGAACTACGGAATCCCCAGAATCTTATGAGTTTGCAGACTCAGCCGCCACTGCGGATGATCGAGGCAATAGCGCAGGGCGCGCTCGGTGTTGGCCTCGCGGCTGGGCCCATCCATCGGCTGCAAGAAGAAATGCCGGAAAGAGAGCAACTCAAACCTCTCAGGTTCGGCTCCCTGCTGCGGATAAACCAGCTTCAACTCGTCCCCGCACCGCTGCACCAGTTCGGCCCCGGCCTTGGGACTCACGCAGAGCCAGTCCAGTCCCTCTGGCGCCGCAATCGTTCCATTGGATTCCACGGCAATTTCAAATCCTCGCAACCGCAGCGCAACGATCAGATGCGCGTCGAGTTGCAGCAGCGGCTCACCGCCTGTGCAGACCACAAACCGCTTACCCAGCACGACTCCATCGCCTCCGGATCCCGCGGGCCACTTCTGCTCGACCGCCTCCGCCAAATCTTCAACCGACTCGAACTTCCCGCCACCGGCCCCGTCCGTGCCTACAAATTCGGTGTCGCAAAAACGGCAAATCGCCGCAGCCCGGTCAGCCTCCCGGCCAGTCCAGAGGTTGCAGCCGGCAAAACGGCAAAAGACCGCCGCGCGTCCCGCGTTCGCTCCCTCGCCCTGGAGCGTGTAAAAGATCTCCTTGACCGCGTAGTTCATCTTAGTCGACCCCATACACCTCGGGTGCCCCATCCTCGCCGCGTCTTTGTTTTTGCGGCTAGGGTGGGATACCACGAACCGTAACCCGTACATTCATCCGGAAACTCTGTCTTCTATTCCTCAGTACCCCACCGGATCCTCGATCCCGTTCTCACGGAATCCCTTCCGCCGAAGCAGGCACGAGTCACACTCCCCGCATGGCTTGCTTTCCGGCGAAGGATCGTAACAGCTGCTCGTCAGCCCATAATCCACGCCCAGCTCGATTCCCTTGCGAATGATCTGTGCCTTGGTGAGCGCGATCAGCGGCGTATGAACCTTGAGCGCCTGCCGGCCTTCGACACCGGCCTTGGTTGCCAGATTCGCCATCTTCTCAAAGGCCGCGATGAACTCCGGCCGGCAATCCGGATAGCCCGAATAATCCAGCGCGTTCACTCCGATGAAGATGTCGCTCGACCCCAGCACCTCGGCCCAGGCCAGTGCAAAGCTGAGAAAAATCGTATTGCGCGCCGGGACATACGTGATGGGAATGCCATGGCTCATCTGGTCCGCATCGCGCCCTTTGGGAACCGCGAAATCTCCCGTCAAAGCCGACCCGCCAAAGACCCGCAGGTCGATCTGGGCAATGCGATGGTCCTTGACGCCGATGGCCGCGGCAACACGCCGCGCCGCGTCCAGTTCAATAATGTGCCGCTGCCCATAGCTGAACGACAGCGCATAAAGCTCGTAACCCTGGCTCCGGGCAATCGCCAGCACGGTAGCCGAGTCCAGTCCCCCGCTCAACAGCACCACCGCGCGTTTTGCATTGCTTTCCATGCTTCTCCAAGCTATCTTCTGGGTGCCCCAGGTCCCTCGCATTTGGGGACCCGGGAGACCACGAACCTCAATCCGCTCGTTCATCAAGTGCCATGAGTCCCCCGATCTCGCCGCTGTCATTCTGAGCAGCCGGCAGGGTGCCCCGCCCTCGCCGCGTCCTTGTTTTTGCCGCCAGAGTGGGATTCTGATTTGGCCTTACCTCAAATCCCCGCCTTTTCCAATATCGATCGAAGGCGGCAGCGGATTGCTCTCATCGATCGAAGCCGCAATGCACTCTTCCAACACACCCTTGGCCGACAGGATAAATTCGATCGCATCGCGCCCAGCGCCCTCGCCACCCCGCTTCTCGGTCACATAATGCGCCTCGGCCTTCACTTGGCTTCGCGCATTGGCCACGGCCACCGCAAAGCCGCACGCGCGCATCACCGGCAGGTCGATCACGTCGTCGCCCACGTAGGCAATCTCGTCCAGCGTCACGCCTTCCTTCTCCATGATCTCGCGCACCGCCTGCATCTTGAAGGCCTGGCCCTGGTAGACGAACTCCAGCTTCAGGTCGCGTGCGCGCAGCGCAACGGTCTCCGAGATGCGCTTGGTAATGAGCCCCAGTTTCATGCCGCCCAGCCGCGCCAGCGTTACGCCCGCGCCGTCGTGGGCGCTGTAGCCCTTGGCCTCCACCATCTTGCTGATGATCGTGCCGTTGGGCGCAACCACCGGAGCCGGAATAATCCAGATCTTTCCGTCGGTCAGAACGCCATCCACGTCAAAGAGAATGATCTTGATGCGCTTGGCTCGATCCTGCGCAGAGAGTGTCATGCTTTAATTCTACCTATCGCAATCCCGATGCCCCAAGCAAGAATCAGAGCCGAGAATCAGACTATGGACCAGAACCTGCCGATTGCCGCGCCAGAAACTCCGCTTGCATCCGAGGACTTCTACCTCGACGGGCCCAACCTGGTTTTCACCGCCGCCTATCACCTCAAGCGCGGCTCCTGCTGCGGCTCGGGCTGCCGTCACTGCCCATACGGATTTGCTGAGACCAGTCCACTTGAGCTCCCAGGTCCAGAACCACCCGCGAGCAGTGAAGACCAGACTTGCTGACCCTCACTCCCGGAGGAAGTGTGGATGGTAGCCCTGGATGAATCGCAGCGCAATCCGGGGATTGCGGCCCGACAAGAAGTTGCGTCCTGGAGGGGGCGCTGCGAACATGCCGGCCGTGCAATATCAATGTGACACTGAGGAGCGTTTTGGCTCTAAGATGATTGGATGGATCGTTCAAGGTGGGAAGTGCCTCCCGAGATAGACGAACCGATGTCTGTCGAGCTAGAGCAGCCTGCAGAATCGCGAAAGCCCGTGAGATTACGAGAAGTTCGGTATGAGATTCTGCGCACATTCGGGGAGTTGCTTTGGGGCGCTGCGGGCTTGGCATTCTTTTTCGGCGGAGCGCTCGTAAATAGCTTTTTGTCCAAGCCATTCTTGCCCAACCCCATTTTTGATCTAGTTTTGGCCGGGGCTTTTTGTATTCTCGCGTTGCTCGTCAACGCCCTTGCGGATGAGTTGGAGCCGTTCGAGGATGAAACCGAGGCCTGGGACGAGAAGCCCAAGACGGGGTGAACCGGTCAACCAGTCGCTTAACTTCCATTCCCGGAAAGGGTGGGAGACAACGAACCTCAACTGGTGATCTCTGTTCCCTGTTCCCTGTTTTCTCACATCTTGTCCAGGTGGCGGAAGCCTCCGGAGGAGATCAATGCCGTCGAGAAAAGGATGAAGTTGTAGCATGCGTGGACTAAGGTGCTCGCGGCCAGCGAGCGGGTCTTGAGGCGAACACCGCAGAGGATGAGGCTGATCAGGAGCAGTAGAACAAAGGGCCCCCAAGACCAGCCCGTCTGTTCGGCGTGCATCAGGGCGAAGGGCAGGCTGGTGGTAATGGATGCGGCCACCATGCCGGAGATGGACCACTCGGGATGGCCGTTCGCGTCGAGCAGGCGGGCAGGCCGGCCGGTGTTGATTTCGATCGCCCAATCCCAGGCCGTCGACAGGGCAGGCAGCAGGAAGCCGCGGAAGGCGATCTCTTCGAAAATGGGCGCCAAGGTCACGCCGAAGCCAAACATCAGCCACGCCGCGCCGGGAGAGCGAAACATGTCGTCGATGGGCGCGTTGGCCGGCCCGGGCATCAGCCTGTCGTCGATCATGGCGAGAACGATGCAGCCGAAGGCAATGCTAAACAGCCGCCAGCGAAGGCCGAGAGCCGTCGCGCCGCGCCAATGGATGCCGGCAAGAAAGCTCTTGTTCCATATGAACGGGAAGACGATGAAGCTCAGAGCCAGAGTGACCAGGTAGAGGATCGCCTCGAAGCCAAGAAGATAGCGAACATCGGTCGCCATCTGATCCTGTGTAGCGACTCCATCAAGATGGAGGTGTATGGCAAGCTGCGCCAGCACCCACGCGCACACAGCTCCAATCAGCAGGAAGGCTCCGAAGAGAGCGAGATGGCCCAGATGCGGAATGCGAGTGGGTGGAACGACCTCGGGCTGCGACCAGGACTGAAACAGCGCGGCCGGCGCATCTGCGATCTCAACAAGCTGCGGCAGCGGCTGCTCCGGCTCGTGCCGCTCGTCTGGCTCCGGCTCGGGTGGCGTGAAATTGAGGTCGCTCATGGCAACACCGTTTTCTTTCTGCGGGGCGCGTATTTCTTTTTGGCGGTCTTCTTTTCGGCTTTGCCTTTGCGACTGGTGTTTCCGCTCGACTTTGATTTTTCAGATGCCGGTTCGAGTTCATGGTCTCCCACCCATTCCGCGGAAAGCTGCGGAATGGGTGAGGCACCCTCAGGTAGCTCGGCGGGCGCAGATTCATCGTCGAGATCGATCGCTGCCAGATGGCCGTTGGAGGATGTGTAGTAGCGTTTGAGGAACTCGCCGGTATACGAACCAGGAGTCGCGGCGATTTTTGCCGGACGGCCTTCGCCGACGATGCGGCCGCCATCTTCGCCGCCCTCGGGGCCGAGGTCGAGAATCCAGTCGGCGTTGCGGATCACGTCCAGGTTGTGCTCGATGATGATCACCGTGTTGCTCAGGTCGGTGAGCCGGTGAAGAACCTCGAGCAGCTTGCGCACATCGTCGAAGTGAAGGCCGGTTGTCGGCTCGTCGAGCAGATAGAGCGTGCGCCCTGTCTGGCGCTTGCTCAGCTCGCGCGCCAGCTTCATGCGCTGCGCCTCGCCGCCCGAGAGCGTTGTCGCGCTCTGGCCGAGGTGCACGTAGCCGAGGCCGACATCGACCAGGGTTTGCAGCTTCTGGCGCACCTGCGGCACATCGGCCAGCACGGTGAGCGCGTCCTCGATGGTGAGGTCGAGAATGTCGGCGATAGAGTGCGAGTGAAACTTGACGGCCAGCGTCTCCTGGTTGTAGCGGCGTCCGTTGCAGACCTCGCACTGCACGTAGACGTCGGGCATGAAGTTCATCTCAATGCGCCGCTGCCCATCGCCCTGGCAGGTCTCGCATCGCCCGCCGGTCACATTGAAGCTGAAGCGCCCGGCCTTGTATCCACGTTCGCGCGCCTCGGGCAGCATCGAAAACAAATCTCGGATAGGCGCAAAGACCTGCGTGTAAGTTGCCGGGTTGGAGCGCGGCGTGCGGCCAATGGGCGACTGATCGATGCGGACGACCTTGTCGATCTGCTCGGCGCCGGTAAGCGATTCATGCGCGCCGGGGTCCTCGCGCGAACCGTAGATCGACTGCGCCAGCGAGCGGTAGAGGATGTCGTTAATCAGTGTGCTTTTGCCGCTACCGCTGACGCCGGTCACGACGGTCATCACGCCCAGCGGAATGCGAATGTTGATGTCCTGGAGATTGTGCTCGCGCGCGCCGGTGACGGTGAGCCACTTGCCGGTGAGTGCCCTGGGATGAGCGCGTTGCAGCATCTCAGAAGCTCCAGAGAGATAGCGCCCGGTGAGCGACTGCGGGCAGGCCATGATCTCGGCGGGCGTGCCTTGAGCGACCACCTCACCGCCCAGACGGCCCGCGCCGGGACCGAGGTCGAGCACATAATCGGCGTGGCGGATGGTCTCTTCGTCATGCTCGACGACTAGCACGGTATTGCCGAGGTCGCGCAGCTTTTCCAGAGCCTCGATGAGCCGGTTGTTGTCGCGCTGATGAAGGCCGATCGAGGGCTCGTCGAGAACATAGAGAACGCCGCGCAGCTTGGAACCGATCTGCGTGGCAAGCCGGATGCGCTGGCCCTCGCCGCCCGAGAGCGTTGCGGCATTGCGGTCGAGAGAAAGATAAGTGAGGCCGACGGCGCAGAGGAACTCAAGCCGCTCGGCGATCTCGCGGCGGATGCGCTCGGCAACCAGAGACTCGCGCGCCGTGAAGGTGAGGTTGATAGCCGCCGATAGTGCGCGGTTCAGCGGCAGGGCGGTGAAGTCGGCAATCGAGAGGCCGCCGATCTTCACTGCCAACGATTCGGGACGCAAGCGCTTGCCGCGGCAGACCGGGCAAGGCGTGGCGGACATATACGCCATCATGGATTCGCGATAGGAATCGCTGTGAGCCTCTTCGATCGAGTCGCGCAGGAAAGACAGTATCCCGTGGAATCCAGTGCGCGGGGCCTCGCCCTTGGGAGGGCCGTAGACCAGCAGGTGCTGCTGCCGCGGGGGTAATTCTTCAAACGGCGTCTTGAGGTCAATCTTGTAGCGAACCGCGGCGAGGTTGATGAGCCGCAGCAGATACTGCGAGGTCGAACCAGGTCCGAGACCATCGAGCAGCGGCTTCGACCAGTCGGTGATGACCTTGGCGGGATCCAAATCATAGAGCGAGCCGAGGCCGTGACACTCCGGGCAAGCGCCGAAGGTAGAGTTGAAGCTGAAGCTGCGCGGCTCAAGCTTGGGCACATCGAGGCCGCAGTCGGGGCAGGCCATGGAACTCGAAAACAACTGCTCCTGAGGCCCGGAGCTTCCGGTGACAACAACCAGCACCAGGCCATTGGCCAGTTGCAAAGCCTTGGCGACGGCGGCTTCGAGGCGCTTTTCGATCGAGGGTTTTCCGGCCGGCGGCGGTGGCGCGTCCGCAGGAGGATTCTTGAGCAGGATGCGGTCGATGACGGCTTCAATAGTGTGATTTTTGCGCCGATCGAGAGGAACCGGCTCAGACAGGTCCATCATCTCGCCGTCCACACGAGCGCGAAAGCCCTGCCGGTCGAGTTGATCGAGAAGCTCTTTGAATTCGCCCTTGCGCCCGCGAACCACAGGCGCCATCACGGTGACTCGCTCGCCTGCCCCAAGCTCCAGAATTCGCTGCACGATCTGATCCGCCGTCTGGCGCGAGATGGGCCTGCCGCAGTTGGGGCAATGGGGCGTGCCGATTGAAGCATAAAGCAGGCGCAGGTAATCGTAGATCTCGGTAATGGTGCCCACGGTAGATCGCGGACTGCGGCTGGTCGTCTTCTGCTCGATGGAGATGGCCGGGCTGAGCCCTTCGATCGAGTCCACATCGGGCCGTTCGATCTGGTCGAGAAACTGCCGCGCGTAGGCTGAGAGCGTCTCAACATAGCGCCGCTGGCCTTCGGCATAAATTGTGTCAAAGGCGAGCGAACTCTTGCCCGAGCCCGATAGGCCCGTGACGACCGTCAGCGTGTTGCGCGGGATGCGCACATTGATGTCGCGCAGGTTGTGCTGACGCGCCCCGCGCACGGAGATGTGAGTAATGGGCATAGGTTGGGAGCGGGGACCAGGTCCGGGTTCCGGGACTCGGAACCGGGGACTCGAGGGTATTGTGAGCTATATCACCGCATCGCAATCCCCTAGAGGTATTCTATTGGTCAATAGAAACAAGGGTCAACGCGGCGTATTTTCTGCGAGAATCGCAGCAAGCGATTCTCCGGCCGATGGACCGGGTTTTTACGGCCTGAGAGCGGGAACGCACTGCGTTCCAGACCCCGGAAATGGAGCAAAGGCAGCAGCGATGGCGGATGTGTTGAATTTGGTGTTGTTGATTACGGTGTCGGTTGGCTCGTTGGCCTTCGGCATTTTAGCGGCTTATGGAAGCCTTCGCGTGGCCTTTGTGTTGATGCGCCCGCAGCAGCAGAGAGTGCCAGTGAAAGGCCGCCAGCAAGCGGCGCGCGTGCTGTAAAGCAGGGGTCAGAGATCAGAGATCAGTTTTGGTTCTGCGGCGCATCCAATGGAAGGCGAGGGCAAGAGGGACGATCGCAAAGACGAGTCCTATCTCAGCCATGGACTTGGTATGGGGATAAGGCCAGACATCCTATTCGATATACGCTGAATTGAAGGCCATGAAGCCGATAGAAAAGGCTGCTAATGCGATGAGGAACGGGAGGCCTATTCTTCTCCGCATGCAAGCCTCCGCAGCAGAATTGCACTCGGCGATGCAAGCAACCGTTCTCTGATCTCTGATCCCGGACCCCTGTTCTAGTTTTGCGGATTGACAGGCGGCTGCTGTTGCTGCTGCCCACCCTGCTGCTGCATCTGCTGCTGGCGTTGTTGCAACTCCTGTAGCTGCTGCGGAGTGCGCTGCCCCCCGGGCCCGAAGCCGGGTCGCGGGGTCGGTGGAGTTGGAGCTGGCGGCTGGTCGTCCGCGGTGTCGGTATCATCTTCGTTGGCCGACTGGGGATTGGCCGCCACCGCGGTGGCCGCGCCCGCGTGGCGCGAACTGAGGATGATATCGCGCGGCGTTCCCTCGCCCTGGTCCCCAATCATGAGGACGTTATAAGCAGTGCCTTGCAAGAGCTGCGAGAGCACGTCGCGTGCCTTGCCGGGTCCGTAAAAACCGAAGATGCGCTCGTCGGCATCTAATCCTTCTACAGTCGCGCCGGTTGCAGTGGCCACGTCCTTCAATATCTGCTGCAGGCTGGAGTTTGCCGCGTTGATCCGCAAGCCCTGGCTATCCCAGGTAACCGCGGCATCCGAGGGACTCTCGTTGGCCGGCCAGAGTGGCATTTCAGGTGCGGGAGGCGCAGTCGGAAGAGCCGCTGCTTGGGGTGATGACTGCGCCGGGGCTGCGGCAGCGTGTTTATGCCGGTGGGCTGTCTTGTGGGCTGTGGCGGGTGTGGCCGGCTTCTGCGCGGGCAACAACTGCGTCCAAGAGATAGCCGCGGCAAAAAGCACCGTCGCGGCCAACCGTCGCGGGCGAAGGATCGCGGAGAAGATCTGCGAATTGAGCCCGAGGATCGTGGGCATGAGAATCGGTTCCTTTTTCCGGCGTTAGCTTTCCGGCAAGAGCGCTAAAGAGCTCTCTGAGGGGGGCATTCCGTTGCCGCTCTACTGTACTAGACTAACAGTGACCCGCGGACGCTCATCAGGAAACTCCGCTCGCCGGTAGAGTGCCAGAAAAAATGGAAAGGATGTACGCGATGCGCCTCTGCTTGAAGGGTATAGCCGCGCCGGTCTTCTTGATGGCCGTGCTGGCGGCGCCTGCGCCGGTGAGCGCCACAAGTTGCACCACGCAGGCCGAGATGCTGCCGCAGGATCGCGATGGGCTGGCCGCGGCCGGGGGCAGACTGGCCGTGGCCGTCGCCGATCAGGATCTGGCTGCCTTGAAGACCGCCCTGTTGCCCGCCGTAGCCCAGCAGTGGGACGGCATCAGCGGAGTGGCGCAGGATGCCGGGGCGCTGATGAAGGGCGGGAAGGTCGAATTGCGCAGCCTCTACCTGCTGGATGCGACCAACCTCAACGCGCCCGCCGACACGCAGTTCTTCTGCACCAGCGGCAGCGGTGCACTGACCGTGACCCTGACCATGAGGGCGCTGCCGGTGGGCCGCTACGCCGTGGTGCTGGCCGACGCGGCCGGAGCGCCCAATGCCGGCCAGTTGGCATTCATCCTGGCCTGGGACGGCCCCGCCAACGGCTGGAAGCTGGGCGGCCTGACCGTGCGTCC
>Ga0187847_10002493_pt1 | contig 14835 bp, 12 predicted proteins | sample June2016WEW_4_10_FD_132458 | JGI IMG/M metagenome (GOLD analysis project Ga0187847, IMG submission 132458) | Peatland microbial communities from SPRUCE experiment site at the Marcell Experimental Forest, Minnesota, USA - June2016WEW_4_10 | ecosystem: Environmental > Terrestrial > Soil >...
AATTTGGTTCCTTGGGCCAACACCGAGCTGGCGGTCAACCTTCCGCCCTATATCCAGCACAACACCAAGGCTGTCGACGGCTGGGGCGACTTCTCTTTCCTGGCCAAATACCGCATCGCCAGCGGCAATGCGCAGCACGGCACGTACACGCTCAGCGCGTGGGCGCTGATCACTGTGCCCACCGGGCAGGCCAAAAACGGATCGACCAACGCCAGCGTTCAGCCCAACCTGGGCGCGGGCAAGGGCTTTGGGAACTTCGATGTGCAGTCGACCATCGGGGCCACGCTGCCCACCGGCACTCCCGCCATCACAACCTCGGGACGCCCCGTGCTCTGGAATACCGTGGCCCAGTACCGCATCGCCAAGCTCTTCTGGCCGGAGATCGAGAGCAACGCCACCTTCTACAAGGGTGGAACCAACGATGGCAAGACCCAGGAGTTCCTCACCCCAGGGCTGATCGTGGGCAAGTGCGCCTTGCACCCCTCCGACCCCAAGTCGCGGCCGGGCCTCGCCATTGGCGCGGGAATGCAGATCGCCACCAGCCAATTCCACACCTACAATCACGAGCTGGTCGTCACGGCAAGGTGGATCTTCTAGGATCTGCGCGGGCGTTGAACGCCCTGGAGTCGCGGACCCTCCGGGCCTTGGAATCATGGTAAAAACCAGGGCCAGTTCTCTTCCCAGAAAACGATTTGCATTGATCGCGGACTTTGAAGAGCTTTTCTTCGAAACTCTGTTAAAAATACGTGAATTAGTCAAATATTCATACTCTTCTGCGAGTCTTGAAATTGGAAGCGGACGGAGAAAGCTCCCCTTGAGAGGAGTCTTTCACGGCCGTCGATCTGCATCCCGCATATACGATTCGGCGTCATGTTGAGCATCTTCGGGATGCGCGAGTTGAAGGTGCTCGATCTGTAAAGCGAGCGCAGCCACGATTCAATCCGATTCGAGAGGAAAATGAGAGGCCCCATGAAATTCAGACTCACAATCGCTGCCGCTGCAATGCTGGCAGTAAGCGCGGTTTCGTCCTATGGACAAGCTGCAACATCCACTCCGCCGGCAAAGAAGCACCATGCAACCGCGAAGGCTAAGATGCCTTCCATGCCCGTTGTTGAGGTCAGGAAGACCAGAGAGCCTGCGCCGCCCTCGGTCGAAGAACAGATTCAGGCGCTGCGCCAGGAATTTCAGGGCCAGATCGACAGCCTGAAAACCAATCTGGCCGACAAGGACGCGCAGTTGAAGATGGCCCAGCAGGCGGCAGCCGATGCCCAGGCTACAGCAGCCAAGGCGCAGGCCGCGGTCTCGGCCGATCAGCAGGCCGGCACGGACAATGCGGCAGCGGTCGCAACGTTGCAGTCCACCGTGAACGACCTCAAGGCCAACAACCTTTCGCTGGCCACCACGGTCTCCGATGAGACGGCCAAAATGAAAAAAGAGATATCGAACCCCAGCGTGCTGCATTACAAAGGCATCAGCCTTGCTCCGGGCGGCTACGCGGCGGGTGAAACTGTGTGGCGCTCCAAGGCCACCGGCGGCGACATTCCCACCGCCTTCAGTTCGATTCCCTACGAGGGCGCGGATGCCTACAAGCTGAGCGAGTTCTTCGGCAGCGCGCGCCAGTCGCGCGTCAGCCTGATGGCCGAGGGAAAGACCAATTGGGGCGCCCTGCGCGGCTACTACGAGGCTGATTGGCTGGGCACCGGCATTACCTCCAACAACAACCAGTCCAACAGCTACGTGCTGCGCCAGCGCGTCATCTGGGGGCAGGTCGAGACCAATAGCCACTGGCTCTTTACCGGCGGCCAGATGTGGTCCATGGCCACCGAAGATAAGAAGGGCATCTCCAATCTCTCCGGCGACATCCTGACGCCGCAGACCATCGACCCGAATTACGTCACGGGCTTTGTCTGGACGCGCCAGTACGGCTTCCGCGTGGTCAAGAACTTGCTCGGCGACAAAGTGGCCATCGGCATCGCGGCTGAAAACCCGCAGTTACTTTACACTGCTTCGCTGGCCGGCAACGAACCCTATGCCGTGCTCGGCAGCGCCGGACAAAACGGCGGCAACTATAACGCCGCCATCAGCGCCAGCGCAACCACGACTTATATCCAGAGCTACAGCACCGAGGTTGGAACAAAGAACGTAGCGGGCGTCATTCCCGTCTTGATTCCCACCTATAAGACCGTCGTCGCCAACACCAACATCGCCAATCTCTCTTTCAATCAGGCGCCCGATGTGATCGTCAAGGCCGCCTTCGACCCCGGCATCGGCCACTATGAAATCTTCGGCATCGGCGGCTTCGCACACGAAACCGTTTATCCCGGCGTCACCACCAACAGCACTCTCTACGGCGGCGTGACGGACATTACCACTGGACTCGTTCCTGTGGCGGCTTCCACCTCCGCCGGTTCGTTCTCCAACAGCATCAAGGTCGGCGGCGTGGGCGCCAGCGCGCGCGTCTCCCTGCTGGAAAACAAGATCACCTTCGGCGCCAAGGGCCTCTACGGACCCGGCGTAGGCCGCTACGGCGACTCCACGCTGGCTGATGTCACGGCCGACGCTAGCGGCAAGCTGGCCCCGATCCACAACCTCAGCGGCCTGCTGACCGTCGAAGCCACGCCGATACCGCGCCTGGCCCTCTACCTCAACTACGGCGGCGACTATGCCGCGCGCACCGATTTCGCTAACGCCACCGCCACCACAACGTCCATCGCCTCCAAGCCGGTCTTCTGCCCGATCGGCGGCACGGGAGCCGCCTGCACCAACGCTCCCACGGCGGCGCAGGTCGCCGCCGGCGGCGCCTGGGGCGCGCAATATACGACGGCCGCAGCCGCGGTTGGCTACGGTTCGCGGTTAATCAGCAACTCAAGCTGCAATACCGTGGCCTCGCCCGGCTACAATGGCAGCTCCACCGGCTACTACCCAGGCGGCTCCTGCGGCGCGCAAACCCGCGACGTGCAGGAGTTCTCCGGCGGCTACTGGTATGACCTGTACAAGGGCGATAAAGGCCGCTTGCGTCAGGGCGTCCAATACGGCTATGCCGTCCGCGAGGGCTGGTCGGGCGCGGGCACGCCGGCCATCGGCGCCAAGGGAATCGACAACATGTTCTGGACCTCCTTCCGCTACTACCTCCCATAACTGCACCCAGGTCTCTTGGGGTTCAGCAGCACAGAAAAGGCAGCCCGCACTCCGGGCTGCCTTTTCTTATGTACATTAAATCCATGATGGGACCACAGAAACAACTTGATTTGGTTGCCGCGCTGCTCGGCCAAGAGACAACCCTGTCTCTGGCAACGGCCGGCGAAGACGGCGAGCCGTGCGTCGCGCCGCTCTTCTATCTCGCCGGCAAGGAACTCTCGCTCTACTGGTTCTCGTCCGAGAGCAGCCGGCACAGCCTCAACCTGAAGAGAACGCCCCGCGCGGCCGTTACGGTCCACAGCAGCGCCGAAGGCTGGAAGCAGATTCGCGGCGTGCAGATGCGCGGATCTGTTAGCAAGATCACTGAGCCGAAGCGCCGCGCCGCCCGGACCGAGGCCTACTGCGAACGATTCAAATTAGGCCGAGGTCTCAGTCTTGTCCTTCGCCAGAGCGCCTTGTATGAGTTCAAGCCGGAGTTTTTCCGTTACCTCGACAACGCCCAAGGCTTCGGATTCAAGTTTGAACTCATGCTCCAGCCGGAAGGTTGGACACTCGCGCGGCCTATAGCTTGAGGATTCGCTAAAAAGCGATGGCTGCGCCGCCCAATGCCGGCTGAAGCGGCCATCCTACAGTTCCCAGAATGAATTCATCCACTTTTTTTGTTTTCTTCATTGTTTCCTTTTAGCGCAGCATTTATAACTCTGAGAGAGGGTGCTCTGTGGAAAACCTGGAACGAATTCCCTTGACCGTGTGAAAAAAGAAGAGCACCATCATTCCGAAATGGCTTTCCGGCCCGGTAGTTTCAAACGAGGAATCCGTACTGCGGATTTCATGCATCGGTCGCCGGCTTTCCTTGACCTCTGTCCCCTAGACTGGCCTCATCCAGCATTGAATGGCAGGTGTGCATGGTGGTCAAGACACAAAGCAGGGGACGCGGAGTCACCGGACTTCATGTGGGCGCGAACAATGTCCGTCGCTATTTCCCAAGAAACATTGCGAGCATCGAGTTGGTGCTGGATCATCTCCAGATTGAGTGCGGACTGAAGCCCGATTTCTGGCAGGGAGAGCCGGATATCTTCGATCCCCGGCTGTGCGCGTGGCTGGAATCCCGGCACATGCACGCAAAGCTGGATCGAAACCCCATCCCGCTGGCCTTGATTCCAGAGGGAAAAAACTCCTTCCGGCTGCGTCCGGTCCGCCTGAACGAGCAGGCCCGCGCCAAACTGCCTACGGGCGCCGCGGCCTGAGGTCAAACCACGCAGCGCTCCCTGGCAACACAGAGCCGGTGGACCCGTGCCTCTTTGCGTTACTCTGGTTTTCTATTCCCTATTCTCTGGTCACTCTCTCTTGATACACTTTGGACTGAATGACGATCACCAAACTGCAAGAGACAATCGAGCGCTGCTTCGCCGCGGGTCCGGCCGTCATCGGGGATAAATCAGCCCTGACGGCGTTTTTGGCTCTGAGAGCGGCCCTGGAAAGCGGCGAGGTGCGCGCCGCCTCGCGCGACGCCAACTCGCCCTCGGGCTGGCGCGTCAACGCCTGGGTCAAGCAGGGCATTCTGCTTGGATTTCGTCTCGGCGCTTTGGAAGAGTTTCCTGCCGCGGGCTTCTCCTTTGTTGACAAGAACACCTTTCCGGTTCGCCAGTTTGGCGGGGGGGATGGCGTGCGCATCGTTCCCGGGGGCTCATCGATCCGCGCCGGGGCTTATGTGGCGCGCGGCGTCGTCTGCATGCCGCCCATGTACATCAACGCCGGCGCTTACGTCGATGAAGGCGCGATGGTCGATTCGCACGCGCTGGTCGGCTCCTGCGCGCAGATCGGCAAGCGCGTCCATCTGAGCGCCGCCGCTCAGATCGGCGGAGTGCTAGAGCCGGTGAACGCTAGCCCGGTGGTCATCGAGGACGACGTGCTGGTGGGCGGCAACTGCGGCGTCTATGAGGGCACTGTCGTCCGCAAGGGCGCGGTGCTGGCCCCTGGAACCATCCTCACCCGCGGAACGCCGGTCTTCGATATGGTCACTGGCGCTGTTCTGAGAGCCACTTCCGGGTTGCCGCTCATCGTCCCCGAGAATGCGATCGTCGTTCCCGGTTCTCGCGCCATCAGCAGGGGCAAGGGGCACCGCAACGCCGACACCTGGGGCCTGAGCCTCTACGCCCCCGTGATCGTCAAATACCGCGACGAAAAGACGGATCTGAGCACCACGCTGGAAGAATTGCTGCGCTAGACTTGTTTCGCAGGAGAACCTGCGACCTAGTCGATGTCTCGAATGGCCACAACTTCATATGAATGGGCCAATGTTTTGAAAGGGCACGACTTTAGTCGTGCCGTAAAGGGCGCAAAATGCACGTCGGCTTTACAGGCTGCCGAAGAACTCATGCGAAGCTGGCCTTGTATCAGGGCACGACTTCAGTCGTGCCGCAAATGCAACCAAATAAAGGCCGGGCTTTAGCCCCTGCGGTATGCTTTTCGTGTTACTCGCCTGGAGACACGCCGTTTTCCGCAGCCTGTTTAGCTGTGTGCATCGATTTCTACCACCCGCAATGCCGACGTTCAAAGACCGAGTTGTTCGGGTTTCTCAGAAGCCAGCTCGCTTTTCATGGCTTCTGTGACCAGCGTTTTCTTGATGGAGCCTCGCATTGAGCGTCCCAACGATCCGCTGGGGCGTAGCCGGCCCGGGCCGCGCCGGCTCGCGCTTTGCCGAAGGGCTGCGCGCGGTCGGCGGCGCAACGCTCGACGCCGTCTGGGGCCGAGACGCCGAAAAGGCCCGCGCCTACGCGCTCAGATTTGGCGTGCCCCACGCGCTCGCCTCTCTCGATTTGCTAGTCTCCGCCGGCGTGGACGCCATTTACGTCGCCACGCATCCCGACTCCCACGCGGCCATTTGCATCAAGGCCCTTGAAGCCGGCAAGCACGTCCTCTGTGAAAAGCCTGCCGCCCTCAACGAGCGCCAACTCGTCGAAGTCCTCGCCGTCGCCCGCCGCCACGGCCGCCTCTTCATGGAGGCCATGAAGCCGCCCTTCTTTCCGCTCTACAAGAGGCTTCGCGAACATCTCAGCGCCGACCCCATCGGCCCCATCGGCTACGTCCGCGCCGGAAACGCCGACGCCTCCATGCCCCCGGAGTACGCGCTGCACTTCGCCGAACTGGGCGGCGGAGGCATCATGGGCATCGGCCCCTATGAGGCCTTTCTTGCCCTCGACTGGCTGGGCGATCTGAAGCGTGTCCAGACCATGGGAAGGCTGGCCGCATCAGGTGTCGATGCCTTTGCCGTCTTTCAAACCGAACATGAGCGCGGCTGCGCCCAACTGCATACCGGTCTCGACCTGCTCAGCCGAGGAGACGCGCTGCTCGCGGCCCCTCGCGGCTACGTCCTGCTCCACGCCAACTGGTGGAACCCGCGCCGCGCCACCATCCACTACCTCGACGGCCGCCGTATCGAGCTTGACGAGCCCTTCGAGGCTGGCGGATTCAACTATGAAACCGCCCACTTCTGCCAGTTGATCCGGCAAGGCAGGCGAGAAAGCCCCGAGATCACCCACGCAATCTCGCTGGGAATGGCTCGCCTGCTCGCAGCGGCTCGCACCGCGCTCGGCGTCCGTTTTCCCGGCGAGTAAATTCCAATTCGGGCGGGTGGCGCAGGCCCGGGGAACAGCGTGTGGCCAGACGGCCTTCAAGGTCTGGTTTCTCAGACCTTGAAGGCCATCCGGCCCGGCTCTGGAGCAGTGAAAGACGCCTGCTTGGCGGTTGCTACTGTGTCACCGGCTGCGCGGGCAGCGCTTTGGAGGCTTTCAGCTTAGGCGCATTCGGCGGCGCGGGAGGCTTGGGCACGGTTGCCGTGTCCGGGGCCGGCGGAGCGTCCGAGCCTTTCTTGATGCGCACGTCGCCGTTGTCGGCGCTCAGGGTGATCCTGGCCTTGCCCGACCCGATCTTGCCGCTGACGGTCTTGCTCTCGTCGCCGCTGATCTTTAAGTCGAACTCCGAGACGATATCGCCATTGCGCGTGTGGCCGTCCACAGTGGCCGAAGCGTCGGCCGGAAGCGTCACCTCGACATCGCCCTTGCTGTTCTTCGCGTCCACCGCAAAGGCGCCGGCTGGCTCTACCGCGATGCGGCCGTCGCGGTCTTCCACGGTGGTGTCGCCGTAGATCTGGCTGAGGTCGATGTCTTTGGAATGAGTCACCACGCGCAGTTGGCCCTTGGCCTCGTTGATGCGCAGATCGTCGGAGTCGAGCGTCAGGTCGCCGGGCAGCTCCGCCAGTTCGAGGTCGGTCACCGAGGTGTGCAGATGCACCGGCCCGGCGATGCTTTCCATGTGCACATCCCCGAGGATTTCGCCGCTCTGCGTGACTTTGCCTTTGATCTCGGAGAGGGTGAGGTCGTTCAAATCGCCCTCCGCGGAGAGCTCGCCCTGGATGTCGTGGGCGGAAAAGTCATGCTTGCCGTTGGAAAAATGCGCCTCAACCGAGCCGGCAATCGAGCTCAGGTGAACGTCTCCGTGGGCGGTTACGTTGATGCCTGCGCCCAGCCCGGCCGCGGTCACGTCTCCCTTGCCGGCGTTGATGTTGACCTTGCCGGACCGGGGAACGGTAATGGTGAGGTTGACCCGCCCGTTGGTGTTGCCGTCGAGCTTGACCAGCGCCTGGTTCCTGTCCGCGCTGAAGTGCACCTGTTCGGAGTCGAAGATCTTCTTGGCGTCGCCGTCCGAGCTTGCGTAGGCCACATCGTGAGCCTGTATCTCGATGGTGGAGTCATCGCTCGCCGTGATGCTGACGTCGCCCCGAGGATTGTCGATCTCAATGTTGGCGTTGGCGGGAATCTGTGTCTTGACCATCGGCGCGTCGAAGTCATGCTCGGGCATGCCGAAGGCGTTGAAGAAGTCGTTGTCGTGGCCGTCCCACTGGTTAAACCACGGCCCCATGTGATGCCATCCGGCCCCGCAGAAGCCCAGGAAGGCCAACAGGATAATGATGCCCACAAAGCTGCCGCCGCGGCGCACCGGGGTCTCGCGCCGCATATCGATAGCCCACTCGCCCAGCAGGGCCAGGCCGGCGGCGATCAAGAGCAGTGGCCACCAGCGGCTATTCCACGCCCAGAACTGCTCGGCCGCAATGTGGCCGGTGAGCAGCAGCAGCGCCACCACGCCGACGCAGATGAGAATGATGGGGCCGACTACCGAGGGAACGCGCGGCCCGTAGATGCCCACATAACTGGACTTCATCGCCATGCGCTGGGCCTTCCAGGCCTCGCGCTGCGCGCGCCAGGCGGCCTTCTGCTGTTCCCGGTGGACCCGCCACTGGGTTTTGGGATCGTAGGGTGGAAACGGAGGCGGCGCGCCGCCCGGAGGCATGTTTGGAGGTAGGTTGCTCATGATTGCCCTCCCTCGGGTTCATTCACGGTATTGCGCGGTTGATCGGAAAAATTGGCAACCGGCTGCCCAGGGTATGCCGCCACGCCCGTCACTGTCCTGGGATCGGGCGCGCCCGGATAAGGCGGCGGCGGATAGCCCCCCTCGGCTGCCAGCACGGCGCGCTCAGCCAGCATGATGACGCCGAGCAGAATCAGAAGCAGCGGCACAAACCATTCCCAAAAATGGTCAACGGCGCCTGTCTGATCGAGCAGTGCGACGACGCCTGCCAACAGCAGAATTGCGGGGCCGCGCAAGCGGCGAATCATGATATAGCGGCTCATTTGGAACCTCCTTGTGAATCGCCAAAGCGGCGAACGATCAGCCAGACGCCCAGACCAATCAGCAGCAGCGGAAAGGCATACTTCATCTGCCCGACCAGAAACATCAGTCCCAGGGCAATCAGCACGATGGCGCCGACCGGCTCCTTGCGCCCCCAGCCCATCGGGGGCGGCGGCGGCGGGAATGGAACCTGATATTGACCCTGGTAAGGAGCCTGATACGGAGCCTGATAGCTCCCCGCAGCCGTCGCTGCCGGACCGGGAGTGCCGGGATCTGGATTCACCGGACCTTGTCCGGTTTGAGGCCCGGCATCGGGCGCGGCGCTGGGTTGGCCCGGATACGGTGTCTGCCTGCCCAGGTTTAGCCAGTTGCCCACCTCGTTCAATCCGAACGGATCGGGTGGAGGCTGCCCGTCGCGCAGCGCCTTGGCCGTGTGAAACGCCTCAAACGACTGGTAGAGAATCCATGCGCCAATGAAAAGCCCGAAGATGCCGTGGTACTCGGTGATGCTGATCAGCACCGCGAAGACCACCACGTGAATAAAGCCCTTGAAGAACTGCCCGTTGTACATCGCGCCCACGCCGGGAATCAATCCCAGCACACCGGCAGTCGACGGGTTGGGTCCGCTCGCCACAGGGGCGGTAAAAGGCTGTTGATAGGTCTGCCAAGCCGTCCAGCAGGGCTCGCACAGAATCTGTCCTCCTACTGCGTTGCGCACGCAGCCGGGGCAGAGCGCCTTGCCGCAGCTCTGGCAATAGGCTGTCGCGTTCACTCCAATGTGATTTACGCAGTCCATACTGTGCTCCTTTCCCCTATTTCCTCTTGGGAGCCGCCGGAGTGCGCGGACCGCTGTTCAATCGTCAGGGAAGCCTCCAAATAATCGGATTCGTTGAGCGTTGGCTCATCGGCGGGACCGACCGACTGCTGCGGAGGCTCCGCCCTTGAGCCGCCATCCTTTTGCCCCGGAGTCTGCTTCGACTCGCCTGGCGCCCAGTCTTGAGGCTTCGGCCGGTACTGTTCGCCTTCACCCTGCCCGCCGCCTTCGGTATTCCGGCGCAGATCCCGCATCCGGGTCTGCACCTCGTACACCAGCCGCAGGTGGTCGTAGTACCGAATGATCGGGGTTGAGGCCATGGTCAGGCGCCGCTCCATGAACGAGCGCACCGCGCTGGGCCGCAGATTGGCGAGGCGCAGGTCGCTCAGCTTGACGCCGGTCAGGTTGAGGGTCATCGCGATGGAAAAGAAGGCCATCGCCGCCGTCATCAACAGGCGTGGCTCGGCAAAGCGCCGCACGTGGCCCACAAAGCCGGGACGCTGCCAGGCCGGAGGCATGGCCAAAACATTGCCATCGGTCACCAGGCCGTAGCCGGCTACCTGTCCCGGTCCGGTCTGCGCCAGAATCCGGTCCAGAAGCTCGGCCGGAACATCCGGCTCGGGCGAAAGGAACGCCAGCCACTCGCGGCCCCGGCGCGCCTCTTCAAACAGCGCCGCGCAGGCTGGGCAGACGGACTTGTGGGCGCTAAAGGTCGCCTCGTCCTCGGGCCTCAGCAGCCCGTCCAGCGCCTCCGCCAAAAGTGTCTCCCATTGCCCGCAGGCCGGAGACGTCGGAATGAAAGTGCGCTCTGCCATTACATCACCTCCCGTCTATTACGTTCCAGCAGCCTCGCAAGTTCCGCGCGGCCTCTGCTGATGCGTGATTTGACGGTTCCTTCGGGAATGTCCAGCACCTGGGCAATCTCCTTGTAGTCCAAATCCTGTAGTCTCGCAGGATCACAGCCTCGCGCAGCTCCACCGAGACGCGCGCCAAGGCTTCCTGCACCATCTTTGCCAGTTCTTTCTGGGCAGCCGACTCGTGCGGAGAAATGTCCCGCGCCACCAGCCGGTCCACCGGCTTTAGCGTCTCGGCGCTCTCCCAGCCGTCGTCCAGAGAGCCGGTTGCCCGCAGGTTGCGCGTCCGGCGGAAGTTGTCCACCAGCAGGTTGCGGGTCATGGTCGTGATCCACACCTGCAAGCTGCCGCGCAGCGTATCGAAGCTGGCCAGATTCGAGTAGACCTTCAGGAAGACGTCCTGGGTCAAATCCTCGGCGTCTGCCGGATTGCCGGTAAAGCGGTAGCAGAGCCCGTAGACGCGCCGATGATGGGTGCGCACCAGCTCGGCCCACGCGCCTGAATCCCCGTCCATGCAGCGGCGCACGAGTTGAGTCCAGTCCTGGGCCCCGCCGATCTCAAGGGCGTCTGCCTCGATCTCTGGCTGTCTGGCCTCTGGAGGAATCATCTTGCCTCCCTGGATATGTCCTGCCTGGATTGCTCCCGGGCCCGAAACCGGCGTCAGCGGAGCGCCAATCCCCGGCGCTCCCATGGTACGCCGCGACGGCTTGGCCGGGAGCCTCAGCGATAGCCCAACGCCGCCGCGCGTCCTGGCCGGCGTCGCGAGTCCCATCCCATTCCAGCTTAATGTACCCACGCATTGCATATTGCGCTAGTACGAAGGTCTCTCCCGATTAGTTCCGTTATGCGGGATTGGATGGCCGCCTTGCTTCACGTGGGGAAACGGAGCAGACGAACCGTTTCGCAGGCCTCAGCGCGGGATCGAAGGCGCCAAATCTCGACTACGATCAAATTCGGACTACCCAACAGCCCGAGGCATAGTCAAGGATTAAAGCGTCTTAATTGGCCCCGGCTGGAATGCAACTTGGGGATACACCTACTCCTATTTCCCAATACCGGACCGGCGCTGGCAGGAAGGCGTTGGAAAAACTCGGCGTCCGATCCCCGACTGTGCTACAAACGGAGCAGGCATGCAGGATTTCGGCTGCTAGGAGACACATTTTATGGCGCACAGTTCAAGAGATTTATCCCCAATCTACCTGTCGCAGCAAGAGGAGCTTCCGTACGCGGAAGACGATGCGGTTCTTTACCGGAAGCCGCCCGGCAAGCTCATCGCTTTCGGATGGTATGGCGGGAAATTCAGTCACCTGAATTGGCTTTTGCCGCTTCTCCCAACCTGTCATCACTACTGCGAACCATTCGCCGGCTCAGCAGCCGTACTGCTCAACCGCGATCCGTCCCCTCTTGAAACCTACAACGACATTGACGGAGAAGTAGCAAACTTCTTTCGAGTTCTCCGCGACAACAAGGAGGCGCTCGTTGAGAAGATAGGCCTCACGCCTTTCTCGCGCGAGGAGTTTTACTACGGCGTAAGCAAGAACCCGGCCAGAGTCGAGGATCAGATCGAGCGAGCTCGCCTCTTTTACATAAGAGCCCGACAAGCCCGCACCGGCCTCGCGCAAACCGCGTCGCTTGGCAGATGGGCGAACTGCAAGAACACCAGTCGCGCCGGAATGTCCGGCGTTGTCTCGCGCTGGCTCGGTGCGATCGAGGATCTTCCGCATATAGCCATGCGGTTGATGCGAGTCCAGATAGAGAATCGTCCGGCAACAGAAATCGTACGCCTCTACGACGATCCCGGAACTCTGTTCTATTGCGACCCGCCCTATGTCCATAGTTCCCGGACGGACAAGAAGGCTTATGGGTACGAGATGACGGATGGGGAGCACAGAGAACTGGCCTACACCCTGAAGCGAGCTAAGGGAAAGGTGGTCCTGTCGGGCTACCGCTGCGATTTCATGGACAAACTATACGAGGGCTGGCGCTGCATTGAGGCTCCCGCAAAAATGTGCCACTCTGTCAAGAAAAGCCGTGCGGAAGCAGTTTGGGCGAACTTTTAGCTTTGGTCATTGGGATTCCGGTCGGATACACTGAACTGTGCCAAACGAACCCGATCCGCCCAAACCGCCGGCAGATTCGCCAGTTTCGCCTGTCTCAGGTGCAGTCCCCTCGGCGAAGGCAAAGCCTATAGCTGAAATCGTTGCCGCCTGCGCCGCAACGCTTGAGAAGTATTGGGCTGAAGTCAAAGATAGAGCGGATGCGGGAAACACGGCCGATTTCCTCGAAGACAAAGACCTGTTGGGAGCCATAAACTATTCCATCAATTGCAAAGAGAAAACCTATCACTACGTTCTCTTGACGCAACTCATGGCAAAAGTTGACGATCCCCGGCGAAATTGTCGCTCTCTTCAGGAGCAGGCCCCTGTTCCCGGAGCATTCGACGCCCGGTCAATAGCACACGGCGCGTTGGTTGATTTCGAGAGACAGCAACTTGATGGCGCTTTGGGCCGGTCCTCTTCGCCTTATCTCAACAACAGCATCCGCGCACCTTTATTGGACGAGAACGATGGGAAAAAGCGCAGGGACAAGCTTGGGTGGCGGCGAGTCTGTGAAGTTGCCACCGAAGTTGAGAGTAGAAATGACGTCGAGTTCACAGCGAAGGTCTTCAGGCAGGTTCTCCTGGAGATTTACAAGAGGCTGGGGTCCACAAAGATCAAATACGACGTTCCGCTTCGCGCAAGTCTTGCCCAGGTCGTTGGCGTCATCCGAAGATTCACCTCTGAGAAATCCGGAGGCGACAGGCCGCTCGCAGTCACCGCGGCGTTATTCGAAACCCTTGGGAAATATGCCAAGCTTTTTGAGCCGATTGTTAGGCGCGGCAAAATCAACGCCTCAGACGCATCGTCTGGACAGGTCGCCGACGTGGAATGTGTGGACGCTCAAGGCACCGTCGTCATCGCAATCGAGGTCAAGGACAAGACAGTGACTGTCTCGGACTTGGAAGAGAAGTTGGGTGCCACGCGTGAGAGGGGCATCAAGGAGATTTTCTTTGTGTCGGGGCGAGGAAAGAAGGAAACAGAGGACGTTCCGGCCAGAATAGCAAGAGAGTTTAATGCCGGGCAGAATCTGTATGTGTGCAATCTCGTGGAACTAGCGGAATCGGTTTTGGCGCTGACAGGAGAAGCGTCGAGGCGGCACTTCCTGATTGATGTAGGTGAACAGCTTGATAAATACTCAGATACCAAGCACCGGCTGGCATGGAAGAAAACCTTGGACGAAATTTCGAATTCATAAACGCCCGCCGAGCGCCGACTCTCAAGTGCCGTCCGTCCACCAAGATCGCCGAAGCCCCCGTTATCACGCCCTAAATACTGAATAATCAACGGGATGTTTATCCCAGGGGGATTGCTGGCTCCACCAAGAAGAACATTCTGGGTTTCACTAATACCGCTGCGAAAACTCCGGCGCGACAGGGTTCTCAAACAGCGAGGCGTCGCGCGTCACGATGGTCAGCCCCGAGGGGGTCACAAAGTAGCGCCGCTTGTCCTCAACCGGGTCGAAGCCGATGACCGTGCCCTCGGGGATATGCACGTCGCGGTCGATGATCGCCCGGCGGATGCGGCAGTGCCGGCCGATGTTCACGTGCGAGAAGATGATGCTGGCGTCCACGTTCGAGTAGGAGTTGATGCGCACATCCTGCGACACCACCGAGTTCGATACCGAGGCGCCGGAGATGATCACGCCGGCGGTGATCACCGAGTTGACCGCCATGCCCGAGCGGCCCGGTTCGCCGAAGACGAACTTAGCCGGCGGATACTGCCTCATGCGGGTGCGCATCGGCCAGTTCTTGTCGTACAGGTTGAAAGTCGGCGAAACCGAGCACAGGTCCATGTTGGCGTCGTAGTAGGCGTCCAGTGTGCCCACATCGCGCCAATAGAGCGCCTGCTGCTTGTTTTCGTCCACAAAGCTGTAGGCCATCATCTTCTTCTTGCCCAGCAGGTTGGGCAGAATGTTGTGGCCGAAGTCGTGTTTCGAGCTGGGGTCTTCGGCGTCGGCGATCAGAGCCTTCAGCAGCACCTCGGTGTTGAAGATGTAAACGCCCATCGACGCGTCCACCGCGTTGATGTTGAACGGCGACCGGAAACTGGTCGAGGCCACCTTCTCCTGAAATCCCAGCACCTCGCCCGTCTTGCCCACCTCCACCACGCCGTACTGCTTCACCTCTTCCGGCGAAATCGGCAGCGTGGCCAGCGTGACCTCCGCCTTGGTCTCCTTGTGGTAATCCAGCATCCGGCTGTAGTTCATCTTGTAGATGTGGTCGCCGGAGAGGACGATGATGTA
>Ga0187847_10002494_pt1 | contig 14835 bp, 9 predicted proteins | sample June2016WEW_4_10_FD_132458 | JGI IMG/M metagenome (GOLD analysis project Ga0187847, IMG submission 132458) | Peatland microbial communities from SPRUCE experiment site at the Marcell Experimental Forest, Minnesota, USA - June2016WEW_4_10 | ecosystem: Environmental > Terrestrial > Soil > Wetlands...
ATTTGGCTGGCGTCGGCTCTACCTGGGAGGAAGACTTGGGGAGCGCAAGCCGGCCATGACGTTGCTGCCGGTTCGGGTGAGCGAGAGTGTGCCGGCGCCTCTGCCGGTGGAGCGTGGGTCCGGGCGGGTGGCCACCTTCTCCCAGCGTGCGATGATTATGCGGCTCGTCTCTCAACTCTGACCAATCAGAAACGGGGGTGCCCCACTTCTCGAGGCAGGTGGCCCACATCTGCGCCCCGCACACGTCACAGGCTGTGAATTACCGACAGAGAAACAACTGGGGTGCGCCACTTCTCGCGCTTTTCGAGAAGTGGCCCCACTCAACCGTCGGCATCCGAGCGGCGGGTCGGCCAATGCGACGCTGTAGTTAGCCACGGAGCTTTCCGCTGCTGATAAGGTCCGCCTTCACCTTGGCCAGCGGAATGCGCTTCTCATGCCGCCGCGAGCGGGAAACCAGAACGTCCTCGATGTCCTCCCAGAGCGCCTTGTGCTTCTTAAGGTCGATCACGGCCGCCGTCCTGCGGCCCGCTTCGTCGGTGATGAACTGAATTCCGGTCATGAGCCGTAGTCCTTCCTGAATCGTATGCGACTGGTAATACCGTAATTTCGGCGGCGAGCCCTGTCAACAGCGGGGCCCGACGCGACGCTCCCCGATTTTTTCCCAAAACGGACCGCTCTTGCGCTCTCCGCAACGACGCGCGTCCCTCTAGCCTCTAACCCGCCTCCACCCCGCAAGAGACCGGATTTGGGGGGAGTCGAGCAGCTACCTAGCGGACAGGCTTCATCGAGTCAACTTGGCAGCTGCGGCTTCGTCCAGCATCCACAGCAATTTTCCATCGGAAGGTTCGACTCTCTGCGCAGGCAGCGAAGGCGTGTTCTTGCCTTCGAGAACCTGATGCACCATCTCGGCTTTGTCCGAGCCGCTCGCCAGAAACATCGCTTCAGCGGCGCGATTGAGCACCGGGAAAGTGAACGTGATGCGATAGGTGTTGAACTTCGCGACCCAGTTGGCAACCACCAGCCGTGACCGTTCGTCGAGCGCCGCCGAATCGGGAAACAAAGAAGCTGTGTGGCCATCGGGACCGAGGCCGAGAAGAATCAGGTCAAAGCGCGGGAATTCCGTGGGCTTCAGTGCAAAGAAGCGGCGCAGTTGGGATTCGTAGTCCAGGGCCGCGGCGTTGGCATCGGGATTTTCGGCCTGCACGCGAAAAACGTTTTCGCCGGGAATGGCAATCTTCGTCAGCAGCGATTCATTCACCATCCGATAATTGCTTTCGGGATCGGTGGGAGGAACGTGACGCTCGTCGCCGAAGAATAGGAAGACGCGGTTCCAGGCGAAATCGGCGTAGTTCGAGGCGAGCAGGGAATAGAGGGCTTTGGGAGTCGAGCCTCCGGAGAGCGCGACGGTGAAGCGTCCCTGAGCGCCGATGGCGGCGCGGGCGGCGTCGACGAATTCCTCGGCCGCGGCGTGAAAAAGATCGGCCGCGTGAGCAAGCACTTCGATGGTGCGCGTTGAAGACATTTGTAATTGGTGATTTGTAATTTGCAATTGTGTGACCGAGCAATTGCAGTAACTTGCTCTTGGTTTCAAATTACCAATTACAAATCACACATTACAAATTACTTTTCGAAATTTCTCCAGCGCCGGCCGTCGCGTTCCATCAGTTCGTCGGACTCTTTCGGGCCCCAGGTTCCGGCGGGATAGTTGGGGAAATTGCGCGGAGGCAGCGCCTTCCACACGTCGAGCACGGGATTGACGATGCTCCAACCGGCTTCGACCATGTCGGCGCGCTGGAACAGCGTGGCGTCGCCGATCATGCAGTCGTGCAGCAGGCGTTCGTAGCCGGTCGAGGAACCGGTCCCGAAATAATCGGCGTAGTTGAAGTCCATATTCACTTCGCCGAGTTGCATGGTGGTTCCGGGAGTCTTGGCGGCGAAGCGCAGCGAGATGCCTTCCTCCGGCTGAATGTGCAGCACCAGTTGGTTGGGCATCATGTTTTCGACCTGGGTTTCGCGGAACAGCATAAAGGGCGCGCGTCGGAATTGGATCACGACATGGGTGTTGCGGCCGGGCAAGCGCTTGCCGGTGCGGAGATAGAAGGGAACTCCCGCCCAGCGCCAGTTGTCGATCAGCAGGCGCATGGCGACAAAGGTTTCGGTACGCGAATCGGGCGGCACGCCTTCTTCGGAGCGGTAGGCGGGGACGCGCTCGTTGTCCATGATGCCTTCGCCGTATTGGCCGCGGATGGTTTTGCTGAGCACGTCTTCATTGCTGTAGGGCTGGATGGCGTGCAGAATCTTGGCTTGCTCGTCGCGGACCGCGTTCGCCTCGAAGGAAATCGGCGGTTCCATGGCGGTGAGCGTGATGAGTTGCATGATGTGGTTGGGCACCATGTCGCGCAGCGCGCCGGCTCCATCGTAGTAGTCGCCGCGCTGTTCGACGCCTACGGTTTCTGCGACTGAAATCTGCACGTGGTCGATGTAGCGGCGATTCCAGATGGGCTCGAAAATTCCGTTGGCAAATCGCAGCGCTAAAATGTTCTGGACGGTTTCTTTTCCCAGGTAGTGATCGATGCGGTAGATCTGGTGTTCGGTCGCGACTTTCAACAGCTGCTGGTTCAAAGCTTTGGCGGAATCGAGATCGTGGCCAAAAGGCTTCTCGATGATCACGCGCCGCCAGTGGCCGTTGTCTTCGGTCATCAGGCCGACTTTCGCCAGCCGCTCCACGATGTCGCCGAAAAACTTGGGCGCGACGGCATTGTAAAAGAAATAGTTGCCGTGCGAGTTGTGCTCCTGATCGGCCTTGGCCAACGCTTCCTTCAGCTTGTCGTAAGTGGCGGGATCGTCGAAATCTCCACTGATGTAACTGATGCGGCGGACAAACCATTCCCACAAATCGGCGTCGACCGCGCCGGTGGCGAACTGTTTGAAGTCTTCGATGACTTTTTTCCGCGCATCGTCATCGCTCATGGCGTTGCGGCCCACGCCAATCACGGCGAACTCGCGCGAGAGCAATTGCTGGCTGGCCAGGTTGTAGAGCGCGGGAATCAGCTTGCGGCGCGTGAGGTCGCCGGTAAAGCCGAAGATGACCATGACACACGGATCTGCCGTGCGTCCTTGTTGCGGTTTGGTGGGTACTGGCCGAGCGTCGGTTAGAACCATTGTCTCCTCTTAAGTGGTGCGCAGCTTGCAGCACGCAGCGGTTGCTTACGTCTTCGCCGGCGGTTTGAGTTCGATGTGGCCGCCGAACTTCTGGCGCATGGCGGAAAGCATCTTCTCGGCGAAGGTGTGATCCTGGCGCGAACGGAAACGCGTGTAGAGAGCTGCGGTCAGTACTTCTGCGGGAACGGCCTCTTCGAGCGCCGCTTGGATGGTCCAGCGGCCTTCGCCGGAATCCTGCACGAAGCCGCTGTACTCGGAGAGGGTCGGATTCTCGACCAGCGCCATCGCCGTCAGATCGAGCAGCCAGGAACTGACCACGCTGCCGCGCCGCCAGACCTCGGCGATGTCGGGCAGGTTGAGATCGTAGCGGATATCTTCGGGAAGATCTTTGCAGGTCGCGTTCTTGAAAATGTCGAAGCCTTCGGCGTAGGCCTGCATCATGCCGTATTCGATGCCGTTGTGCACCATCTTGACGAAATGTCCGGAGCCGGAGGGACCGCAGTGGATGTACCCGTCTTCGGAGGTGCCAGCGGCGGAGCCGGCCAGTTTTTCGCGGCCCGGAGTGCGCGGGATGTCGCCGCGTCCCGGCGCGAGCGTTTTGAAGATGGCATCGAGGCGCTGGACGGCCTCTTTCGGACCGCCAATCATCATGCAATAGCCGCGCTCCAGGCCCCAGACACCGCCGCTGGTGCCGACGTCGACGTACTGCACGCCTTTGGCGGCGCAAAGTTTGGAGCGGCGAACGTCATCTTTGAAATACGAGTTGCCGCCGTCGATGATGGTGTCTCCCGCTTGCATCTTCGCGAGCAGTGCTTGCACGGTTTTTTCCGTGGGCTCGCCCGAGGGCACCATGATCCAGGCAGCGCGAGGCGCGGACAGTTTGCCGACGAGGTCGTCCAAAGAAGAGGATGCGACCGCACCTTCGCCAGCGAGACCCTTGACGGCATCGGCGCTGAGGTCGGAGACGACCAGGGTGTGACCGCCGCGCATCAGCCGCCGCGTCATGTTGGCGCCCATGCGCCCTAGACCTACCATTCCGAGTTGCATTCGTGCTCCCTTATGAATCGCCATTCTGCGCGGCGAAAGCTGTATAGTTGCGGCAAACAGCAGGTCCTTCGCTTCGCTCAGGATGACAATCGCTAAAAATTCTGTTTACAAGATTTGCTTTACAATCTTTACGAGTTTGGTAAGTCCTGATTTTACGTCGCTGCCGAGGTGCACGCGCAGGGCGCGGCGTTTGCGGTCGGCCAGAACCTGGAAGTCTCCGCGAGCCTGTGCCGCTTTCACTATGCCGAAAGTGTATTTCTGTCCGGGGACGGCCAGGTCGTGCGCATCGTCGCAAGTGATTTGCAGAAACACGCCACTGTTCGGGCCGCCTTTATAATCCTGTCCGGTGGAGTGCAGAAAACGTGGTCCGAAGCCGAGGACGGTGGCGACACGCTTGCGGTCACGCACGGACATGCGAATCGTTTGCAGCAGAGTTTCGTGCTCCGCGTTCATCTCAACGTACCCTAGCACCGCGAAATAGTCGCCTACGCCGAGGCGCGCGAGATGCGCGCGCAGGTAGTTCTCTAGCGAGCGGTCAGAACCAACGGTCTTCGTGAGATCGGCGGCGTTCTTCTCGTCGGTAAAGAGCTTGAATCCCGCTTCTTCCATGATCGGCTTTTCCGCGGGCAGCGAGCCCTTGGTTTCGTATTCCGAGGTGAGCTGCTTGGTGACGATCTTGCTCGCTTCGACGTCGGGCTGATTAAAGGCATTGATCCCGAGGATCGATCCCGCTACGGCGGTCGCAATTTCCCAGCGGAAAAACTCCTGCCCCAGGCTGTAGGTGTCGGCAACGGCGATGCGTACGATAGGCTGCCCGGCTTTTTCGAGCGCGGCAACTTTCGCGTCCTGCGCGGCGTCGGAAGCACCTTCCAGACGAAGGTAGGCGAAGATGCGGTCGTTGCCATACACGTCGGGCGCACCCAGCGCTTCGCGATCGACCGGAATGATGCCTTTGCCGAGCTTGCCGGTGGACTCGGCAATCAATTGCTCAAGCCATGCGCCAAGATCGGAAATTCCGGGCGAGGCGATGAGCGTAATTTTGTCGCGGCCAAGTTTCGCCGCGCTGCCCATGATCAGGCCGAGCATGACTCCTGGATTTTGTTCGACCGGAGCCGATGCCTTGCAGGCTTCAACCATCTCGTTCGTGCAGCTGAGGAACTTTCCGGTATCGAGGCCCATGGCCGCGGCGGGAATCATGCCGAAGTTTGAGAGGGCCGAGTAGCGTCCGCCAATGGACGGCAGTCCATAGAAAATGTGGCGGAAGCCGTCGCGTTCGGCGACCTTCTGCATGTTCGAGCCCGGATCGGTAATCGCGATAAAGCGGCTGCCTGCTTTTTCCGCTCCGATGGTCTGCTGCACGCGTTCGAAGAAATACTGCTTGTAGATATTCGGTTCGAGCGTGCTGCCGGATTTGCTGGAGACGATGAAGAGGGTTTTGGCGAGGTCGATTTTCTTTTCGACGCTGCGGATTTGCGCCGGGTCGGTCGAGTCGAGGATGTGCAGGCGCGGAAAACCGGCGATCTGCGGGTAGGTCAGCGAGAGCACTTCGGGACAGAGGCTGGATCCTCCCATGCCGAGCAGGAGAATGTCGGAGAATGCGCCGCCTTGTACTTCATCGGCGAAAGCTTTCAATTTGGCCGCGTGGGAAAGTTGCTCGTCGGTGATGCCGAGCCATCCCAGCCAACTGGCTTCGTCGTCACCCGTCCAGAGCGAGGCGTCACCCTGCCAGAGCCGTCTTACTTTTCCCGAGGCGCGCCAGTCGTCAAGGTTTTTTTTTACGGCGGCGTCAAGATCGGCGGGAAGGGAAGCATTTTGCGCGTTTGTCTGCGATGTGGTCGTTCGCTTTGTGTTCTTCTCGACTGCGGCCAGCAGCGTGTCGAAGGCGTCAGCGAATAGCTTCACGCCGTCGGCGGTCAGCTTGTCGGTCACATCTTTCATGACAATGCCGACCGCAGCGAGATCGGCCATCGTTTTGCGGGCGGCGTCGAGGTCTTCGGTCAGACTCTGGCGAGGCTTGCCGTGATCGCGGAAGGCATCGAGGGTTGCCGGAGGAACGGTGTTGACGGTGTCGGGCCCAATCAATTCCTCGATGTAAATCACGTCGCGATAATTCGGATTCTTGGTGCTGGTGCTCGCCCAGAGCACGCGCTGGGTCTGCGCTCCCTTGGCGGCAAGCGCCTTCCAGCGCGGAGAGGAAAAGATTCGTCCATAGGCTTCGTAGGTCAGCTTGCCGTTGGCGATCGCGACCTTTCCGAGGATCCCTTGCAACTTTGCTTTGCGGGCGGCGTCGGTTTCGGCTTTAAGTTTTTCTCCGACGAGCGAATCGACCAGCGAATCGATGCGGCTGATGAAGAAGCTCGCCACGCTCGCCAGTTTGCTTACGTCGCCGCCGGTCGCGGCGAACTTCTCCACGCCGTCAATAAATGTGGCCGCAACTTCCTCGTAGACCGCCTGTGCGAACAGTAGCGTGACGTTGACGTTGATGCCTTCGCTGAGCAGTTGGCGGATGGCCGGTATGCCTTCGGATGTACCTGGCACTTTGATCATGACGTTGGCGTGGGCCACGGTCTTCCACAGGCGGCGCGCCTCGTCGATGGTGCCCTTTGTGTCGCGCGCGAGGTACGGAGAGACCTCGAGGCTCACATAGCCGTCTCGCTTCTTCGTGCTTTGGTAGACGGGCGCGAGCAGGTCGGCGGCATCCTGAATATCGCGGATGGCCAGCAATTCATACCGGCCCTTGGCGTCGAGATCGGAGCGGCCGGCGAGCGAGTCGAGAAAATCCTGATACTGGGTTGAGCCGGCGATGGCCTTCTCGAAAATCGCGGGATTCGAAGTCATCCCGCGCAGGCCGTCTTCGGTGATCAGGCGCTGCAGTTCGCCGCCCTGCAGCAGGTCGCGGCGGATGTAGTCGAGCCAAATCGACTGGCCGAAGGTCTGAAGCTGGATGAGTGGATTGGCGGCTTTTGCGTTTTCGAGAGTACCGACTGGATTCATAAAAATCTCCTGACTCTGTCAGCGGAATGATCGCCTGACGTGAATTGCCGATGTTGATGAGCTGCTACGACCAAGCGATCCGGTATTACTTGCCGATCACCTCGTGCGCTGCCTGTAAGATGGCGTCCGAGGTGAAGCCGAACTTCTTCTGCAAGTCCTTCAGCGGCGCGGACGCTCCGAAAGTGCGCATGCCTATGATTCGTCCTTTGGTTCCGGTGTATTGCGCCCAGCCGAAAATCGATGCCTGTTCGACTGCGACTCGCGCGGTGACGTCGGGCGGAAACACTTGATCGCGATAACTCCGGTCCTGACGCTCGAACAACTCCCACGATGGCATGCTGACGACCCGCGCCCGAACGCCTTCGGCCTTTAGTTTTTCGTAAGCGTCGATGCAGAGGTAGACCTCGCTGCCGGTAGCCATCAAAATCACCTGTGGTTTGCCGCCATCGGCGTCGGCGAGGATGTACGCGCCGCGAGCCACGCCGGCGGCGGAAGCGTATTTCGACCGATCAAAGGTGGGCAGCGCTTGCCGCGTCAGCGCGAGCGCCACCGGTTCTTTCCGAAGATGCATGATGATCTTCCACGCTTCGACGACTTCATTCGCGTCGGCGGGACGCAGCGTAATGAGACCAGGAATCGCGCGCAGCGTGATCAATTGCTCGATGGGTTGGTGCGTCGGTCCGTCTTCGCCGACGCCGATGGAGTCGTGGGTGAAGATCCAAAGCGACGGAATTTCCATGACCGCCGAAAGGCGGATGGGCATCTTCATGTAGTCGCTGAAGATCAGGAAGGTCGAACCGTAGGCGCGGAGTTTTGACAGCACCATGCCGTTGACGATGGCGCCCATCGCGTGCTCGCGAATGCCGAAGTGAAAATTACGCGCGTTGTAATTGCCTGGCTCGAAATCGCCCGCTCCGTCGAAAGTGAGCCGCGTCTTCGTGGATGGATACAAATCCGCCGAGCCGCCCATGAGCCAGGGTTCATTCTTGGCGATTGCGTTGAGTACTTTGCCGGACGAGTCGCGGGTCGCCAGTCCCTTGGCATCGGGTGCAAACGTGGGCAGATCCTTATCCCAACCGGCGGACGGCTGAAGATGATTCATGCGTTCGAACTGCGCCGCCAAGTCGGGATATTGCGCGCTGTACTTAGCGAACAGCGTGTTCCACTGTCCGCTCAATTGCTTCCCGCGCTTGCCCAGCACGTCGCGGAAGTTTTCGCGCACGCCGTCGGGGACGAGAAACTTGGCATCCTCCGGCCAGCCGTAGGCGCGCTTGGTCAGCTTCACTTCTTCTTCGCCGAGCGGTTCGCCGTGGGCTTCCTTGGTATCCTGGCGGTGGGGCGAGCCGTAGCCGATGTGGCTGTCTACAACGATCAGCTTCGGACGATCTTGGATACCGAGCGCGTGGTTGTAAGCACGGGCCAGCGCTGCCAGATCGTTGGCATCGTGGACGTGCTGGACGTCCCAGCCATAGGCGGCGAAGCGCGCGGGCACATTTTCGTCGTATGCGAGATTGGTGTTGCCCTCGATGGTGATGTGGTTGTTGTCGTAAATCCAGCACAGGTTCGAAAGCCTCAGATGTCCGGCGACCGACGCGGCTTCCGAGGAAATTCCTTCCATCATGTCGCCGTCGCCGCAAATTGCCCAGATGTTGTAGTTGAATAGCTCAAATCCGGGACGGTTGAAATGCGCCGCCAGCCAGCGTTCGGCAATCGCCATGCCCACACTGTTGGCGACGCCCTGGCCGAGCGGTCCGGTGGTCGTCTCAACGCCGGTGGTGACGCCGTATTCCGGGTGCCCTGGCGTTTTGCTGCCTAGTTGGCGGAAATTCTTAATCTCATCGAGCGACACGGCGGGAGTCGAAAGAACTTTGCCGTCAGCAGCGACGTCGCGCACTCCCGCCAGATGCAACAGGGAATAGAGCAGCATGGACGCGTGTCCGTTGGAGAGCACGAAACGGTCGCGGTTCGGCCAAAGGGGATCTTCGGGGTCGTAGCGCAGAAACTGCTGCCACAGGCAGTAGGCGACCGGAGCCAGCCCCATCGGTGCGCCGGGATGGCCCGAATTTGCCTTCTGCACTGCGTCGATCGAAAGCGTGCGAATGGTGTTGATACACAACTGATCGAGCTGCGTACCGGTGGTAGCGACGGACTGGTCACTCACGGCCATCAATTCTCTCCTCGCAAATCCGCTTACACTCCCAAGTTAGATGAAATCAACGCGAATTCGATACAACGAAGCCGACTGCCCCCAAGTTTACATCGTCATCGAGAAGCCAGACGGGCACGAGAGGACTAGGTTGCGATTTTACACCGGGAGGAATTTAGCTAGATGACTCAGATTGCACAGGAGGAGAAGAATATCTTAGGTTAGATAAAGCTTATCCTGGCTGACTCGGTGCTGCAGGGTGGATGCCAACTGATCCACGTCGCCCGCTGAAAGGCTGACCAGTCCGGGGTCGAAGACGGGGATGTGGTTGGATCCGATGGCGTCCCGCCGCACCTGGATGAGCAATGCTTGGAGCGCCTGAGCGTCGTATTTTTGCGGGCTCATGCGGATCAATTCCTGTAGCGCGACACCGACCGACATGCGTTCTCGGTAGGGACGTTCGCTGGTCATGGCATCGAAGGTTTCGGCCAGAGCCACGATACGCACCGCTTGCGGGATTTCGTCACCATGCAAGCCGTCGGGGTATCCCGACCCGTCAGCGCGTTCGTGGTGCCAACGAACGATCTCCGGAATTTGCCGCCAGGGGAACTGCACCTGGCTGACGATCTGATGCCCAATGACCGTGTGGTCCTGCATCGCGCGGGATTCGTCCGCATCCAGTTGCGAAGGCTTTCCGAAAAGACGCTTGTCGATGGCCACCATGCCGATATCGTGCAGATAGGCCGCCGAGCGCAACGAGGCAACGTCGGCGGCATCCATGCCGATGGCCTCGCCGATGGCCTGGGCATAGCGGCCGACGCGCAGCGAGTGTCCCTGAATGTTGACGTGTTTCACGTCAATGGCAATGGCGAACGCTTCGAGCGCATTGTCGTAGAACCCATGCAGCGAGGCCAATAGCCTTACATTTTCGGAAACTCGCTGAGTCAGGGTCTGGCTGAGGGTGTGATTCTGGATGGCCAGCGCCACGTAGTGGCTGAGCATTTGAAAGGCATCGAGCGCATCCTCTTCGTACAGCGCATCGCCGGGACGGCGTCCCAGGGCGATGACGCCAACGAGCTTGCCGCGGACCTTCAGCGGGCAAATACACTTGAAAAGTTCGGGAGCGACGTTGCCGTTCGAGCTCAGGAAGGCATCGTAGGTGGAACTGTTGAGCGGCACCGGTCCGCCGGCCGCAGTCAAGGAGTGCACGTGGCGGGGAAGCAGGGGCATCAACGACGGTTCCGGCAACAGCGCGAAACCCTGGGCATCGACCGAGGTCAGGAAAGACGGACGTTCGCTGAACGAGAAGAGCACGCCCTCCCGTGCGCCAGCCGCTTCCATCACGGCCGTCAGCATCGTGCGAGCGGTTTGGCGGAAGTCGCGGTCCGCAGTAAGTTCGGGCCCCAATTCCGTCACCGCTTCGAACGTCTTAAGAAATCTTTTAAGATTGGTTCCGTGCAATGCCCCTTGCGGAGGTAGATGCGAGAAACCAGAGCGCTATCAGGGTAGCATCGCGCCCGAAGAGGAATTGTTGGTTAGTTTGGTGCGACGGAAAATCGCGTGCGGCCCGGTGTTGCTTACTCCAACTCGTCGCCCATGCCGCCCGCGCCGAGCGGCGATTGGATTTCGTAGGGACCGAGATTGGCGCCAGAGGCGAGAGCCATAGGTGCGCGCAAATACAGCCTGAGCCCGGATGCGGAGGGGTTGTCATACTTTTCTTGACAGCGGCGTATCGTTAGCTCATACTTCGGCCAAATCGCTTGCGCAAAGCGTGATTTGGCTGATTGTTCCTGCAATCGATCGACAGAGAGAGTCCATGTCTGTTCCGGAATCCGACGCGGTAGTCTCCGAAGGAATCATCATCGGTTCTGGTGGTGACGGTTCTGGTTGCGACTCGTTGCAGCAAGTTTCTCCATTCCGTCGATCGGGCACATTGGACGAAGATGCCACCTTGTCTTCCCTCAAGGAGTTGGTCGCGGCCGGCGACCACATTCTGGAGCCAATCCTCGATACCATCGCCGATGCGGCTCGGCTGCTGACCGATGCCTCCGGAGCCGCGCTGGCGATGTGGAAGGACGGGGCGATGGTGTGCCGTGCGCGCAGTGGCGAAACGGCTCCGCCGATCGGCGCAAAGTTGGATGCGGAGACAGGAATCTCAGGAGAGTGTTTGCGTACCGGCGCCATGCAATATTGCACGGATGCCGAGGAAGATCCGCGCGTCGATAAGGAAGCCTGCCGCAGCCGGGGCTTGCGCTCGATTGCCGTCCTGCCGATCGTGGGCGCGATCCAGGGCGCACGCGAGACCAACGGAATTCTCGTGGTTTTTTCCACTCAACCGGCAGCCTTTTCCGAGAGTCATATTGCTATTCTTCAGCAACTAGCATCGCTGGCCGAACGGGCGCGGGCCACCGCCGAACAGGAGGGCGCATCGTCCGCCACGCCGACGCTTCTGACGGCGAATCTCCCGTCCGATCCTGAGCCGGATACTGTTTCTAAGATTGACGAGCGGCAACCCTCGAGTCTGCTGCCGGCGTCGGATCGGATTCGGGACGTGGGCCTCGCGTTCCTGGGAGTTCGGTCGCGGCCGCTAGTCTGGGGCGCCATCGGCGTGGTGACAATCTTATTGCTGGCGTTGGCAATCTGGCTGGGGTGGCGCGGCCCGGATGAGACCGGTCGCAAGGCACGAGGTGTGTTTCCCGGTGCTGGCCGGAAAGCAGCGGTCAATGCTGAATCCGTCCGACCTGGAGGTCCACATGTCCCTGACAACGACCCGGTGTGGACGGCGAATCCGGGCGGCGAATCGTTGATTCTTTCGGTCGGAAAAGGTTCAGCCGACAGTTCCGTGAAGTTGGCTTCACAACGGGAGATGCTTGCAGCCAAGAAGAGCGAGGCCCATCGATCTTCTTTGTCCGACGGCGATGGAGTGAGTATTATCGTCGCGGATCGGGTTCCGGTGAAACAGGCTAGACCGTCGGCTGGTTCCAGTTCCGACGAGACCGCGTCGGCTGAACCGCCTGCGCTGCCCGAAGGCTCGACTTCGCGGCCGGATGTCAGCGAACTGTTATCCGGGCAAACCTCGTTGCCCGGAATTTCAGCGGTGGTGTCGCAGGGAGTATCGGGCGGCAAGGTGGTGCACAGCGTTGCTCCGGTTTATCCCGCGGGAGCCCGACAGTTTCGACTGGAGGGCACGGTCGTTCTGCAAGCCACGGTCATGGAGGACGGAACGGTGGGAAATATCAAAGTCGTCGCTGGCGCGCCTGTTCTTGCCCAATCCGCCGTGGACGCAGTGAAGAACTGGCGGTACGAGCCTTTTCAACTCGACGGAAACCCAGTGAAGAACGCGACCACGATCACCATTGACTTCAAGTTTCCCGGGCCAGGCCATTGAATCATTTCGACATTGAGTTCCAATGACTCAATGAAAAAAATGACTCAATCGCTACACTCCGACCGGGAACGGCTTGGTGTGGGTTTCCGATCCGACTGAGAGTCCGGCGAAACGTCCTTGCAGCAGCGACATCAGCCCCGTGACCCAGTAACCGACTACGAACAACAGCAGGAAAGGGATGGTGAAGTAATTTTCGGTGTCGATGGCGTAAACGATGGTTAGCGTGAAGTAGGTTCCGATCATCAGTTCAATCCACGGAACCCATCCCAAACGTTTGCGGTACTTTGCCCCTAAGACTTTGTCCTTCTTGGAAGCCACGCGGTATTTGGGAGTGCGGGCAAAGGCTGTTTGCTTGCCCACCAGCGCCTCGAGCACGGCAATTGTGTTGGTGATGGTCAGTCCGATTCCCAAAGACATCAGCAGCGGCAGGAAGAGCAGGGCTCGCAGCCAGTGTTTCGGAAACAACTCTTTTTGCGAAACCAGATAGAAGCTGGATATTGAAAACGTGGACGCCATGAACAGGGGCAGGTCGATATAGAGCATCTGGAACCATCCCTGGTAGGAACGAATAATCATGGCGGGCATCAGCAAGACCGAGAGCACGATCATCAGCGGATAGCTGAGATTGGCTGTCAGGTGATACCAGGCTTCGATTTTCTGGTGGCGCGATGCGTCGCTCTTGAGCACGCGGGGAAGAATTTTCTTCGAAACCTGGATCAAGCCCTTGGCCCAGCGCGCCTGTTGCGTCTTGAAGGCGGTCATCTCTACCGGTAACTCGGCCGGACATTCCACGTCTTGCAGGTAAACGAACTTCCATCCCTTCAGTTGGGCGCGATAGGAGAGATCGGTGTCTTCGGTGAGCGTGTCGTGCTCCCAGCCGCCGGCCTCGTCAATGGCGCAGCGCCGCCACATGCCGGCCGTGCCGTTGAAGTTGAAATAGACGCCGCTGCGCGCGCGTCCCGAGTGTTCGAGCACGAAATGACCATCGAGCAGAATGGCCTCGACCTCGGTCAGCAACGAGTAGTGGCGGTTGATGTGGGTCCAACGGGTTTGCACCATGCCGGTCTTGGGATCGGTGAAGTGATGGATGCAGTTCATGAGAAAGTCGGGTGGCGGCACGAAGTCGGCGTCAAAGATGGCGACGAACTCGCCCTTGGCGGTTTTCAAGCCTTCCGCTAAAGCGCCAGCTTTATAGCCCTCGCGGTTGTTGCGGTGGAGATACTGGACGGGATGTCCGAGGGCGGCGTAGCGATCGACCAGGATGCGCGCAACTTCCACGGTCTCGTCGGTCGAATCGTCGAGCAACTGGATGTCGAGTTTGTCTTTGGGATAGTCGAGGCGGCAGACGGCGTCGAGAAGCCGGTCCACGACATATTGCTCGTTGTAGATCGGCAACTGCACGGTCACTCGCGGCAAGTTGTCGAAGTGAGCTGGCGGTTCGGTGGTCTTGTTCTTCTTGTGCTTGTAATAAAGGTAGACCATCCAGTAACGGTGACCGCCGTAGGCCGCGAGGATGATGAGGACAATGAAATAGGGAATCAGCAGCGCCAGATCGAAGGCATTGACCTGGTAGAGACCGACGAAAGTCTTATCCAGAAAATGCTGGCGCAGGTAGTGTCCCAATCCTCTCGGGGCAAGCACGAGGAACGTGGACAACGAGGAAGTGAGCGTCAAATCCATGAAGTCAGCAGAACCATGAAGCAACGGCGAAGACCGCAGCCTAGGAATTGTACCTGATTGTTGTTTCTCCTACGAAAGTCCGACATACGGGTTGGCCTAACACCCAATTGCGAGAAACAAATTAAGCCGAAGCAGGTTCCTGTTGTGTGGAGCAGTGGATGGAACCGCCACCGCCAGCAAGCGCATCGACGCGCACTTGCACGACCTTGCGATCCGGGAATGCCTGCGAAAGCGTGCGATAGGCCAACTCATCTCCTTCCTGGTCTCCGAATTCTGTTGCGACTACGCCGCCGTTGGCGAGATAGCAATTGATGTAACAATCGCAAAAATCATGATTGCTCATCTGCGCGTGCTTTCGCGGACGATCAAGCTTGACGATTTCAAATTTGCGGCCCCGCGCGTCGGTCTGTTGCTCCAG
>Ga0187847_10002495_pt1 | contig 14830 bp, 12 predicted proteins | sample June2016WEW_4_10_FD_132458 | JGI IMG/M metagenome (GOLD analysis project Ga0187847, IMG submission 132458) | Peatland microbial communities from SPRUCE experiment site at the Marcell Experimental Forest, Minnesota, USA - June2016WEW_4_10 | ecosystem: Environmental > Terrestrial > Soil >...
CATCCCGAGAGCGTTCGTAGCTACTAAAGTGGACTTGACATGGGTTAAAATCGGCGCCGCTACGGACCAATTATCGTCCCGTCCGTAAGATTGCCCATGCCGAATGCGAGCCCAAATCGTCCTGTAGGCCGAAAGTTTCTTTTGTTGTCGGCCACGGTTTTAGCGCCTCAATAGGATTCTTCTTGCCGGGTGGGGTGAAAGTAGATACCGTTTCAATCTGAGGCTAGGCGACGGTTCCTGAAGAGTCGAGCACGCAAAGTTTTGTGCCTCTTCCGACGAGCCAGGGCCTGAGCGATCTAACATGAAAACGTCCATGAAAATCTCCGTGCTATGCCTTTTAATGATTCTGAGTGTGTCGTCTTTTGCGGTCACTGAATATGTGATTGCAAATGAGAACAATAGCCTTCACAAACCCGGCGATGACAACAGCTTGATCGTGTACAGCCTTGACACGGCCACAGGTAGCCTAACCGAAGTTGCGAGATTGGCGACGGGCGGTGCGGGGCTCAGCGTTGCGCAAGGTCTGCCGGTTAACTTTGCCTACATGGAGCAAGCAGTGTCTCCCCATGCCGACTGCATTTTTGCTCTCAATGCTGGTACTAGCGACATTGCTTCGTTCTCGAAAACGACTCACTATAGCAGGGTCGGCAACTACTCCAACGTCGCGTTGGATTCCAGCGCTGACGGTGGTTCGCTGGCTCTCACACCCAACGGCGAGTTCCTTTACGCGAGTTACAGTTTGACCTCGAATATTGGAGCTTGGGCAGTGAATCCGGACTGCTCCTTGAGCCTTGTTGGCGTTTTTACCGCGTCAGATAATGAGGGCCTTATCGGGACGATGAAAGTAACGCCCAATGGTGAAGCGCTCATTGCTCCCGTAGCTTCGGGGCTGGGCGAGGTAGGAATGTTCACCATCGATTCAACCAGCGGCGTGCTTGCTTACGTGGGAGCTATCAGTTTCCCAGACTGCGGAAACACATGTTCATCTTGGGGAGCGCTTGATATCACAAAGGACAGCAGCGTCGTGATCTTACCGAATACTTTATCGGACGATCAAGGGAGCTTGCCTGTGGCTTACGCAGCTAATATTACTCCGGCGGGCTTGGTTAGACCTCGAATATGGAGCTTGAAAAATTCTCAGGCAGCTAACGGTAACAATGTTGCGTTCTTCAGCACAGATGGTTACGACGGATCAGGTAGTCTATTTTTTGGCATGGCGAACGGCGTCGTCACTGCAAACTTCACCGAGAAACCGGTGAAGATAACTCCGACAAATGCGACTTTGATACAGGCAACGCTTCAGGGCAACGGTGCCACGGCAGTACTGGGCAACTTAATGATCATCGCAGAAATCCCCAACCAGATTGGGGTATTCTCAATTAATTCGGATGGCTCCCTGAGCGAGTTGAGTACGGCTATCATCCCTCAGAGTAATGCTGGAATGTTCTCTCTATCCGTATTTCCCAACTCGCGGTAGTTTCGTCTCACCCGGCGTCAATGCCGGCAACGTGGTTCCGCACACGTTCTAACACAATCTTCAGCAACAATTCCGGCCTGTTCCATCGGAGCAGGCCAGTTGTGTTTATTGAGGGATGTCGCTCAGAAAACCACCCGCCCTCAGTAAATAAATATTGCCTTTCCCGGCGGCGTTTCGCCCTGTGGCCGTCCTGATTTGAGATCTGGTTCGTCGAGGAATTCTGCGTGTGAACTTGCACTTGATTTGCTTTAATTTCCGCGCTACTCTGGCGTTACACCGGAGAGGAGGTGGTCGGATGACAAGTTCTGATTCAGGCAGTTGTAGCATTCCTAGACCAGGTGAGGTGGCTGCAACTTAGGGCGGTTGCTCTAAGGCCCTCGGGCGTTTTTAGTAATTAAGCCGAGGGCATCCATTCACAGCATAGTTGGTGAGTAAGGCTCAATGCCGCCCGTCGTTAGGTCGCGCCGGGAGCCGAATTGTGCCGAAGTGGCCACATTAGAGTGACCACCTCTTGGTTAATCCCAACCAGACCACCGGACGGCCCTTGCGAAAGCATGGGCCGTTTGTTTTTTGCAGTATGATTTTAGGAATGGCTTTTATGGATCCAGAACGCGAACGACTGGCGAAGATTTACGCTGCCATGAGCGATGCCGAACTTGACCGCCTCGACGAGCAGGCACATACGCTGACCAGATCGGCACGTGAGGCACTCGAAGCAGAACTCGACCGCCGCGACTTGCACTTCGCCCGCACCCAACCCCACTCCGCACCCGCTGACGCTCTTCAGCTTCAGAACTTGAAGACGGTGCGCCAGTTCCGCGATCTCCCGGAAGCATTGCTGGCCAAGGGACTGCTCGAGTCAGCCGGTGTCCCCTGCTCGCTGGCCGATGCCAATATCGTCCGCATGGATTGGTTTATTTCCAACTTTGTCGGCGGCGTCAAGCTGCAAGTCCAGCCCGAAGATGAGCGCATAGCCCTCGATGTGTTAGCCCAGCCGATCCCCGATACCTTTGATTTTCAGGGTCCCGAAAATTATGAGCAGCCGCGCTGCCCCAAATGTTATTCGCTCGACATCGCCTACGAAGACATCAATAAGCCCCTCGCCTACACCAGCGCATATTTGGGCATGCCCCTGCCCGTGAAACAGAACTCCTGGAAGTGCGCCACCTGCGGTCGCGAGTGGCAAGAAGACCAAGCTTCCTAGCGCGGTGGGGAGTTCCACCAGCTTGTTATTCCCAGCTGGGTGCCCCATGTCTCGCCTCTTTTGCGAGACATGGGTACAAAGGCACAAAACCCTGTGGCAAAAAATCTCCGCAAACGGTAGAGTAACGGTTTCCCCATGCCCCACGATCCAAAAGCCGATCAGGAAAAGCAAGCCGCCGCACGTGCCAGCCTCAAATTTGTGCATGACGGCAAAATCGTCGGCTTGGGAACCGGATCAACCGCCGCGCACGCGGTCCGTGGCCTCGGCGAGCTGGTGCGCGCCGGACTCAGAATTCGTGGCATCCCCACCTCGTCCGGCACGCGCGACTTGGCCACAAGCCTGGGCATTCCCCTGACCAATTTCGACGAAGTCCAGCAAATTGACGTCACCATCGACGGCGCAGACGAGTTCGACCCGCAGTTAAACTTGATCAAAGGCGGCGGTGGCGCATTGCTGCGAGAAAAAATCGTCGCGTCGGCATCGCGTCAGCTCGTCATCGTCGCCGATGCGGGCAAGCAGGTGCCGGCCCTCGGCAAATTTCCCCTGCCCGTCGAAGTAATTCCGTTCGCGCAAGCTCTGTTGGCGAAAGAGATCGAAGCGCTCGGCGCAAAAACCGTCAAACCCCGCGCTCGTCCCGACGGAAGCGTCTTCGTGACTGACGAAGGCCATCACATTTTGGATTGTTGTTTTGGAGAGATTAATGACCCAGTCGAGCTCGCGCGAAGGCTGTCCGACATGCCCGGTGTTGTGGAGCATGGCTTGTTCATCGGAATGGCCGATGTCGTACTGGTGGCTCGAGGAAACGAAGTAACAGAGATTCAGAAAGAACGATAGCTAGTGCGCGATCTCTTGGATCGCAGCTAGTAACCGATCGACCTCTTCGGCAGTATTGTAGTGGGCTAATCCAATGCGCAGAAATCCGCCGTCCTTTTCGACATTGAGATATTCGGTGAGGTTGATGGCATAGTAATTTCCATCCCAGGTAAAGAAACCGCGATCGCCAAGTTTGGTCGCCAGTTCCAGGGGCATATGTCCGGCAACGCGAACCGCAACGGTCGGGCAGCGCTCAGAAAACCGTGCTTGATCGACAATGCCGTAAATCTTGCAACCGGGAATTTCCTCTAAGCCACGAATCAATCTCGCCATCAACTTGTATTCGTGGTCTTGAATGGCAGCATATGCCGCCAGGAGCTTCGCTCGGCGAGAGCCGGTCGAAGGATCAACTTTTCGACCTAAATCAGCCAGATACTCGACGCAGGCAGCAATACCGGCGATACATTCGTGATTGAGCGTTCCCCACTCCCAGCAATTCGGGATCGCATTCGTATTAGCGCGCACTTTGTAAGGTTGCAGGCGTTTCAGGTGCTCGCGCTTGCCAAACAACACACCCATATGCGGCCCAAAAAATTTGTAAGTCGAGCAGACAAGAAAATCGCAGTCGAGGGCTTCCACATCGATCGGCCCGTGAGGCGCATAATGCACAGCGTCAATATAAGTAAGCGCTCCAACTTTATGCGCGAGCTCAATAATTTCGCGAACAGGATTAATCGTACCCACTGCATTAGAGGCCAATCCCACGGCAACCAGTTTCGTGCGCGAAGTGATTTTGCTCGCGAGATCGTTCCTGTCAAGCGTGCAATCGGACGGGTCGAGCTCCGCGACTCTAATGATCACGCCCTGTTCTTCGAGTGCTTTCCACGGAGCAAAATTTGCGTCGTGATCGAGGCGCGTGAGCAGAATTTCATCACCGGGTTTCAGTTCCCGGCTTATCGCCCGGCTCATGGCGAAAGTCAGCGCCGTCATATTAGCGCCGAAAATAACTTCGTCAGCCCCGCAGTGAAAAAAGTCCGCCATCGCGGTTCGCGTTTCAGCGATCATCGCATCCGTGTGCCGGCTGGTTGCGAAGGCGCCGCCGGTATTGGCGTTGTTCCGTGCGAGATAGCCTGAAATCGCATCCGTCACGCAATGAGGCACTTGGGTTCCACCCGGGCCGTCGAGAAAGACTGCGGGCTGCCCGTTGATCACTCGCGTGAGAGAAGGGAATTGCGAACGCACCCAAACCAGATCCAGGCTTGTGCTGACTTCAGTTTCCATTGGGGGCATGTTGGTTATTGTATCGGTCAGCCCATCATCGTGGTGTGCTCAGGCTTGATCTTGTAGAGCACCCGAACTTCGCCAGGCTTGCCGTAGGGATATTTATCCACCCCCAGATATTTCTTGGCCATTTTATCGATGTGCTCGTTGGCACCGTGCTCCGTGATTTCGACCACACGGCCGCGAATCTCAAGATAGCGGTAGGGATTTTCAGGATCAATAATGGCCATCGCCACCCGCGGATCGCGCCGTACGTTGCGGTCTTTCTGACGACCCTTGGCGGAATTGAAAATGACAAAGTCGCCTTCCAAGTCGCACCAGACCGGCGTGACTTGCGGCTGGCCATCGGGCATGATCGTAGCTAGGCTTGCAAACGCGCGCTTCTGGAACAAGTCGCGATACTTCTCAGAGATGACTGCGGACATTCGAGCCTCCTAAAGTTTTCTCTCAGCGATTATATCCAGAGTCGCGTTGAATTCGCTCAGCCTTAAATGAAACCCTGGACCGCCCATGGAATGACGTTTAGACCACAATATCCACAAATAGGTAGACCTACACCGTCGAAACCCAATTGCCGTGCGGCGGCTAAAAATGGATGCGAAGATGATGGCCAATGCTACCAATAAACTCCATTGCACTGTCGGTGTGGCACAGGCCTGTGCGCCGCTTGCACTCGATTGAATACAAAGCAGATAGAACTATGCATTTCTTGTTGACTCCAACCATGGAAGGAGTAAAACAGACTTGTTCGTTGACAACTTCTGAAGTTTTCCCGGTTGGTGCAGCGTCCGGGGCTCGAGCCAAGTCACACTCGCATCGCAAGATGACGAGGGAAGGCTAGCAAGGGTCTATAGCAAAGCGCTGGTCGAGGCGAACGAGAAGACCTGTTAACGGCAGGATAGAGTTCCGAGGCGTTGAAGTGATTTGTCCGGTTGGCGGTGAGCCCGGAGCCCGAGCAACAGATCGCGCGTAGCATCCGCAAGGAAGCAACGAGAGCAGGTCTGGCGAGGGTCTAACGCGAGCTACTGGCCGAGATGAATGACAGCAACACCACCTCGGAACTCTTTAATTTTTTGTCCGCCGCTGCAAAGCCATTTGCGTTACCTCCGCCAAGTGCAATGTTCTCCTGCCCGTCGATTGCGCGATCAGTTCGCGGCAACTAAATCCATCAGCAACAATCAATTCTTCTGGCGATGCTTCGCGCACTGCGGGTAGAAGCTCGAGTTCGCCGATAGCCATCGAAATGGCATACTTACCTTTTTCGAACCCGAACGATCCCGCCATCCCGCAGCAACCCGGCGCAGGCTGGCGAAATTCCAATCCGACTTTGGTCAGCAGGCGTTCTTCATCGATCATTTTCATAATGGATTTGTGATGACAATGTCCATGAACCAGCGCTTTGCGGGTGAGCTTCGGCCAATCGAAATCGGCAGCATATTTTTCAAGGAACTCGCTTAACAGAAACGTCTGGCGGGCGAGTCTCTGCGCGCGTTCATCTTTCGGAAAAAGATTGAGTAATTCATCGCGAAAGACCGTCGCACAACTCGGTTCGAGCACGACCATCGGGGTGCCCGCGGCAATTTCTTGTTCCAGAGTATGCAGAATCTGGAGCAAAAGCCGTTTGGCTCGCGTCAACATGCCGAAGTCATAGAGTGGACGACCGCAGCACAGCGCCTTTGCTGGAATTTGAACCTCAAATCCACATGCTTCCAAAACGCCAACCGCCGCTTGGGCAGTCTCAGGAAGAAAATAATTGTTCAGCGTGTCTGCCCAGAGAATTACTTTGGGATTCCCTGTATTTTGCTGTGCCCGTTTTTCAAACCAGCTGCGAAAGGTTTGACGGGCAAACCTGGGAAGCTGGCGCTGCGGAGCCACGCCCGCGGCGAACTTGGCCAAACTGGCAAGAACCGGCAGTCGTGTAGCCAGATTTGCGATTCCGGGTGCATGGGCTGCAATTCGCGCCCAAATATCAATGTGGCCGAAAGCATAGGCGCTGCGGGGACGAACACGGCCGTCATAATAATGGGAGAGAAACTCCGCTTTGTAAGTCGCCACGTCCACGCCCACGGGACAGTCACTCTTGCACCCTTTGCAGGCGAGGCACAAATCGAGAGAATCTTTCACGTGCTCATCACGCCAACCGTCTTTGATGACATCGCCTTTCGTCATCTCCCACAGCAGATGGGCGCGGCCGCGGGTCGAGTGTTCTTCTTCGCGAGTCACGCGAAAGCTGGGACACATCACGCCGCCTTCGTCGCGGCGGCACTTGCCGACCCCGACACAACGCAGCGTGGCTTGTGAAAGACTGCCTTCGTCCTTGGGAAATTGGAAGTGGGTCGCGGGTTCCCAGGGGCGATGGTCCGCGCCGAGGCGCAAGTTTTCGTCGAGCTTATAGGGTTCGACCAATTTGCCCGGGTTCATCTTCCACTGCGGATCCCAAATAGCCTTGAATTCGCGGAAGGCTTGTACCAGCTCCGGTCCGAACATTTTCGGCAGCAACTCTGCGCGCTGTTGCCCGTCCCCGTGCTCGCCGGAAATCGAGCCGCCGTAACTTACTACGAGGTCCGCAGCTTCTTCCATGAACCTGCGGTAATGTGCGATGCCGTCTTTGCTTTGCAAATCGAAATTTGTTCGATTGTGAACGCAGCCATCGCCGAAGTGCCCGTAGAGCGTGCCGCGATAGTTGTAGCTGGTCATCAGCTTGCGCAAAGCGCGGAGGTAGCCGCCAAGTTTTTCCGGAGCGACGGCCGAATCCTCCCAACCCTCCCAGGAGAGCGGTTCGCCGGGCACATGCGAAATGGCGCCCAAGCTCGATTCGCGAACTTCCCAAACGCGTTTCACCCGCGTTGCATCAGTGAAAAGCTTTGTCTGTGGCGGATTTGCTGAATGCGACAACGAATCCATGAGCCGGCGTGCCTGTGCCTCAGCTTCCGGCCGGGTATCTGCGCCGAACTCGGCCAGCAGCCAGCCACCACCTTCCGGTAGCAGCGCGAGGCCTTCGGAGTTAATACCTTTTCTTCGCGTATATTCAACGAGCAGATCGTCGATGCCCTCAAGCCCGATGGGCTTGTAGGCGAGAATGTCGGGCACGCGGTCAGCGCACTGATAAATGTCCGCGTAGGAGATGACCAGCAGCACACGCGCCGGCGGGCTTTCAACCAAACGGCAGGTGGCTTCGAGCACAGTGACGCAAGTGCCCTCCGAGCCTACGAGAGCGCGGGCGACGTTAAAGCCGTTTTCGGGAAGCAAGTCGTTGAGGTTATAGCCGGAAACACGGCGCGGAATATTGGGGAACCGCTCGCGGATGAGCTTTGAGTAGCGCTCGCCCAAGGCCTTGAGCCGCGTGTAAATTTCTCCCCGGCGTCCTCCCTCGTGAATGATCGTATCTAATTCCTGCGGCGCAGTCCCACCGACTTCCATCCGCAGCCCGTCGTAAGTCAGAACGTCGAGACTCTCAATATTTTCAGCGGTTTTTCCGGCCATTACCGAGTGAACGCCACAGGAATTGTTGCCGATCATGCCGCCTAGCGTGCAGCGATCATGTGTGGCGGGATCGGGGCCGAAGGTCAGATGATGCTTTTCAGCTTCGAGCCGCAAATTATCAAGCACCACTCCGGGCTGCACGCGGGCGAACTTTCTTACGGGGTCGATCTCCAGAATCGCCGACATGTAGCGCGAAAAATCGAGCACCAAGGCCACATTGCAGCATTGCCCGGCGAGCGAAGTCCCGGCGCCGCGGCAGAGAATGGGCGCGCCATATTGCCGTGCCAGTGTGATCGCTGTCTCCACATCATTAGCGTCGCGAGGTAACACCACGCCAATAGGTACTTGCCGGAAGTTCGAGCCATCGGTTGCATACAGCGCGCGGCTGCCCGCATCGAAGCGGACATCTCCGCGCAACGTTCGTCGCAGAGCAGCTTCAAGAGAGGCCGCATCTACGGCTGCCGACCGAGCCGCCTGTGCAATCTGTGTGAATTGGTTTGGCATCGGAGTGTGCGAAACCCGTGAATCCTCGTATGTTCACGTTAAATGCACGGTGATACGAAGTATGGCACAGTCGCCTGAGAGCGGAGGTGATGCTTGCGATGCTTCCTAGGCCAAGTAACGTGTCAGATAATCAATCATGCTCAGGCTGAGCAGCAGTATCAGAAAGAAGATCGCCGAAGCAATCACTAGTTTGGTCAGTTTTTCGCTGGCATACTTCACGTGCATGAAAAACAGGACCACCAGCAACGCTTTGACCGTCGCAATGCAGAGCGCGACAACCGTATTGAAGGGGCCTAGATCGATGAATGACACGGCTGCGGTCACGACCGTCAGCACCATCAGCGTGATCCAGATGCCGTAGTACATCCGGGTTGACATTACATGTGCTTCTTCATGCATGGCTCAGACTCACTTAAGCGGTTTTCGGTCGATCAAATAAAGCAAGGGGAAAAGATAGATCCAGATGATGTCAACGAAGTGCCAGTACAGGCCGCCCAATTCAACGGGCGTGTAATACTGCGGGCCGTACGTGCCTTTCCAGGCTTTGATCGTCAAATAAATGAACAATCCTACACCAATTACCATGTGAAGAGCGTGCATGCCGGTCATGGCGAAGTAGAGCGAGAAGAATATCTGCGCGTGGCTCTGGTCAATATGAAGCTGGGGATATTCACGCACCAAGTCCGCAACGCTGAAAGACGCTCCCGGAATATGGTGCTCCACGTACTTGTCATGCCACTCGACTCCCTTGACGCCAAGGAAGACGAGACCGAGCAAGAGCGTGAGAAGAAGCAGGACCACGAGCAATTTCCGTTTGCCCATTTGCGCGGCGCGAACGCCGAGGGCAACGGTCAAGCTGCTGCCGATGAGGACGACGGTGTTTACCGTGCCGAGCCAGATGTTCAAGCTGCGGCTGCCGGCGGCAAATTCGTTGTAGTACCAGTAGCGGTAGATCAAATAGGCGCAGAACATGCCGCCAAAGAACATGACTTCCGTGGCGAGGAAAAGCCACATCGCCAACGAAGCGGTATTTCGCTGCTGCTCCGCAGTCACAAAGTGATGCAGCAGTTCCGGGCCGTGCGCCGCGTGGCTGTCGGTCTCAACTGCGCTGTTACTCAAGCCAGGCCTCCTCGGGTACCGGGATTTGGTCGTAATTGTATGCTTCCCATGTCACCTCGGGAGTCTCGTCAAAATTGAAGGTAGGCGGCGGCGAAGATGTCTTCCATTCCAACCCAGCTGCTCCCCAGGGATTGTCGCCTACCACTTTGCCATACCGCAGCGACCACATGAAATAAACCATGGGCAGAAGATAGCCGACCGCGAGGATGGTCGATCCGGCTGTGGACATGACGTTTAGAATCTGAAATTCCGGCGGATACTCCCAGTAACGACGTGGCATCCCCATATATCCCAGAATGAATTGCGGGAAGAAGGTCAGGTTGAACCCCACGAATACAATGAGCGCGGCCAACCGTCCCCACCACTCGGGATACATGCGTCCCGTAATTTTCGGCCACCAGAAATGTAGCCCCGCCATATAACCCATGACCGCGCCTCCGACCATGATGTAGTGGAAGTGGGCGATGACGAAATATGTGTCGGTAACGTGGACGTCGATGCCAAGCGCGGCGAGGAACAATCCGGTCAATCCGCCGATGGTGAAGAGTCCGATGAAGCCGAGCGCATAGAGCATTGGGGTTGCGAACGAAATCGAACCCTTATACAGAGTCGCCGTCCAATTGAAGACCTTGATGGCGGAAGGTACCGCGACCAGATAGCTCAAGATGGAAAACACCAGCGCGGCGTAGAGCGAAATTCCCGCCACAAACATGTGGTGTGCCCAAACGATGAAGCCGATGACGGCGATGCCGATGCTGGACATCGCAACAGCGGCATATCCAAATATGCGCTTGCGACTGAAGCAGGCCAGCACTTCGCTGACCACGCCCATTGCCGGCAGAATCATGATGTAAACGGCTGGGTGGGAGTAAAACCAGAAGAGATGTTGAAACAGGAGCGGATCTCCGCCGAGATTGGGATCAAAAATTCCCAGATGCAGGGTTCGTTCCAGCACTACCAGAACCAGCGTAATGGCCAGCACTGGCGTCCCCAGCAACTGAATGATGCTGGTTGCGTAGTGAGCCCAGATAAACAAGGGCAAACGAGACCACGTCATGCCCGGAGCGCGCATGCGGTGAATGGTGACCACAAAATTCAAGCCAGTGAGAATCGAAGAAAAGCCCGCGATAAAAATGGCCAATCCCGCTTCGACGACATGGGTGTTGCTAAAGGCCGTACTGAACGGCGTGTAGAAGGTCCAACCTGTGTCCACGCCACCTTCGACCATGGCGTAAAGCATGAGGGCGCCGCCCGCGATGTACAAATACCAGCTGAGCAGGTTAATGCGGGGCAGCGCCAAGTCCTTAGCCCCAATCATCATCGGCACGAGAAAGTTTCCCAGCACGGCGGGAATGGAAGGGATGAGAAAAAAGAAGACCATGATCTGGCCGTGCATAGTGAACAACTTGTTGTAAGTGTCGGCAAGAACTAGGTCGCCAGCCGGGGTCAGCAATTCCAGCCGGATGAGCAGCGCGAAGAAGCCGCCGATAAAGAAAAATAACGTAATCGACGCCAGGTACAGTAAGGCAATGCGTTTGTGGTCTGTGGTCAACAGCCACGACCGTATGCCGTATTCCTTGTTCAGATAGGTTTCGCGTTCTGCGCTTACTGCGGCGGTAGCCATGACTATTCCTTGGGACTGCTTTTCGTGTCAGCCGCCGCGCTCTGCGTCCCTGCTGGAGGCTGACTCAGTGATTTCACATATGCAACCAACGAATTCAGTTGTTCGTCAGTTACCAGGCCTTGAAAAACCGGCATGATCGGTTTGTATCCGTTTACAACCTTCGCTGCCGGCGACATGATCGATTCGCGAACGTAGTTGTCATCAGCTACGACGGTCCGCCCATCTTCCAGCAATACCGGCTTGCCGTATATACCAACCAGGCTCGGACCGCGTCCTTGGGCATCCGCGCGATGGCAGGTCACACAACCAAGGCTCTGAAATAGGTCAGAGCCGCTAGAAGCCATCGTTCCGCCAGTTTTGCCCGCCATCCACGCCTCGTAGTCGGGCTGCGTCATAACCACGACATCACCGATCATCCCCGAGTGCATGGTGCCGCAATATTCCGCGCAGAACAAATGATAGGTCCCCGGCTTCGTGGCGCGGAACCATTCCATGGTGTAGCGGCCGGGCAGCACATCCTGCTTAATGCGGAACGCCGGAATATAAAAGCTGTGAATCACGTCTTGCGACGTCATGATCAGGCGCACATCGCGGCCCACGGGCACGTGCAATTCGTTGAGTTCACGCTGGCCCTCGGAGTGTTCAATCTTCCACATCCACTGCTTGGCCACGACGTACACTTCCGCAGAGCTTCTCGGCGGCGTGCGTTCCTGAAAGAAAATCACCGCGCCCCATGCGAAGATGAGCATGAAAACCATCAGCGGGATAATCGACCAGCCTAACTCCAGCACCACCGAACCATGAATCGGTGTGGCGTCCACGCCCTTGCGGCGCCGGTACTTTGCCAAAAAGACGATGATGACCGCGAAGATGCCAACGGTCATGACCACCGACAGCAAAGTCAGAAAGATGAAGAGGGCGTCCACGCTGGGCGCCATCGTCGAAGCCCCGGGGGGCCAAAGTGGAAAATGGTCGATCATAAATATAGAAAAAATACTAAATTTTAAAATCTCGAACCGTAAAAACGTCTGGCGCGAATTTTCGTTACACTGCGCGCTTATTGCCGGAGTCAACCCGGAACATCACTACCACGAACGTGCCCAGCACCAAAATCGTGGCCAGACCCGATAGCTGCAAAACCCGGCCTATGATGGCCCCATACTTCCCGGTATCGGGATCGTAGTGGTAGCAGTAAAGCAACACTTGATCCATCGGGGTACCAATCTTGTTGTCCGCGGCTTGGATCAAGCCCAACCGCAAATCCTTGGGCGCGTATTCGACACCGTAGTAGTATTGCGCGATCTTGCCTTCCGGGGTCAGGACCATGATCGCGGTCGCGTGGGCGTACTGCTTAATCTTCGGGTCGTATTGATACTGAAATCCTGCGGCATTGGTCAGAGCATCGATTGAACTTTGTGTTCCGGTCAGGAAATGCCATCCATCGGCAGCCCCCGCCCGCCCGTACCGCTTCAAGTACTCCGCTTTCTTGACAGCTGCCATTTGTGGAGTATCAGTCGGATCGAAGCTCACAGTGAGCACGTCGAATTCATTGCCAATATTGAACTTCAAGACTCGCAGCGAGCTTTCAAGCCCGCTCAACACCTCGCTGCACAGCATCGGGCAGCGGTAATACACCAGGTTCAAAATGACCGGCTTCTTGCCGAAATAATCTCCTAAACGAACCGATTTTCCGGTCTCATCGACAAATTGCAGATCCGCCGGAATGGGGTCATTCAAGTGTTGCTCAATGCCTACATGCTTGAGTCCCGGGGGACGCACATTTGCGGGCGGCGACATGATTCCCGTGTTCATGCCCTGCGCCCATGCGACGCAGGAAGTCAGCAGCAATGCGGCCGCTATCTTCAGCATCCACTTCCGGCCCGAGTTGTTCGTGATACTCACAGCGTAATCAGCCCCCTAAATTTCTTGCGGCACTACTTCTTCGCCGTTTGCGCCGGAGACGCTTCCGGCCGCACGGGCAAGCCGCGCTCTGCGATCAATTGCATCGCGCGATCAATCGGTATACGGACCGTCCCCGCGTCTTTGTCGACCCATGCATAACTGCGGAGCGTTTCTTCCTCGTTGCGGCGAAAATCGTTGATCTCGGCCCGTTCGTCGGTTTCCAAGCGTGGCTCCGGAAATTGCTGTGCCTCCGAAGGGTTGACCAGACGCAGGTCGCCCGTAGGCAAGGCCATCATGGGAGCAGCCGTTTCCTGATGGCTCTTTGCGTAATAGTCCAGCCCCTTGTAGATGCCGCGAATGATCACGTTCGCCAGAAACACGACGAGGAGCAGCGTGATAAAAAATGCAACGACTCCGCCCGAGCCGATGTCCTGGAGCTCGAAGCCCGGATCGTCGTTCGCGTGGTTGTGTCCGTGTTTAGTGTCCGCCATGAACCGGTTCCAACACTTTCTGCGCTTGCACGTCGTAAGCTGCGAGCAGCGGCCGCGAAGCCAGATTACGGCAGAAGAACGCCAGCCACAATCCGAAGAGCGCAATTCCAACCACAACGTCGAGCCAAGTTAAGGAAAACGTCTCCGAATAATTGGGTTCGATCATGTAATAAAGATCTACCCAACGCACAATCAGAATCCATGCGGCCAACCACGCCAGTCGCCCGATGTTCCGCTTGAGCGGGCGCGATAGCAGCAGACTGAAAGGCACCGCAAACTGGAATAGAACCAAAAATATTCCGACCACCCACCATCCACCATGGAACCGGCGGAAGTAATACGTAATTTCCTCCGGCAGGTTTCCCGCCCACATGATCAGTAGTTGTGAAAACGAGAAATAGGCCCAAACCATAACAAAGGCCAGAGTCCACTTGCCGTGATCGTGGGCAAAGTTCGGCTTCAACATTGTGGCCATCGGCTCATAACGCGACAGGATGCGCTCAATCACGATGCAAAGGCACATGGCCGACATGAGTTCGCCGATGAGGATAATCAGCGGATACATCGTCGAAATCCATCCCGGCGTGATGGACATCATCCAGTCAATCGTTGCGAATCCAAGCGTGAGCGCGAAAATGACGAGCCCTGGCGCGCTTAGCTTCTTGGTGCGAGCGCTGGTATCACGCAGCGGCGGATTGTCCAGTTCGGCCGACCACTTGCTTAAGAAGAACACCAGCACATACCAAACCGCGAAATAGAAGATCGCGCGCAGGATGAATCCGTGTGGATTCAGATAAGTTTGAGCAATGTCCCGCAAGTGCTCGCGCAGATGCGAGTCAGTCACCGTATCGAGTGGGCGCGCCCAGATGTACAAGTGCGGGAGCCCAAACAAAATGGGAATGAACAACACCATCATCAGCGGAAGGCAGCGC
>Ga0187847_10002496_pt1 | contig 14829 bp, 11 predicted proteins | sample June2016WEW_4_10_FD_132458 | JGI IMG/M metagenome (GOLD analysis project Ga0187847, IMG submission 132458) | Peatland microbial communities from SPRUCE experiment site at the Marcell Experimental Forest, Minnesota, USA - June2016WEW_4_10 | ecosystem: Environmental > Terrestrial > Soil >...
CAGCCTCCGGCACCGCCACCAGCTCCTTCACCACCGGAACGGCCTTTGACTTTACCAATGCGGGTGTCACAGCAACCAGCCCGGCGAACGGCGTAACCACCACCGGCGTGCCCGCGTCCGTTTCGGCGACATTCAGCGAGGCCATGGACCCGGTCCTCATCAACACCAACGAGATCTACTTGCGCACCCACAACACGTCGACCACGGTTCCCACAACGTTAACCATTTCGCCGGATTACATGACGGTGACTCTGACGCCGATCACGCCGCTGGCCGAGTCGACGATCTACGACATCTACTACTACCCCAATCCGTGGTGGCTCACCGACATCGCCGGAAACAACTCGACCACCAACTACGGAATACTCTCCACCTTCACCACCGGCACAACCGCCGCGGTGGCCGGCGTCTGCGGAACGGCGAACGGACAAACGTTCTCCGCTCCGCCAACCGCCAACCTCTGCTCGACGGGCACGGCCTCGGCAGTGAACAATGCCGGCGGCGCCAGCGGCTTTACCTGGAGTTGCGGCGGCCAGTACGGAGGCGCAGCCGCCTCCTGCTCGGCTACTGTTACGCCGGCCGGCGCCTGCTATCCGCAATCGTCGTTGCCGGCCGGCAGCCTCATCTCCTGGTGGAAGGGCGACGGCGACGCCACCGACCACATGGGCAACAACAACGGAACGCAGGAGAACGGCGCGGGCTTCGCAGTCGGCGCGGTCAACGACGCTTTCAGCTTCAACGGCGACAATCAATACGTGCTTATCGGCGAGCCGGTACCGGCCGATCTGCAAATCCAGAACGCCATCACGTTGTCGGCGTGGATTTATCCCACGGCTTATCCGACCACGAATGGAACATCAAGCGGCAGCCAGACCTGGGGCATGATCATGGGCAGCGAGAATAATCCCGCGGATGGCGCTGCCTTCTTCTTGAGCGGCTATCCGAACGTCATCACGGACGTCCCCATTGGAGCCATTGACTTCGATCTCGGGGACGGCACGAACTGGCACGAGGCCTTGACCACAACCCAGGTGCCTCTCAATCAGTGGACGCTGGTAACCGTGGCGGCAACAGCGAACCACCCAATGCAGATCTACTTCAACGGGGTGGCTCAACCCACCGTCAACAATGGGACAAGCCAATGGACAGGCACGGTTGCCTACAACAGCGGCGAATGGTTTGCCATCGGGCAGGACAGCGCCAACAACTACCCCTTCAACGGTCTAATCGACGAGGTTCAGATCTATAACGCCGCTCTCTCCGCCGCGCAAATCCAGGGCATCTACAACGCGGGCGGAGCCGGAGTCTGCCCATAACCCAGCACTCACATTGCACAGCAAAACGGGGACCGCCTTGGCGGTCCCCGCTTTGTTTTATGAAAGTCCTAGAGTGGTGGTCATCAGAGGAGCAACGGCCTCTGGGGCCGTGTCTTTTCCGAGCTATGCCTCCAGCGCTTCAGCCATTTCCTCGAGGATTGATTCGGCTGCGGCCGCGGGGTCCGCCGCCTGGGTGATAGGGCGGCCCACAACCAGATAGCTGGCCCCCTTGCGCAGCGCTTCCGCCGGGGTGGCGATGCGCTTCTGGTCGCCGATTGCGGCTCCCGCCGGGCGAATGCCAGGCACGACCAGCACTCCCTCGGGGCCGGCAATCGCTCGAAGGGCGGCTACCTCCTGCGCAGAGCACACAAATCCGCTCATTCCGGCTGCGAGGCCCATGCGGGCCAGCAACTCGACCTGTTCGGAGGGCGAGCGGTCGAGGCCGACGGCGCTCAGTTGGCGCTCGTCCATGCTGGTCAGCACAGTGACGGCAAGCAGTTCGGGAGGGTCGGCGAAACCCTCCAGCGCGCCCCTTGCGGCGGCCAGCATCGCCGGGCCTCCAGCGGCGTGGAGGGTCAAGCTGCGCACCCCCAAGGCCGCCGCCGAGCGCACGGCTCCGGCCACGGTGTTGGGAATGTCGTGCAGCTTGAGGTCGAGGAAGACGGAATGTCCGCGCGCCACCAGCGGCTCGATCACCGCCGGGCCGGCGGCGACAAACAGCTCCAGCCCTACCTTGAACCAGTGGCAGGTCTTTTCCAATTGGCCCACCATCCGGGCCGCGGCGGCAGCATCCGGCACGTCGAGGGCCACGATCAGGCGCTTGCGGGCCTCCTCGACGAGGTCCACCACGGGCGGGTGCGCGGAACCAAAGCTCGGGTTGAGTCGATCGGGGATGGGCATGGCTCCATTCTAGCGGATTGCCGAATTGCGCGGAAGAATGCAGCGTACTCCGCACAGTCCGCAAACCAGCGGCGGACCTCGCATCCGTTACCATGAAGACTGCTGCGACCGGAGCGCCAGGATCGATCGGGGAGGGGAATTGGGAGCCGTCTTGAACTGGATACGCGCCTGCGGGTGGGCCATCGTGTTGTTGACGGCAGCCATCCTTGCCTGTGCGTCCGAAGTGCATACCAATCCGCTGAACTACGATCCGCTGGTTCGCGAGGCCTACGAGCACTTCTACAACCTGGACTATCCCGGCGCAGTGGAACGCTTTGAGCGCTTCCACTCCGCGCACCCCGGCGATCCGCAGGGCACGGCGCAACTGCTTGACGCCGTACTCTTCCAGGAACTCTACCGGCTCGACCTGCTCGACACCACCTTCTACGCCAACGACGGATTCCTCACCGGACGCCACGCGACCGAGGAGGATCCGAAGACCCGCGATCGCATCCTCGGCTTGGCCGACGAGGCAATCCAGGAGGCCAACTGGCGTCTCGACCGCAATTCCAACGACATCGACGCGCTCTATGCGCGCGCCTGGGCCCGCAGCCTCAAATGCACCTATCTGGCCATGGTCGAGCGCTCCTTTGGCGCAGGCTTCCGGCTGGCCATGAAGGCCAAGGACGACGACGTGCGCGTGCTGCAACTGGACCCGGATTATGTCGATGCCAAGCTGGTGGTGGGTGTCTATGAGTACGTTGTGGGCGCGCTGCCCTGGCCTTTCAAGCTTCTGATCGGATTTGCCGGAATCACCGGCTCGAAGCCGAGAGGCCTGGAGATGCTCACCGACGCCGGCAATCGCGGCGTGATCGCCAGCATCGAAGCCCGCACTACGATGGCGCTCTTCCTTCGCCGCGAAGCCAGGTACAAAGAAGCAATCCTGGTGGTGCGCAGCCTCAAGAAGCAGTATCCTCGCGACTACCTCTTTTGCCTGGAAGAGGCCAACCTGCGCAAGGACGCCGGCGAGGGCATGGCCGCCGTTTCCGCCTACCAGGAGATCATTGCCAATAGCGCCAGGCCCGGCTACTTTGCCGAAGCCCGGCTGGAGCTGGCCTACTTCGGCCTGGGCGACGCCCAGCGCGGCCAGCGCCACTTTGTGGAGGCGGCGCAGGCTTACGAGCAGGCAGCCTGGACGAAGAATGTCGGCCCCGAACTCAAGATCCGTTCCTTGCTGGCGGCCGGCGAGTGCCACGACACCAACGGCGAGCGCCAACTCGCGGTCAGAGACTACCAGATGGCCATCGATGCCGGGCCGAACACCACCCGCGCCGACACCGCGCGACGGCGGCTGCGGATTCCTTATCGCGGCGCATGATTCCCCCGATGGCTGCATCGCCGAAAGCTCCACAATGGAACCGCCGCTGCCCTGCATCCGTATCTTCAGATTGGTTGGGTTCTTCTCAGGAGGTATCGGCAATGGCCGTCTTTTGTCAACGCTGCGGCACCAGCTTGCCCACGGGCGCTCGATTCTGTTCGAGCTGCGGAGCGGTTGTCCCCATCGCAACCGCCATCCACGGCAGGCCGCTGGTCCGCCCCATCTATGGGCGCAGGGTAGCCGGGGTCTGCATTGGCTTGGCTCAGGCCTACGGATGGGATGTCTCGCTGATCCGCGTCCTGGCGGTCATTGGGTGCTTCTTCTCTGGCGGATTGGTCTTTGTAGCCTACCTGGCCTGCTGGATCGGCATTCCCGACGAGCCTCTTCCGCTGCCTTGAGCTATGCTCGAAGGGTATGAATAAAACCTTCCATTCGGCCGGAACTGGCTCTGGCGCAAAGCTGGCCTTTCGCGACGCCGGGTCCGGCCTTCCCGTGGTCTTCCTTCATCCAACCCCGCTGGACGGGGAGTACTGGCGACCGCTTATTGAAGACCTTGCAGGCGTGCGCGCCATCGTTCCCGACCTGCGCGGGCACGGCAACTCGCAGCTTGGGAGTCTGCCGGTGGGTGGCTTTTCGCTGGTTCCCGACGCTCCCGTGCTCACAATGGCGCGGCTGGCCGCCGATCTGCTGGCGCTATTGGATCATTTGAATCTGCCGGATGCGCTCTTTGCCGGTTGCTCTATCGGCGGCTATGTGCTGCTGGAAATCTGGCGACAAGCTCCCGAGCGTGTGCGCGGGCTGGCTTGCGTCTGCTCCAAGCCGCAGCCGGACGCGGCCGCAAACCTGGCCCGGCGCGCCGCCACTATCGCCCAGGCGCGAGCCGGCGGCAGCGCCGCGCTCTTTGACGGCATGGCCCAGACCCTGATTGGCGCATCGGCGCGCGAACGCCGTCCCGAGATCGTGGCCGAGTTGCGGGCCCGCATGACGCTGACTCCTGAGGCCCTTGTCGCCGTGCAAGCCGGCCTCGCCACGCGCCCCGACTCCGTGCCCACCGTGGCCACCATTGACGTCCCGCTCCTGGCCATTGCCGGGGACGAAGATTCCGCGGTCACGCCCGCTGAGATGGAAGCCTTCCACGCCGCGCTCGGCGGCTGCGAATACCATCTGCTGCCCGACGCCGGCCACTTTGCCGCCTATGAGCAGCCCCGCAAGGTCGCCGCGCTTCTGGCCGATTGGCTGCGCCAGATTGACGGCTGAGCTCTCTTGAGGCTTGTTCTACGTTCTCGTCAAGACTCGAACGCTTCGTGATAATGCTGTAGGCTCAAGAGAGGGATTCTTCCCCGGAAGCCGACATTGACCCAATCCTCGCTTTCATCTTCCCGACCGTTTCACCACCCGCAGCCGGGCAGCGCCTTGCATTGCGGCAAAGTCTCGCTCGATGCTCTCGCCAAACGCCACGGCACGCCGCTCTACGTCTACTCCGCCGACCAGATCGTCGAGCGGCTGGGGCTATTTCAACAGGCGTTTGCGGGCCGGGAGCATCTGATCTGCTATGCGGTCAAGGCCAACTCGGCTCTTGCGATTCTCAAGCTGCTGGCCGATCATGGCGCGGGATTCGACATTGTCTCTGGCGGAGAGCTTGCCCGTGTGCTGGCCGCCGCGCCCGAGGCCGTGGGCCGGGTCGTCTTCTCCGGCGCGGGCAAGACAGCGGCGGAGATCGATCAAGCGCTCAAGCTCGACATTCTCGAATTTAACGTGGAAAGCGGGGCGGAGCTTGAACTGCTGGCCGCGCGCGCCGCCAAAATGAAGAAAAAGGCGCGCTTTGCCCTGCGCGTCAACCCCGACGTCTTCGCCGAGACCCACTCTTACATCTCCACGGGCCTGCGGGAACACAAGTTCGGTGTCGATATTCGGCAGGCATTGGCAATTTACAAGAGCGTGGCCGGCAATCGCTGGCTTGAGGCGCAGAGCGTCAGCGTTCACATCGGCTCGCAGATTCGCGCGGCGGAGCCTTTTGGCGCGGCGATGGAGCGGGTCATGAAGCTGGTGCGCCAACTCAAACGCGCCGGAATCGAGCTCAGCGCGGTCGATGCCGGCGGAGGCCTGGGCATCGATTATCACGGCGGAAAATTCGACGCTGCTACGCAGGTTCGCAAATACGCTGCCGCCCTTGAGCTGGCTCTGGCGGGCTTTGAGGGCCGTCTGACGATCGAGCCGGGACGCTTTATCGTCGCGCAGGCCGGCGCTCTCGTCGCGCGTGTCCTTCAAGTCAAGCGCAGCGGCAAGAAGACCTTTGTCATCACCGACGCCGCCATGAACGACCTCATCCGCCCCGCGCTCTACCAGGCCTATCATGAGATCGTGCCGGTCGCGCCCAGGGAAGGGAAGCCGCGCATCGTCGATGTCGTTGGGCCAATCTGCGAGTCGGGCGACTTCTTCGCCCACGACCGCAAGCTCGCCCCCGTCGAGCCTGGGGATCTGGTCGCGATTCTCGACGCTGGTGCTTACGGCATGGCGCAAAGCTCAAATTACAACACCCGCCTCCGTCCCGCCGAGGTGCTGGTCGAGGGCGCGGAGGCCCGGTTGATTCGCCGGCGCGAGACGATGGCCGACCTGCTCGCGCCGGAGACGGCAACATAAGATGAGAGATGGAGGTCTCGCATGGCAAGAGTCACATTGGTTTTTGCGGTTCTTTTGATTGTTCTGGGTCTGGTGGGCTTTTTGGGCACCGGCAGTGCGCACCCCACCGCGCTGATTCCCACATGGATTGGCTTTGCCCTGGGCCTAGGCGGCCTGCTGGCTATCAGCCCCAGCGAGGGCCGGCGCAAGCTCTTCATGCACATCAACGTGACCATCGGCCTGCTGGGCTTTCTCGGCGGCGCCGCCGAAGCCGTGCGTGGCTACCTTCACGCCACATCTGCCGGCCTTGCGCCCGACAGGATTGCCCTGGCGTCGAAGCTCACGCTGGCCGGCCTGATGCTGATCTACGTGATCCTGTGCGTGCGCTCGTTCATCGCCGCGCGCCGCTCCGGGAAGGTCTAGCGCATGGGCGGCATGCATGGGCACGGCGGCATGGCAATGGGCGCGCGCTCCGAGCGTTCGCCTCGGGGCGGCGCGCGCACGGGCCAGGCCGACCTGCCCAAGCGCAAGCCCAGCCTGAAAAAGCTGTGGCCGCAGATTCGGGCGCTGGTTGCGCCTCGCAAGGGCTTGCTTGTGGCCGGTATGGGGCTGATGGCAGTCAACCGCATCGCTGGGCTTGTGCTGCCCTACACCGCGAAGGACCTGCTTGACAAGGTGCTGAATCAGGCCCATCCGCGGCCCGATCTGCTGCCCCGATACATCGTTCTTGTCTTTTCGGCCATGGTGGTGCAGGCCATTACCTCCTTTTCGCTTACTCAACTGCTTTCCAAGGCCGGCCAACGCCTGATCGCCGAGATGCGCATGCAAGTGCAGCGCCATGTGGGTCTGCTTTCCGTCTCGTACTACGACGAGAATCGCACCGGCACTCTGGTCGCCCGCATCATGACCGATGTCGAGGGCGTGCGCAATCTGGTGGGCACGGGCCTGGTCGAGTTTGTGGGCGGGCTGCTGACGGCCGTTCTGGCATTTATCTTTCTGCTGCATCGCAGCGCCAAAGTGACCTTGACGGTCTTCGCCGTGGTGGGCGCATTCGTCTTTGTCTTGCAGTACGGCTTCCGGGTCATTCGTCCCATCTTCCGCGAACGCGCCAAGATCAACGCCGAAGTCACGGGCCGGTTGACCGAGTCGCTGGGCGGTGTGCGGGTGATCAAGGGCTATCACGCCGAAGAGCGCGAGGCCGGCGTCTTCGCTGTCGGTGTCGAGCGCCTGCTGGCCAACGTGATGAAGTCGCTGACCATGACCAGCTCGCTCGGAGCCGCTTCGACCACGGTGCTCGGTCTGGTCTCGGCGCTGGTGATGAGTCTAGGCGGCCATCTGGTGCTGCGCGGAACCTGGTCGACGGGCGATTATTTTCAATACAACATGTTTCTCGCCTTCATGATCGCGCCGGTCTTTCAGATCGTAAACATCGGCACGCAACTCACCGAGGCCTTTGCCGGCCTGGACCGCACCGGCGAGATCATGGCCGAGCTGGAAGAGAACCGCAGCCCCGGCCGCACTGTGAAAATGCCGCCCATCCAGGGCACAGTGCGATTTGAGGATGTCGTGTTTGCCTACGACCCGGAGAAGCCCGTGCTGCACGGCATCACATTCGAGGCTGCTCCCGGAACGGTGACCGCGCTCGTCGGCTCATCGGGCTCGGGCAAGTCCACCATCATCAGCCTGCTCTGCGCCTTTCACACACCGTCCAGCGGCCGCGTGCTGGTCGACGATGTGGACCTTGCGCACGTAGACCTGAACACCTTTCGCTCGCAGTTGGGAGTGGTGCTGCAAGACTCGTTTCTCTTCGACGGCACCATTCGCGAGAACATCCGCTTCTCGCGCCCCGATGCCACAGAAGAGCAGTTTCTCTTTGCCTGCCGCACGGCCCGCGTGGACGAATTCGCCGAGCGCTACCCGGAGGCCTACGATACGATCGTCGGCGAGCGCGGCGTGAAGCTCTCCGGCGGCCAGCGCCAGCGGCTCTCGATTGCCCGCGCTCTGCTGGCCGAGCCGCGCATCCTGATTCTCGATGAAGCGACCAGCTCGCTCGATTCCGAGTCCGAAGCCATGATTCAGGCGGGGTTGAATCAACTGATGCAGGGGCGGACCACCTTCGTCATCGCCCACCGGCTTTCGACCATCCGCCGCGCCGATCAGATTTTGGTGGTCGAAGAGGGGCGCATCGTCGAGCGCGGCAACCATGCGGAGTTGTTCGCCAAGCGAGGCCGGTACTTCGACCTCTACACGCGCCAGCACGGCTTGGAGGCAAATCTCTTCCTTGCGCCCGGCGAGGGCGATGACGCGGATGAAATCAGCGCGTGACGATGAAAGGCCCGGCCATCTCCGCTCCGTCGCCGCCGGCAAACGCCGCCTGAGCGAGAGCCGGCGCTAACTCCAGTCCCCATTCGCGCGATGCAAGCTCCGGCATGGGCTTCGCCTGGAAGAGCTTCTTGCACTGGCGCGCCGTCCACCGCGCCCAGGCCTTCGACTTCTTGCGCCGCGCGCTATCGGTCGAGATGCCCGTGCCCGCATACATCTGCCGGTAGAGCTTGGAAAGGAACATGAAGGCGATTCTGGATCTCAGATTCGGCGTGCATGAGGATCTCTGCCAGATAGCGCTCCAGTTATAAAACCTGTCCCAAACTTTTTGTGTCCGCTCGCGAATCTCATCCGAACTCATGGTCGGATGCGGCGTAAACATCTTGGGCCTGACTTCGATGGGAATCAGCCAGTAGCGCGTGATCGGCACATCGCCCACCATGGTCGGATTCTGCGCCTGCTCTTTCTCCCAGCGCCCAAAATCCACCGTCCCCGGAAACGGCGTCATCATCACGAACTGCGCAAACGTGACGCCCGCCTTCAGCGCCATGGCCACCGTGGCGTCAAAGGTCACGGGCCTGTCGGTGGGCAGCCCGAAGATGAACGAACCCAGCACATGAACCCCGTGCTTCTTGAACGTCTGCAACTGCTTGGCCAGCGCCTCGCCCGAGTAGTTCCAGTCCTTGAATACCGCTTTAAGCCCCTCCGGCGTAACCGCCTCAACCCCCACCAGGGCGCCCTTGATGTTGGCCCTGCGCATCGCATCCAGATACTCGCCGTCTTCGCCCGCCTCCATCGTCATCTGCGTAAAGAAGACCATGTCTTTCGGCAGCTTGGCCAGCTCTTCCATCAGTTGGAAGCGTTCGGCGCGAATCGCCGTCAGCTCTTCCAGCTTGGCCGTATTGTTCTGCTCGCGGGCCAGGCGCAGATCGGTGAAGGTGACCGGATAGAAGTTGTCGTCGGCCAGTGCAATAAAGCGAAAACCGAGCCTTCGCAGCGCCACAATCTCGTCAACCACGCTTTGAAACTTCCTTTGCCGCGGCTTCTGCCCATCTGTCCGCCATACGCTGCAAAAGGAACAGTGCTTCGGGCATCCGCGAATGGTCTGCACCGAGGCCCACATATATTTTGCGGGGTCCATCAGATCCCAGCGCGCCGCCAGAAACTCGCCGCCGCCAATCCGCCCGCCCTCGTAGATTCTCTCCGGCTTGCCCGCCATGCAATCTGTAACCGCCTTACCCCAGGCAATATCGCCGTCCCCTGTCACCACCGCGTGCGCCTGCCCCCGCTCCAACGCCTCTTCGGGAAAGAGCGTGGCGTGAATGCCGCCATAGATCACCCATGCGCCCCTGGCGCGCGCCATTCTGCCCACCTGATAGCCGCGCAATGCATTGCCCGTATGGACGCTGATGCCCACAATGTCGCCTGGCTGAATGTTCTCCGGCACAATCTGTTCCAAAGACTCATCGACAAGGATGGGATCTCCCGCCGCGCGTGGCGTCGCTGCCGCAAGCACAAACAACCATCGCGGTGTGATCACCGCCGTGCCGAATGAATTGTCGCTTGGATTGACAAGATGAACGCTCAACCGATCCAACCTTTCCCGATTCAAAGACGCTGGGTGAGAGTGCGCAAAGTGCAACTTTGGCGGCCTGAGGAAGCGTCGTCGAGGAAGGGGGACGGAATTCCTGCGTATGTCCCTGTTCTGATGGGCGGCAAGGGGTTTTCCGCACAACAGGCAGTCTCGATACTACACTTGCAGACTTGCTTTTGGTTGACGTGGTCAATATTGACCAGTTTTTGAGATTGTCCTGCTTTTTATCGATGGAGCCTCTTGCAAAATTTTCTTCGGTTAGCTGATATGCGTCAGGGCACGACTTCAGTCGTGCCGCAAAGAGCCCATTCCGATTCCGGCTTTAGCCGCTGCGCAATTGCAAACAACTGAAAACAAAGAGACGTAGGGGCTAAACCCAACTTCTTCTCGCTGAACTAGACAAGCTCAGGGCAGGCTAGAAGACGTGCCCTGACGCTTCTTGCAATCTGCATGGAATTTTGCATGTGGCTCGATGTAAATCAATTGGCTTCAGGCGCCTGACTCACCCCACCCGGCTGCATTCCTCGACCGGAATTGCAACCTGCTCGACGATCTCCAGCCCAAAACCTTCCAGCGCCGGAATGTGCATCGGCGTATTCGACAGCAGGCGGATGCGCCGGATGCCCAGGTCCGACAGAATCTGCCCACCCAGCCCAATCGCTCTCAGAATCCGCCCGCTCCGTGCCTGTTGTCCTTCGCGTACGCGCAGTTCCTGGTGCAGAATCAGCCGCCCGCCCTCCGCGTCGGAGGTGGCAGCCAAAGCCGCGGCACTGCCGGGCTCGGACGCGCTCGCCGCCGCCGCGTGGCCAATCTCAAAGCCTCGCGAGGTGTTGTGCAGGTACAGGATGGCGCCGCAACCCTCCTCGGCGATGATGCGCATCGAGTGATCCAGCGTCTCGCGGCAGCGGCAGTCGGCGGCAAAGACGTCGCCCGCCGTGCAGCGTGTGTGAACGCGCACCAGCACGGCGTGCTCGCACGGCTGCCGCAACTCCGCCTCGCCGCCCACCAGGCCCGAATCGCCGGGCAAACGGCCGACAGCAGGTCCGGTCGTGAAGGCCGGGCATCCGGCGCAGAGATCGCCGCGCACCAGTGCAATGTGGCTTTCTCCACCGTTCACCTCGCTCTCGTAGGCGATCATGCGAAACTCGCCCCACCGCGTCTGTATGCGGCTCTCACCGGCGCGCACAATATACCGCTCGTTGCGCAGCCGGTAGCGAATCAGCTCCGCCACGGTCAGAATCGTAAGCCCGTGTTCCTTGCAGAAGGGAATCAGGTCCGGTATCCGCGCCATCTCCCCGTCGTCCCGCATGATCTCGCAGATCACACCCGAAGGGTCCAGTCCCGCCAGCCTCGCCAGATCGACCGAGGCCTCCGTCTGCCCCGCCCGCACCAGCACCCCGCCCTTGCGCGCCCGCAGCGGGAAGATGTGGCCGGGCCGCGCCAGGTCGGTATAGTTCGAGCCGGCATCAATCGCGGTGCGAATCGTATGCGCCCGGTCCGCCGCCGAGATCCCTGTCGTGACCCCTTCGCGCGCCTCGATCGTCTCGGTAAACGCCGTGCCGAACCGCGACGAATTCTGCTGCGTCATCGGGAACAGCCGCAGATGGTCGGCCCGCTCCTCGGTCAGCGTCAGGCAGATCAGGCCACGGCCGTAGCGGGCCATGAAGTTGATCGCTTCCGGCGTCACAAACTCCGCCGCCAGGGTCAGATCGCCCTCGTTCTCGCGGTCCTCGTCATCGACAACGACGACCATGCGCCCCGCGCGTATCTCGGCCAATGCGCCGGGAACATCGGTAAAGGGAGCCTCGAAGGTGCGTGCGGTATCCGGCATGGCGACACCCCTATTCTCGCCCATAACAGCCGCAAACAGCAAAAGCGCCGCCCAAGGGCGGCGCTTTTGCTGGAAACACGCAGAAGTAATGCAGCTTACAATGCCGATTCGATCTCAAAACCCCACGCTTCGAGCAGAGCCTCCGGAATATACTTGGAATTCTTGTTCCTGCGAGCCCACTCCCGCAGACGGGTGGACCGGATGTACTGGTCCGGGTTGAGCCTGAACTCCTTCACTATCTGTTCGAAGGAGGTCACAGTGGGTATGACCGGGCCAATGGGCTCCGGCTTTCCCCAATTCGGATTTCCACGACGCTTTGCCATTGATTTGGTGTCCTCAGAAAGAGTGAATTACCTTTACATCCTGGACCATGGCCGGGAGGCTCCTGTCGGTCCGGACGACATATTACGTTCTTATTTTACGGATTTTTTCTTCAAAAATCAATAGCAAAATTGCACAAGTTTAAGAACAATTGCAATCTCGGATTTAGCCAGTGACCCATCTTAAGTAGCTCTTTCGCAATAGATTATCCGCTCCTCCCGTCGTTTCGCGGCAAAAACTCGCCTGCCTATTTGGTTGTGCAAAACTTACTCCATCGCCGCCGGCGGTCGAGGGATACTGATCGGTCAACGTTCTGGCTAGTCCGGATCGCCGCTCTTCTATGTGCCGCCGCGGATGCAGAGCGGCGGCACTGGTCATGCACGCCAGCCCCGGTATCGAGCGGCAACTTTCATTTCGCCAGCTTGTCGAGATCCAGATTCAGTTTGAGAACGTTGACGCGGGCTTCGCCCAGAAGGCCGAGTTGCCGAGCTGTGATGTCCTGCTCGATCAGCTTGTTGACGCTCTCTTCGCTCAGGCTGCGGGCTTTGGCGACGCGCGGGGCCTGATAGTAAGCATTGTCGGGGGTGATGTCGGGATCGAGTCCGGAGGCGGAGGTCGTCACCATGTCGATCGGCACCGGCTTGCCGGGGTTCGCTGCCGCCAGCTTGTCAATGTCGCCCTGGATGCGCGTGACCAGAGTCTTGTTGGATTGGGCCAGGTTCGTGCCGCCGGAGGCCGTGGCGTCATAGCCGTTGCCCGCCGCTGAAGGACGCGGATGGAAGTATCGGTCGCTGGTGAAGCTCTGGGCCAGCAACTCGGAGCCGATGACCGTGCCGTCTTTGAGTTGAATGAGGCTTCCTCCGGCCTGGTGCGGGAAGACCAAGCTGGCGATGCCGGTGACCAGCAGCGGATAGCCCAGGCCCAGCAGCGCCGTACTAATGAGGGTGAAGAGGATCGATGTCTTCCAGACGGAATGCATTTTCTTTCTCCTTGCGGGGCAGCGCCCTTCGTATTACGCCAGATGCACAGCGACCAGCACCATGTCGATAGCCTTGATACCAATGAATGGTATGACGATGCCCCCAAAGCCGTAGATGAGCAGGTTGTTGCGCAGCAGCACATCGGCCGCCTTGGGCTCGTACTTGACGCCTTTCAGAGCTAGCGGAATCAGCGCGACGATAATAATCGCGTTGAAAATGACCGCCGAGAGAATGGCCGATGTGGGCCCGTGGTAGACATTGCCGAGATCGTAGCCCAGATGCATGATGTTGAGCACTCCCAGTACCGGAAAGACCCCGGCAAACATCGCCGGGATGATGGCGAAGTACTTGGCCACGTCGTTGGCGATGGAAAAGGTGGTCAGCGCTCCCCGTGTCATCAAAAGCTGCTTGCCGATCTCCACGATCTCGATCAGCTTGGTGGGGTTCGAATCCAGATCCACCATGTTGCCGGCCTCTTTTGCCGCCTGCGTGCCGGAGTTCATCGCCACGCCCACGTCGGCCTGAGCCAGCGCGGGGGCGTCGTTGGTGCCGTCGCCGGTCATGGCCACCAGCTTGCCCTTGGCCTGCTCGCGCTTGATCAGGTCCATCTTGTCCTTGGGCTTGGCCTCGGCCAGAAAATCGTCCACGCCGGCCTCGCGGGCGATCACCGCCGCGGTCAGCGGGTTGTCGCCGGTGATCATGATGGTGCGAATTCCCATCGCCCGCAGCCGTGCCAGCCGCTCCTTGAGGCCGCCCTTGACAATGTCCTTCAAGTGGATGACGCCCAGGGCGGACGAGTTCTCGGCAACCACCAGCGGCGTCCCACCCATGCGGGCGACCTCTTCGACGGCGTCGCGCACCTTCTTAGGCAGCGACGATCCCTGCTCTTCGAGAAAGCGCGCTATGGCGTCCACCGAGCCTTTGCGGATGCGTGTGCCGGGCAGGTTGACGCCGCTCATGCGGGTCTGCGCGGTGAAGGGTACGAACTCGGCGTGAATGCCCGCCAGATCGCGCCCGCGCAGGTTGTATTTCTCTTTTGCCAGCACAACAATCGACCGGCCCTCCGGGGTCTCATCCGAGAGCGAAGAGAGTTGCGCCGCGTCGGCCAGCCGCTCCGCGCTCACATCGGGAGCGGGAATGAACTCGGTGGCCTGGCGGTTGCCCAGGGTGATGGTGCCGGTCTTGTCGAGCAGAAGCGTGTTCACGTCCCCGGCGGCCTCAACGGCGCGCCCGCTCATGGCCAGCACGTTGTATTGCACCAGTCGGTCCATGCCGGCGATGCCGATTGCCGACAGAAGCCCTCCGATCGTGGTCGGAATAAGGCAGACCAGCAGCGAAACCAGCACGAAAACGGTCTGCGGAGCTTGGGCGTACATGGCGAAAGGCTGGAGCGTGACCACGGCGAGCAGGAAGACAATCGTGAGACCAGACAGCAGGATGCTCAGCGCGATCTCGTTCGGCGTCTTCTGCCGGGTCGCGCCCTCGACCAGCGCGATCATGCGGTCCAGGAAAGTCTCGCCGGGGTTGGAGGTGATGCGAACCTTGATCCAGTCCGAAAGCACCTTTGTTCCGCCGGTCACGGCTGAGCG
>Ga0187847_10002500_pt1 | contig 14815 bp, 13 predicted proteins | sample June2016WEW_4_10_FD_132458 | JGI IMG/M metagenome (GOLD analysis project Ga0187847, IMG submission 132458) | Peatland microbial communities from SPRUCE experiment site at the Marcell Experimental Forest, Minnesota, USA - June2016WEW_4_10 | ecosystem: Environmental > Terrestrial > Soil >...
AGGCGTCCGATATCCCGCACGCCCGGGCGATGCCGACGAGGTCGGCGGTATTGGCGGTGTGGCTCGCCTGCCCGCCGGTTTCGCCATAGACCTCATTATCGAGCACAATGATGGTGAGATTGCCGGGTTTTTGCAGGCCGACGGTCGCCAGACTGCCCATCCCCATCAGCATCTCGCCATCGCCCGTGATCACCACGACCGGCAGTTCGGGTTGCGCCAGCGCGACCCCCAATCCGATCATGACCGCGCCGCCCATGGCGCCCCACAGATAGAAATTGCGGTCATGATCGCCGGCCGCCGCGATATCGTAGGTCGAGGCGCCGAGGCCGCCGACCACGATCCCATCCTTGCGCTGCGCCAGCAGGGTCGAGACGACGCTGCGCCGTTCGAGAAGGTTTGCTTTGCTCATTTGGTGAAAACCTTGGCGCCGATCAGACGCTGCGACAACAGAACAGCGGTCGGCGTGCAGGCATTATAGGCCTGCCCGGCCGCCGCCTCGACCACCTCGCGCACTTCCTGCGGATGGGAGGCCCGCAATACCTTGATACCGGACAATTCGAAAACGCCCGCAGTGCTGGAGCCCATCGGGACCTGCCAGGGATTGAATTCGCCCCACTCGCCGCGCATCGTCACTAGCGTCAGGAACGGAAGACGGAAGATCTGGGTCAGCGACAGCATGTTCACGCAATTGCCGACGCCGCTCGACTGCATCAGCAGCACGCCGCGCTGGCCGCCGGCCCAGGCGCCGGCCAGCAGCGCTACGCCCTCCTCCTCCGTCGTCAACGGGACAGCGCGCATCGACGGGGTGCCGAGCACGCGGTCGATCAGCTGCGAGTGCCCGGCATCCGGCACGTAAGGCACCTGGCGGACGTCGAAGCGCTGCAGAATCGCGAAAATATCCTCCGGCCAGCCGGCCGTAGTTTCCGAGGGAGCGTCAGTGCGGGCGTGCATTTTTAATTCCAGTGAATCGGCAAAACTCTATTGCGGTGCGGGACTGTAGAGAGCGCCGCGCTTTGCGAAAGAGCAAAAACAGCATATCGGTCTCCACCAAAGAGTATGACAGCATGAATACGAACGCGCGAGAGCTGGCGGCCGATTTCGACCTCGAGAAACTGACGGACGAATTCTACGCCGACCCCTACCCGACCTATCGTGCATTGCGGGAGCATGCGCCGGTCAAGCTATTGCCCAACGGCTCCTATTTCCTGACGCGCTATGACGATCTGGTCAGCGCCTACAAGAACACCAAACTTTTCAGTTCCGACAAGAAAAAGGAATTCGCGCCGAAATACGGCGCGTCGCTGCTCTACGAGCACCACACCACCAGTCTGGTCTTCAACGATCCGCCCGCGCATACCAGGGTGCGGCGGCTGATCATGGGCGCGCTGTCGCCACGCGCGATCGCGCAGATGGAACCCGACCTGATCGCGCTGGTGGATCGGCTGCTCGACGCCATCGCCGCGAAGGGCAAGTTCGAGCTGATCGAGGATTTTGCCTCCGCGATCCCGATTCAGGTGATCGGCAATCTGCTTGACGTGCCGATCGACGAACGCGAGCCGCTGCGCGACTGGTCGCTGGCGATTTTGGGGGCGCTCGAACCGGTGATATCGGCCGATGTGTTTGCCCGCGGCAACGCGGCGGTGAAGGATTTTCTCGGCTATCTGGACATACTGGTCGAGCGGCGGCGCATCAGACCGGGCAATCCCGAGCGCGACGTGCTGACGCGCCTGATCCAGGGCGAGGACAATGGCGAGCGGCTGACACCTAAGGAATTGCTGCACAATTGCATCTTCCTGCTCAACGCCGGCCATGAGACCACCACCAACCTGATCGGCAATGGACTGGTGGCGCTATCGGGTCATCCGGCGCAGAAACAACGCCTGCTCGACCATCCCGATCTGATTAAAACCACGGTCGAGGAGATCCTGAGGTTTGAGAGCTCGAACCAGCTCGGCAATCGCATGACGACCGAACGCGTCGAGCTCGGGGGGATTACGATGGCGGCCGGCACGCCGGTGACGCTGTGCATCGGAGCGGCCAACCGCGATCCCGGTCAATTCACCGATCCGGAAAATCTCGATATCGGCCGCACGCCGAACCGGCATCTCGCCTTCGGCACCGGCGCGCATCAATGCGCGGGAATGGCGCTGGCGCGTCTCGAAGGCGCGATCGCCGTTTCAAGATTTTTGGCGCGGTTTCCGCGCTATGCGCTCAACGGCCCGCCGGTGCGCGGCGGACGGGTACGATTTCGGGGATTTTTGCGCGTGCCGTGTGTAGTCGGCTAGCGGGCAGCGCCCGACGCGAAAGCCGCGATGATCGAGGACGACGAAAGCAGCTCATGCGATGCGAGGTTGCCGGCAACCAGGATCAGGGTCGCCGCGAGCACCAGCCGTAGCGCCGGTTCCGGTACCCGGTGGGCCAGATAGCTGCCGATGATAATGCCGGGCAAGGAGCCCACCAGCAGCACGCCCATCAGGTGCCAGTCGATCTCGCCGGTCGCCCAATGTCCGATCCCGGCCACCAGCGTCAACGGCACCGCGTGCGCGATATCGGAGGCGACGATGCGCGGCATCGGCAACTGCGGATAGAGCAACAGCAGCGCGGTGACGCCCACCGCGCCGGCCCCGACCGACGAAATCGAGACCAGCACGCCGAGGGCTACGCCAACCAGCACGGTCGCGCGGGCGGTGGCCGCGGGGTCGAGCTGTTCCAAACGCCAGGAATGGCGCTGCATGATGGCCTTTCGGAATATCAGCGACGCCGCGGTCAGGAACAGCGCAAAACACAGCACCAGATTAACCAGGCTGCGCGAGGATTCGCCGTTGAGATCAAGCTGCCACAGAATAAACAGCGTCAGGATGCTGGCCGGGATGCTGCCGCTGGCGAGCCGGGTCACCGCCGGCCAGTGGATACTCTTCGCCCAACTATGCGCAAAGCTGCCGACCGTCTTGGTGGTGGCGGCATAGAGAAGATCGGTGCCGACGGCCGTCGCCGGGTGGATGCCGAACAGCAGGATCAGCAACGGGGTCATCAGCGACCCACCGCCCACACCGGTCATGCCGACCAGAAGGCCAACCCCGAAACCGGAAACCACATAGAGAGGATCGATCATAAGCGGTACGGATTCCCGGTTCCCTTCGCCGACAGGTCGTGGCGATTCCGACTTTACCTCACGATGCGGCAGCCGGATCGCAAAACCGGGCCAAACAGCTCACCAGCCGGGCCACCCAGATGTACACCGGCGCGGCCCGCCGGCAACCGTCCGGCCGAAAAAAAGAAGGATTCATGCACGCATCTGCCATCGGCAGTGCGCTTCATCCAATTGGATGGCGTCCGGTGGAACCGACACGCTCAGGCCCTTTGGGTGTTTGAATGGGGGAATTCGCTTTATTCGGCACCCTTGATGCGGGCCAGATACGCGACAATCGCGGGCACATCCTTCTCGTCGACCGGGGCCTTGTACACATGGATCATCTTTTCGGCTTCGGCCTGCCAGGCCGAAGCCGGCAGTGACGGCTGGTTGAGCACCATACCGGCCGAGTGGCAGGCCAGGCAGTTGTTGTTGACGACGTCTGACCCTGGACCGGAAAACATCGTGCCGCGATCCGGCAGATCGATCGACACCGATTTGAGCGTCAGCGGCGATTGGGCATCAACGGCGAGCGGCATTGCGGCGGCGCTCAACAGCGCGAGGGTAAATATCATGCGCGACATCGGCGATCTCCTCAGGCCACGACGACGGGCGTTGCTTCGATGACGTTGCGCATGAACCCCGACGGATTCCAGTTCGCCTGGTCGGGTTGCGCGACGCCGCCGGAGTTGGTGCAGCGAACCATCAGCGTGTAATGGCCGCTGGCCGGCAAAGTGACCTGAGCCTGCCACTGCCGGAAGCTGAACTTGCCCTCGTCCTTGCCAAGCGCGGTCGCCTGCCAGCTCTTGCCGCCGTCGCTCGACAGATCGACGCGTGACACGCCGGTATCGCCGCCGAACGCAATACCCCGGACCAGCGTCGATTGATTGGCCCGCACGGTGTCGCCGGATTTGATGTTGGTGATGAACGATCGCGGCACCATCTTGTTGATCGGCACCATCTTGACGCCGGTCTGGCCGGGCTTGATGTCGGCACGCGGCGTATCGGGGATCAGATAGGCGGACTTGGTCCAGAAATTGTCGTCGGGCTGGTCAAGAACCTCGATATCGCTGATCGCCTTGACCCAATAGGTGGCATACCAGCCGGGCACCACCAGCCGCAGCGGAAATCCATTGAGAAGCGGCAACTGCTCCCCGTTCATGGCATAGGCGATCATGACCTCGCCGTCGCGCGCGTGATCGATGTCCAGCGACTTCTTGAAGTCGGGTGCGTCGGATACCACCGGTTCATCGGTTCCGTTAAACCGCACTTGAACGGCACCGGCCTTGACGCCTGCACGGTCAAGCACGTCCCTCAGCCGAACCCCCATCCAGCGGGCATTCCCCATCGCGCCATCGGCCCATTCGCCGCCGGCGACACGGGGTTGAAAGAAGCCGCGCGAATTGCCCGAGCACTGATTGACCGCCGCGATCTCCACCCGCGGCAAGGCGAGGATGTCTTTGAGCGACAGCGACTGCTCCTGGTTCACATGGCCGCGCACCGCCAGACGGAATTTATCGACGTCGACCTCGGTGGGGATCACCGCCCAATGCCAGCGGACATAGAACCGGTCGTTCGGCGTGAAAACGCCCTTGTCAAACACCTCGAACGGCGTCTCGAGCAGGGGTGGGCGCGAACGCTGCAGAATCATCGCGCCCTTCTGCGGAAACGCCATCGTGATCGGCCGCTCAACGGGACCGCCCGGGAGTGGCAGCTGGACCAGCGCGTCCGCCCAGGCCGGCGCCGCCGCCAGCGCCATCCCGGCCATGCCCGCCTGACCGAGCAAATGTCGACGGGTCAACGCGTGGCGCGTGTAAACTGACCTCATTGTATCCTCCCTTTCCATGCGGGCCTGGATCAGCGGACCAAGTCTCAGCGTGTTTCCGATCAAACGGTACAGGCATTCGATGGTTCGATCCAACCCATAGAATTGTACGTTCCGATCGGTCGGGTGGATCGATCCTTGTTACTCTCTGACTTGGCTAGGGAAGGCTGGATGGCCTCGGAACGGGGCAAATCCGGAACAGCAGGCGTCGCAGCGCGCGCCATTCACTCAATACCAGACCGACCTCGCTCTTCATTGCCGCCACTTTGTTCTCTCGAGGAGCGAGTTCGATTACCTCGGCGGTAATTGTAACGCCCGCCCTGCGCAAATACCGTCACCGACGTTGCAGCTTTCGAAGTCGGAAGCCGTGACTGAAGCCGCGAGATCAACAGATTGCGCGATGCGCAACGAGCGCGAGGACCCAGCGGATGCTCAAGCCTACCATTTTGGTGACCGGGGCAACCGGCAAGACCGGCGGCGCGACCATCGCCCAGCTGCTGCCGATGGGTTATCCGGTGCGCGCGCTGGTGCGCCAAATGGATCACCGCAGCGAGCAGCTGCGCAAAGCCGGCGCGGAAATCGTCATTGGCTCGCTCGAGGATACCACCGATCTTCGCGCCGCCATGACCGGCGTCCAGCGCGCCTATTTCTGCTCGCCGCTGGAGCCGGGGACGCTGCGACGGGCGGCGCTGTTTGCGGCGGCCGCGCAGGATAGCCGGCTCGAGGTTGTCGCGGCGCTGAGCCAATGGGTCGCCAGCGACAACCATCCGGCCGCGCACGCTCGGGAAAAATGGCTCAGCGACAGGATGTTTCATCTGGCGCCGGGCCTCGATGTCGTCACGATCAATCCCGGATTTTTCGCCGACAATTACATGGCGGCGCTGGAACCGATCGCGCATTTCGGCCTGATGGGGATGCCGCTCGGTGAAGGCCTGAATGCGCCGCCGTCGAACCAGGACATCGCCCGCGTAATCGTCGGCGCACTGACCAATCCTGGGCCCCACATCGGCAAGAGCTACCGCCCGACCGGACCACGCCTGTTGGCGCCGCAGGAGATCGCCGACGCGATCGGCAGGGCGCTGGGCCGCAAGGTGAGCTATCGGGATGTGCCGATGAATCTGTTCCTCAAGGTCGCAAAGTCGCTCGGCATCAGCGAATTCGTGATCGAGGAGCTTTACTGGTTCCTGAAGGATTATCAGCGAAACGCCTTCGGCCTTGGCGCTCCGACGGAAGCTGTCCGCGAGGTCGGCGGTGTGGCGCCGGAATCTTTCGAAGAGACCGCCCGCCGCTATGTCGCGGCGTCGGGATTCGCCAACCGCACCGTCCGGTCAAATCTGACCGCGGTTTACAATCTGGTGGCCGGGCTTCTGACCTCCGCTCCTGTTCCTTCCTCCATCGCGCGCCGGCTGCAATTGCCGACCCTCAACCATCCGGTATTGGCTTGCGACAGTGCCGGTTGGCGCGCGTCGCATATGGTGGAGGGCTCGAGCTGACAGCCTACACTACCGAGCGGTGCCGCGAGATGCAGGTCTGCACCACCTCGTCGATCGGCTTCTCCCACCAAGCGTTGGAGAAGATCTCGATCTCGGAATAGCCGTCAAAGCCCTGCGCCTCGACCGCTGATCGCACCGATTTGATATCGATGACGCCGTCGCCCATCATGCCGCGGTCGTTGAGAATGTCCGTGGTCGGCACCAGCCAGTCGCAGACATGAAACGCCAGCAGGCGATCTTTGCCGGCGCGGGCAATCTGCGGCAGCAATTCCGGGTCCCACCAGACGTGATAGACGTCGAGCGCTATGCCGAGCGCGCCAGAGCGCTGCGGGTCCAGCCGGTCGCAGATATCGAGCGCCTGTTTGGTCGTGTTGACGCAGGCGCGATCGGCGGCATAGGCCGGATGCAGCGGCTCGATCGCGAGCGGCATCCGCACGCTGCGCGCATAGTCCAGCATTTCGGCGATGGCGTCGTCGACCTGGGTGCGCGCCGCCGCGATGTCTTTCGAGGCGACGCTCCCCGGCCGCGAATATTGCGGCAGGCCGCCGACCACCAGCACGACGCAGGGCGCGCCCAGCGCCCTGGCCTCGTCGACAGCGCGACGGTTGTCGTCGCGCGCCTCGATGCGATGCGCGACATCCGAGGTAAACATCCCGCCGCGGCAATAGCCCGACAGTTCCAGCCCGGCGTCGCGCACCGCACGTACCGCGCGATCAAGCCCGATGGTCGCGACCTGATCGCGCCAGGGATCGATGGCGCGGATCCCGTGCCGCGCGCAGGCCTCGATGATTTGGGCCAGATCGCCCTGCCTGCGGACCGTCGCGGTATTTAGCGACAGCCAGCGATGATCTCCCGAAAAGTCCCGCATCACGCCTCGATACCGCGCAGCGCCAGCACCGCCTGCATGCGCCGGGTCGCGAGCTCAGGGTTGGCGAGCAGGCCAGCCTTGTCGGCAAGCCGAAACAGTTCGGCGAGATGCAGCGTCGAACGCGTGCTCTCCTGGCCGCCGACCATCGTGAAATGATCCTGATGGCCGTTGAGATACGCCATGAATACGATGCCGGTCTTGTAGAACCGCGTCGGCGCCTTGAAGATATGACGCGACAGTGGCACCGTCGGTCCCAGCACGTCGTGAAACCCGGCCTCATCGCCGGCCGCGAGCCGCGACAGCGCGTAGGAGGCCGCCGGCGCGATGGCATCGAAGATGCCGAGCAGCGCATGCGAGAAGCCTTGGGCATCGCCGGCGATCAACTCGGCATAATTGAAATCGTCGCCGGTATACATCTTGATGCCCTTGCCGAGCCGGCGGCGCATATCGATCTCGCGCTGTTCGTCGAGCAGCGAGACCTTGACGCCGTCGACCTTGGCGGCATTGGCGTTGATGACGGCGACAGCGACATCCATCGCCGCGTTGAGATCGGGCGTGCCCCAGTAATTCGCCAGCGCCGGATCGAACATGTCGCCGAGCCAGTGAATGATCACGGGTTCGCGGACCTGCGACAGCACGCGATGATACACCTTGGCGTAGTCGTCCGGATTGCGGCCGATTTTCGCCAGCGCCCGCGACGCCATCAGGATGATGCGTCCGCCGGCCTTTTCCACCGCCGCGATCTGCTCCTCATAGGCGCGGATCACGTCGTCGAGGCTTTTGGCATCCTCCGGCGCCAGATGATCGGTGCCGGCGCCTGAAAACACCAGCGCATTGCCCCTCGCCTTGGCTGCCGCCACCGAGCGCTGGATCAATTCCAGCGAATTCGGCCAGTCCATCCCCATGCCGCGTTGCGCGGTGTCCATCGCCTCGGCGACACCGAGGCCGAGATCCCAGACATGTTCGCGAAACGCAATGGTCCTGTCCCAGTCGACGGCCGCCGACAGCCACGGGTCGACATCGGCCAGCGGGTCTGCCACCACATGCGCCGCCGAGAATGCTATGCGATTCAGCGTGCCCTCAAGTTTGGCGGGAAACGCGCGCGACGCCGCCAGGCGATAGGTCTCGATTTGACCATTGGCGGTCGGCAATTTGAGCGACAGCGAAGACATCGGTAACACCGGTCTGTTCATGATCCCTGCCCTCACACCTTGATCGGAGCGACGTCGATCCAGCGCCGTTCGCGCCAGCTCTGCAGGGCGCATTCGGCGAGCTGCACGCCCTTGGCGCCTTCCAGCAGCGTGAATTTGTAGGGCGCGTCCTCGCAGACATGGCGAATGAACATTTCCCACTGCTCTTTAAAACCGTTGTCGTAGACGTTGTTCTCCGGCAACTTCTGCCAGTCGGCATAGAAATCGTGGGTGCGCTTCTCGTCGGGATTCCACACCGGCCGCGGTGTCGCCTGTCGCGCCTGAATCACGCAATCGGTGAGTCCGGCCACCGCCGAACCATGGGTGCCGTCGACCTGGAAGGTGACGAGGTCGTCGCGATAGACCCGCGTCACCCAGGACATGTTGATATGCGCGATCACGCCGCCCTTGAGCTTGAAGGTGGCGTAGGCGGAATCATCGGCTGTCGCCTTGTACTTCTTGTTCTTCTCGTCCCAGCGCTCGGGAATATCCGTGGTGCCGGTGCAGCTGACGCTTTCGACCTCGCCAAAGAGATTGTCGAGCACGTAGCGCCAGTGGCAGACCATGTCGAGAATGATGCCGCCGCCGTCCTCGCTGCGATAATTCCACGACGGCCGCTGCGCCTCCTGCCAGCCGCCTTCGAATACCCAGTAGCCGAATTCGCCGCGCACCGAGAGCATGCGGCCGAAGAAACCGGAATCGCGCAGGAACGCCAGTTTCTTCAGTCCCGGCAGGAACAGCTTGTCCTGCACGGTGCCATGCTTGAGGCCCTTGGCGGCGGCGAGCTTGAGCACCGCCACGGCTTCCTCGAGATTGGTTGCGATCGGCTTCTCGCAATAGACGTGCTTGCCGGCATTGATCGCCCGCGTCAGCAGTGACGGGCGCGCCTGCGTGGTCGCGGCATCGAAGAAGATGGTGTCGGTCTTGTCGGCCAGCGCCTGATCGAGATCGGTGGTCCAGCGCGCGACGTTGAACTGCTTGGCGAGCCGCTCGACCTTGTCGGCGTCGCGGCCAACTAAAATTGGATCGGGCATCATGCGGTCTCCATTGCCGAGCAGCACACCGCCGGAATCGCGGATCGCGATGATGGAGCGGATCAGATGCTGGTTGAGGCCCATACGGCCGGTGACACCGTTCATGATCACGCCAAGGCGTTTGGTCGTCATATCGATTGCTCCTGCAGGATTTTTGTTTTTGGGTGTTGAAGCGGCGCCAGCGCCGCCCAGTCCGGATGCACGCCGCTGGCAAATCCCGGCGCCGTCAGCGATCCCGTCAGGAGATCGCCGTGATGGATCGCCAGCCGGATGTTTTTTCCGTCGCCGACGCTGTTTCCGTCGCCGACATAGAGATCGGGATGCGCGGCGAGAAAGGCCCGCGCCTCGGTGCCGGGCGTCTCGGCGAACCCGTCGACATAATGGTGACCGTTGCGCTCGGCATGGGTGACGCCGATCAGGGCGCCGAGGGCCAGATCCTGCTGCACGCCGAGGCCGGCCTGACAGGTCAGGTCTTCGCCCGAGATGAAGTGCCGCTCATCTTCCGTGCTCCAGATCGCGGCCCGCGTCGCATTGACGATCGACTTGTAGATGCCCTTGCAGGATTTGGACGAGATGCCACGATAGCCGAGCTCGCGCGCGGCCGGGAAAGCGTCATAGGAATCGTCGGCCTCGTCGATGATGAAATCACGGAATGCCAGATCACCCAGCGGCGACAGCTTCGAGATGTCGCGCGGCATCGGCTGCTCGATGTACAGCAGCTTTGTGGAGATCGGTCCGAGCGCGGCATCGCGATCGAGGCGGTCGGACAGCGCGGCCAGTGCGGCCAAATCAGCATATTGCTCGTTGGCATCGAGCGTGATGCTGTAGGGATGCGGCAGGGTCGCGAGTTCGTTTCCGATCCGGGTCAGCCGCGCGGCGTCCGCGTCGGGATCGCCGTTGAGCTTGAGCTTGAAATAACGGGCATCACTATTCTCGTGGCTGTCGGCGACGCCGCCCGTGCCCTCGATCCTGTCGTCGAGACCGACGGTATGCCGGATCGCGACACGATCGAGCCGCCGGCAGCGCGCCAGGAATTGCGCGATGTCCTCATCCCTTAAATCCGCCGACAGACGCGCATCGATCCCGGCGATATTGCCGGCCATGCCGTCAAAGAAGTTCGCACCCACGCCGCGTAACAGCGCGTCCAGGATCGCCTTGTCGATCTCCGCCGGCCCAAAGGCGGCGGCGAGCGGCGGGATATCTTCCTTCGCACAGGCCTCGACCTGGGCTGCAAGACAATGGGCGTGCAGCGCGAACGCGGTCTCGAAGCCCGAATGCGCCAGATAGAGCTCGCGCGCGATCAACAGCGAGCGTCTGAGTTCCGCGACGGTTTGCTCCGGCGACAGCTGCGGACGCTTGTCGAACCATTTCGGCACCATCATTTCAGCACTGGCACCGGTCGAAATGCCTTTACCCTCGACCTCGATCTCGACGCGCACAAAGACCTGCGACGCCGCGTTAACGACCACGGCGCCAAAGCGGAACGGCCTGGTAAAACCAACCGGGCGTTCGAAAAATGCGATGTCCCGCACGGCGATACGTGGCGGCATGGCGTCGAGCCTCAATCCAGCGCGCTTTGGGTGAAGAAGTGCTTGCGAATCCGCTGCACCAGTTCGGTGAAAACCGGGTCGGACATCACGTCAAGCGAGCGCGGCCGCGGCAACGGCACGTCGTAGATCGCGGCGATCGCGCCGGGCCGCTCGGTCATGACCAGCACGCGGTCGGCCAGGAACACCGCCTCCGGGATCGAGTGGGTGATCAAGAGCACGGTTTTGCCGGTTTCGCGCTGGATCCGCATCAACTCGACATTCATGCGCTCGCGCGTCATGGCATCGAGCGCGCCGAACGGCTCGTCCATCAGCATGATCTTGGGATCGTGCACCAGCGCGCGGCAGATCGAGGCGCGCTGCTGCATCCCGCCCGACAACTGCCAGGGCAGTTTCTTCTCGAAACCCTCGAGCCCGGCCAGCTTCAACAGCGCCATCGCGCGCGGCAGATATTCCTGGCGCGGCAGCCGCTTCATGTCGATCGGAAGCATGACGTTGGCGAGGATGTTGCGCCACGGCAGCAGCAACGCGTTCTGAAACACGATCCCGACATTGCCGTGCGGTGTCGTCACCCGCTCGCCCTCGACCAGAATTTCGCCGGTCGATGGCGGCAGCAGTCCGGAGATCATTTTCAAAAGCGTCGACTTGCCGCAGCCGGACGGGCCGACCACGACAAAGAACTCGCCGGTGTTGATGTGGAAGTCGAGCGGACGCAACGACGGCACGTCGCCGTCGCGCGACCGGTAAGTTTTCGACACGCCGGAGAGCTGAATACCCGGCATGCCGTCGGCCGCGCGATCGGACACCACGCGCAGATGCGCGGCAGAGAGGTTAGAAGCGGAGGTCTTTGTCGCTGCGTTCATTCAGACGGGTCCATTCGAACGGTACCAGGGAGTCGTCATTCCGGGATGGTCCGCAGGACCAGACCCGGAATCTCGAGATTCCGGGTTCGATGCTTCGCATCGCCCCGGAATGACGGCATCTCGCTTATTTCGGCAGATAATCATTGCTGTAAAACGCTTTCGGATTATCCTTGGCCTTGGCGTCGAGCCCGCCATATTCGACCATCAAATTGACGGTGTCGGTCATGTTCTGATCGGTCACCTGGAACGGCCGCTTGTCCCTGGTTTCCGGCGTGCGATAGAGCGGGATCGTCAGCTCAAAGCCTTGCGTGAGCGTATCGATCTTGCCGCCCTTCGGATTGACATCGAGGATCGACTGCGCGGCGCCCTTCGGGTCCTTTTCGGCGGCTTCGACCGCCTTGGTGGTCGCGGCCATGAAGCGCTTCACCAGATCGGCGTTGGCCCGGGCATAGTCGGAATTGGCGATGATACCTGACGAGACCATGTTGATGCCGTAGTCGGCGAACTTGATCGGATAGACATCCTTGCCGGTTGCGTCCTTGATCTTCATCGACTGGTCCATCACGTAACCCAGCAGCAGGTCCGCCTGCCCGTTGATGACGGCATTCAGCTTGGTCTGGCCATCGCCGGCCACGGTGGTGAAATCGCTTTCCTTGAGCCCGGTCTTTTTCAGAAACAGCGGCCAGATCTGCGTCATCGAATCCGCCGGCGTAATCGCCACGGTCTTGCCCTTGATATCGGCGGGCTGGCGGATGTTCTTGTCGACGAAACCCATCGCCGACATCGGGCTGGTCTGCAGCAACACGCCGGTGGCAATCACGGGCGCGCCCTTGACCGCCGCGCGCATCATGGTGGGGATGTCGACATAGCCGAAATCGGCGGTCTTGGCGGTGACCGCCTGGGTGGTCGCCGCCGAGCCGCGGCCTTCCTGAATTTCGAGATCGATATTTTCGGCCGCGTAGAGGCCCTTGGCCTTGCCGTAGTAAAACGGCGCGTGCTCGCCATAGACATACCAGTTGAGCATCAGCACCACCTTGTCGGCCGCCCTGGCCGGGGCCGCCGCCAGCGCCGTCCAGATCAGCGCCGCCGCCAGCGCCGTCATCGATCGCACCATGTCATCCTCCCGCTCGTCTTTACCGCGGCCCTTTACGGGCCGCTTTGTTCTCGCTGGCCGCGTCACGCGGCGAAAATAACATCCTGACGCTGGCTGACATGCCAGGGAATCACAAGGCGTTCGATCCGGTCGACGACCCAGAACAGCACGACGCCGAGCAGGGCCAGGATCACCAAAGCGGCAAACATGGTCGGCAGGTCGAAGGTGCCGATCGAGCGCTGCAGCACGTAGCCGATGCCCGAATTGGAGCCGACGAATTCGCCCACTACAGCTCCGACCACGGCCAGCGTCACCGACACTTTCAGCCCTGAGAAGATCGCCGGCATCGCGTGCGGCAGGTTGACGGCGCAGAATACCTGAAAGCGGTTACCCTGCATCGCCCGCGCCAGGTCGACCATATCGGGGTCGACCGATTTGAATCCCTGCACCGCGGACACCACCACCGGAAAGAACCCGAGCAGGAACGCCGAGATCACTTTCGGGATGATCCCGAAACCGAACCAGACCACGAACAGCGGCGCGATCGCGACCTTCGGCACCGATTGCGAGAACACCAGCAGCGGATAGACATAGCTTTCCACCGTCTTCGATCCCGCGATCAGCATCGCCAGGGGTATGCCGAACAGCGCCGACAGCAGGAAGCCGCACAGCGTCGCATATGTGGTCGGCCAGGCCTGCCGCGCCAGTTCCGGCCAATCCTGCCACAGCACCACGACGACATCGCCGGGGGCCGGGATTTGATACGGCGGAATCCGGAACAGCCGGATCGTCAGATCCCAGGCCACCACGATGAAAATCAGGAACAAAAACGGACGAATCCAAGCCGCATTCAGCGCCCTCGACACGTATCCGGGCCCTGTGCGTTCGGCCACGCTTCTCTCCCTTGATGGTCTGTTGTTCGGGTACAAATTAACCCGTTGGATAAATACTGTCTAGGGGGTTGGAAGCGGCCCAACAGCGGCGAGCCATGCGCCAGAATGTCGTCCCGGCGAACGCCGGGACCCATACGCCCTGCCGTCTGTGTTTTGCACGTGGGCAAACACCTTCTGTAACAATTGGTAGCAGTGGTTATGCCGGCGTTCGCCGGGACGACCAGATGGTGTCGTATCAAGCGGTATGATGTACCGGCGCGCGTACCTTCGGCGCCTTGTGCTTACCAAAGGCGGCGACCGATTTTCCGGTCAGGGCGGCCAGCACCAGCGCGATCATGTGCTCCAGGCGCTCGTCGCGGGCTTCCTGCTTCAGGAGGTCGCGGCCGAAAATCACGCTTAAGGTAGCGCTGTTCGACAGGTAGAAAAAGCACAGCGCCGCGATCGAGATGTAGAGCTGGACCGGATCGACTGCCACCACGAAGTCGCCGCTCTCGACGCCGCGCGTCACCACCGTGCGGATCATCTCGACGAACGGCGAATGCATCGACTTGACCTTGGTGGATCGCTTGAGGTGACGCGCCCGCGCCATGTTTTCGGTGTTCAGCAGCGCCAGGAATTCCGGGTTGCGGATGAAATAATTCCAGGTGAAATCGATCAGCCGCGCGATCGCGGTGGGGGGATCGAGGTGTTCCAGATCGAGACTGCGTTCCTCGACTCTTATCTTCTCATAGGCGCCTTCCAGCACCGCGAGATAGAGCTCGTCCTTTTTGCCAACGTGATAATACAGCATGCGCTTGTTGGCGCCGGCCTTGGCCGCGATCCGGTCGACCCGCGCCCCGGCGATGCCATGGGCGGCAAATTCCTGCTTCGCGGCCTCGA
>Ga0187847_10002501_pt1 | contig 14812 bp, 13 predicted proteins | sample June2016WEW_4_10_FD_132458 | JGI IMG/M metagenome (GOLD analysis project Ga0187847, IMG submission 132458) | Peatland microbial communities from SPRUCE experiment site at the Marcell Experimental Forest, Minnesota, USA - June2016WEW_4_10 | ecosystem: Environmental > Terrestrial > Soil >...
AAGCCTGACGCTTTTCAAGAAAACCCCTCTGGATCAGCTACTTAGCGACACCACCCTGCTAGAACTAAATCCAGCGCCCTCTAACCAATTGAAGCTATTCGACTAATTGCCGGACAGCACTGAGCTATCCTCTATTTTAACGATAGAAATCATCTGCGATTTGAGGAAAGCCTTTGGCAAACGGCGATTTGAACTGGAAAGCGACTTCCGTCTGGGGCATTGCGGACGATGTTCTGCGCAAGGTATATGTGCAGGACACTTTGTCAAGCCTCTCCGATGTTCTTCCGTTAAGGAACGCAATCATATGCCTTTCGGTCTTAACCTGCGGACCAACCTTAAAAGGCGGAAACAGCCATTCGGGTACCGGCATCGGACTAGGGCTTGCGACTCAGTGTCCCCCAATACCTGTATTGGTTAAACCGGCCCGGCGCGAATGTATGTTATCCGGTCCCGACTCTTTGTTTGGGCGATTTGACGCAGTCAAAGAAACGAACCGCGAAGTTTTTGCTGGAACTGGCAGGGTGAAAGCTTGCGGAATCGTCGTATCGCCGCTGCCCTCGCCAGCTTCCTTACTGACCGTAAATCTCCATAGCAAGTCCTGCTTGGTGCAATTTCCACTGGAGTCACAGACACCCGCTTTAAGGCGCGCCGTATAAGTCTCGCCTCCCTTGAGAATTACCTGGTTGGGGAAAAGTCCCCAAGCGCCGGCACCGACTTGGTCAACCCAAGCTGGAATAGCTGCGCCGTGTGAGTCGGTCAAGGTGAAATTGCGTGTGTCAAGACCGGTCACGGGCTTGGAAAAGAATATCTTCACCACAGCGTTTTGATAGACGCGAGGAGCGCCGGCAGCGGGATATGTGGCCGTTTGCAGCGGATGGTGATCGGCAGGCATACCTTCGACTGTCATGACCCAATTGCGCACGACCATTGGGACGGGTGGGGCGCCCTCGACCACCGGAGGTTCCGTGGACGGCGTGCGTTTATCGCATCTTCCGCCCAATACGCAAGGCTCGAGCACGAAATTGTTATTGGTGTCAGCCAGGTTGCCAAGGAACTTTAGAGCAACGATGGCCTCGAACGACTGGTAGTAGACTGCGGTAGTAACAGCGATCGGCCCTTGCATTCCTGGCGGGATGACCACCGAGTAACGATCGATCTTTTTCTCGTATTCGAGCCGCCCACGAGGTTTGAATCGGGTGTCGCTGAGGAAGGCGTCATCATACAAATCGCCGTTACCGTTCCTATCCACGAAGACCGGCAAGCCAGTCGGGTTCGAAGTATCGATCACCCGGCCATTCTTATCAACTGGCAGGCCGTCGCTGTTGGTCTTGAGATTGAGAGCCGTCGCATACGGTAAGTCGAGCGTGGGACATCCATCACCCAAGGACGCAACCGCCTTAAACTGCAATGCGTACGGATCGGCTGATCCGGCTGGGATCTTCCAATTGCATCCGGGGAAGTTGGGGTCGATCATTTCTTCGGAGGTTAGATCACCCACGCCGATCGAGGTCCTATTCCAGACTTTGTCGTGAATGGGCAGTTCATTGCCGGTCGCCAGATCATAGGCGTGAACCGCAAGCCAAGCTGTGCGCCCTTCCGGAAAGCCGGTAGGAAAATCGTGGCCGCTGCCGGTGTTGGCGACCGTGATGGAAAGCGGAGTCTCGTTTCCTGCTTTTGCCTGGGCCGGGCCGTGCAAGTCCATGCTGAGCACGTGACGCAGACGGTCCCATGCAAGACGAGCTTGCTGGGCATAGGCGCCGCGTCTTTCCAGATGCGTATAGAAGGCCCTGGAATAAACGCTGTTGTGATCGGCGGAAGAGAAGCTGAAAGTAGAAAGCTCGGGATAAGGAGATACAGCGCCGTGTTCATCGACATCCTTGCCTATTAGTCCTGTGACGTAGGCGTTACCTCCCACAAAATGGTGGGTGAAGAAAGGATGAGGCGAGCCTCCCTCGTTGGCAACGCGATCATCGGGTGGCGGCAGCGGTTTGCCATCCTGATATAGAGTCTGGGCCGTTCCCGGCTGGCCGTAGTCCTGCTGCATGTGGCAGCTCTGGCAATCGCGCTTGAAGCGGGGATCGAAGTTCTTGTTGCCGGGACGGTCGGCGTAGGCGCTATTGGCCCACTCCGTATATGTGCGCTCGATGGGAAACCCTCCAGACCACTTGCCGATAGGGTTCTTGATAGGCAGGGCGCTTGTCACGTCATGACAGGCTGCGCACATCTCCGAACGTATGAACATCGCCTGATGATATCCCTTGTGCTTGGCGGAATCGATCTGCTGGTAGTCGATCGTTTTGCCGAAGATTCCGCTGGTGTAGTGGTCAACCGGGTCAGCTGGCTTGTTCGCAGCCAAGGGACCGAATCTTTCCGGGAAGACGATTGCATGAGGCGAAAGCCGGTACGCCCCTGCGCCAATACTGTACCCCAGGTTCTGTTTGTCTTTGTCGGGGACGTTGAAAATGTCAGCCGGCTTTCCGTCCGCAGCCATAACAGCATTGCGCGAGTACCCGCTGGGAACCGGCGTATAGGCGCTCTGGCTGTGCTCGTAGTTATGGTACGGGGTGTCACGGGTTTCAGCGTAAGTGTGACAGACCGCACAAATGATACCGCTCTTGCCCGAATTAGTGTTGCGGAACTGTGACTCGAGCGTGGCAAATGCAATGCCGGTTCCGTTGTCCGAGGTGGGATAGAAGTTAGGATCGCCCGGCGCCGACTCCAGATGGTGTGAGTCGTAAGTTATGTTCTTGAGAGGAATGTTGTCGGTGTAATCCGTGGGCATGTGGCAGCGAGAGCAAAAGAAGTCCAGCAAAGATCCGGGTCTTGAAACCGTATAGCTTCCCGTACCTATATTGAAGGTCGAAGAACACGCTCCCTTGTTGGCAAACGGATTGTGAGTAGCCTTGGGCGTGCCATCTGGAGGCTGCGGCGTGTCGCACTCTCCATAGGCCGATGTGGCGCGCGACAGCAAGAGGAAGGCGGCTCGCCAGGCTGGATCGCGCCACGAGTTGGACATCATGGAGCCGTTCCATTCATCGAATATCTTTTGATGACACGTCTGGCACTGGCCCGGGCTGTCCTCGGCCTCCCAATGGCTGTGATACGGAGGCGGAAATGCTTCAGCTTCCGCGACCACATAAGGCGCAGCCTCAGGAATCCGGTTGGGAAGGTCGTTCAAGTTGTGCTGGCTGGGCTGACGGAAAGCAACTGCGCTAATGGCTGCGATAGACGCCAGAAACACCAACAGCTTGGAAACCCTGCCATTTCCATTTCCGTTAATCATAGCTTCACTCCAAATGGCCGATGGACCATATCGTGATCGTGCGCCAATTCTTCGTAATTCAGGATTGGGTCGTTCAATGGAACCATGGGCGCCCGCGCCAAGGCGCGCGCAAATAGGAGAAACATCAAGGCCATGTAACCAGCAGCGATTGCAATCTCCGGCAACCCCAGGCTGGGCGTGCTTCGAAACGTGGGCATGATCAACAGGTAAAGGTCTAGCCAATGCCCAAGCAGAAGAAGAATGCTCATTGCAACGAGAATTTTGGGTGAGCGCTTGCGCTTTTCAGAAAGCAGCACAAGGAACGGAATCACCCAGTTCACGATCAGATTCAGGGCAAATAGATAGAGCCACAAGCCGTTCGTCCGCGGTATGTAGTGAGTTACTTCTTCAGGTATGTTTCCATACCAGATCAGGAGGTACTGGCATGTCCAGATATAGGCCCAGAACGTTGAAAAGGCGAACAGCATCTTTCCTAAGTCATGGAGCTGATCGCTGGAGATGCTGCTACCCCATGAGAAGTACCGTCTAAGTAAGACCGCGGCGAGGGTTACGGCCGCAATCCCCTGCACAAATGTTCCTGCAAAGACGTAAACGGCAAACATGGTGCTGAACCAATCTGGTTCGAGACTGATCAACCAATCGAACACCATCAGAGAGAAGGTCACGGCGAAGACGGGGACGAAAACGATCGCGCAGCGCGTGAGGCGTTGGTGCAGGATCAGGCCCATCTCTGGTCTTTGATCCTGATCGAGCGATGCACGCCGCATGAGCAGGGCAAAGACGATCCACAAAACCAGCGCAGCCACTGTGCGAACGATCAGCCAAGGCATTTGCAGATACTGCACCTTCCCCGCAATGGCGGGCGCGTGATCGAATGCTCCCGGGTGGGCCCAGGGGAAGATGGTTTGTCTCCCCAGCAAGAGCGCCAGCATGAGCAACGCGGCCACGGGCAGCGCAAGCATGAAGGCTTCTGGAATCCGGCGCAAACTGGCCGACCACCTGGCTCCAGTGGCGCGCTGCGAAGCCAGGAAGAAGACAGCCGAGACCGCCAGCGAGGTGAAGTAGAAGCCGTTCAACAACAATGAAGGCCACGCCCGCTGTGGATCCGCGAGTAACTCGTAGAAGGCCGCTACGGCTCCAAGTACGACCAGACCTGTTGCAAACAATCGGCTGCGCGAGGGGATTTCAAATGAAACATCTTCGCTCATTGGGGACCTCTCGCCAAGGCGGGTTGAGGCTCTTCGCCTCGCTGCTGTAGGGTCGTGTGGACATACGTGACGATCTTCCATCGTTCATCCGCACTCAATTGCGCCGCATAGGACGGCATCTTGCCGGAACCCAGGGTGATGACGTGGAAGATGCGGCCAGGAGCAAACTGCATCAGGCGATCGGAGCGGTAAGATGGCGGAGGAGGAATCTTCTGCGAGATAGGACCGTCGCCTCTGCCTTGCGTCCCATGACATACGGCGCAATAAGTTTCAAAGAGTGCTTTGCCCTCGTCCAAGGTCTTGGCCGTCGACTGGTAAGGATCCTTTAACTCCAAACCAGCGCGCTCCGCTTCCTGCTCACCGGGTCCATAGTGAAATGGATAATAGCCGCGCGGGATTGTTCCGGCCACCGGATGCTGCAGGGTCAGGCCGTCGCGAGTCACTGGATTAGGCGCGAAAGCCTTGTAAGCTGGGTCACGCGCCATATCCGGCATGTATTCGTATGCGCGCCGGTCAGCGGATCCGCAGCCTGCAAGGGCGATCACGGTTGCCAGCAAGACCGGAGCCAGGAACCAGCGCTTCATAACTGAGCCTCGATTTCTCGAACCTCGCGGGCGCCGCTGTTCCTCAGGAGTCTCGACGCCAGGACCGAGTCAAACTGATCATTACGGCGGCGAAGCACGAGTGCGAAGGTATCATTAGTGAGGCTTGACGCAGGCAGTCGTTCTTTTTTGCCCGGAAAAAGCCGAGCGCGAAACAACAACGCCGCTACCGTGGACAGACCGCCTATCAGCACCGTCAATTCGAAGCAGATTGGAATGAAAGCCAGCGTCGAATTGTCCGGCTTGCCGCCTACATTCAAGGGCCAGTCCAGAATCGTGGTATAGAACAAGAATGAAAAGGCTAGCGTCAGCCCCAGAGCCCCCGCGAAGAAGGTTACCCAGGACAGACGCGTTCTTCGCAGGCCCATGGCGCGATCCAGATGGTGCACTGGATAAGGAGTATAGACATCGTAAATCGGAAAACTGTGATCCCGAATTGTGCGGACAGCCGCAAGCAGGCTGTCGGGATCCGAGAAAGTCGCGATCACAAATTGGCTACGCATTCACGGCTACCTCGCTGTCTTCTTGGGCTGAATGATGTTTTGGCATCTCGATGAGCTTGGCGATGTGGGCGCTGGTGGCGACCACGCCTTTGATTTCCCACATGGCAATCATGGGCAGGACACGGATGAATAGCAGAAACAAAGTAAAGAAGAGACCGAAACTGCCGACCAGAATGCCAATGTCGATGCGTGTGGGGTAAAACATGCCCCAACCAGACGGCAGAAACGCCCTGTGCAAACTCACGACGATAATGACGAAGCGTTCGAACCACATTCCGATGTTCACCAAGATAGAAACAATGAATAGAATCACCACACTGTTTCGCGCCTTCTTGGACCAGAGAAAGTGCGGCGTGATCACGTTGCACAGCACCATCAGATAGAAACACCAGGCATAAGGTCCAGTGGCGCGATTGATGAAGTGATATCGCTCGTAGATATTTCCACCGTACCAGGCACTGAAGAATTCCGTAGCGTAGGCGTAGCTCACAATCATCCCGGTGAGCATAGTCACTTTGGCCATTTTGTCGAGATGCCGCATCGTGATGTACCGCTCCAGATGCATGGTCTGGCGGGTAATGATCAGCAGCGTCAGCACCATGCCAAAACCCGAATAGACGGCGCCGGCAACGAAGTAGGGAGGAAAGATTGTCGTGTGCCAGCCGGGTAGGAGGGACGTGGCAAAGTCCATGCTTACAATCGAGTGAACGGAGAGCACCAGAGGTGTTGCCAATCCCGCGAGAATCAGGCTCACCATCTCATAGCGAGCCCAGGTACGGAACGACCCGTTCCATCCCATGCTCAAAAACCCGAAGATTGTCTTCTTGATCCGTCCTGAAGCGCGGTCCCGTAACGTAGCTAAGTCTGGGACCAAACCCAGAAACCAGAACACCAGTGAGATGGTGAAGTAGGTGCTGACGGCAAACACATCCCACACCAGAGGAGAGCGGAAGTTGACCCACAGCGGGCCACGCTGGTTAGGAAAGTAAGGGAAGATAAAGAATGCATCCCATGGCCGGCCCAGGTGAAGCAGCGGAAACATGCCCGCGCACATCACGGCCATGATCGTCATGGCTTCCGCCGAGCGGTTGATTGAAGTGCGCCATTGCTGACGGAAGAGAAGCAGGATGGCCGAAATCAACGTCCCCGCGTGTCCGATACCGATCCAGAAAACAAAGTTGGTGATGTCAAACGCCCAGCCCACGCTGTTGTTGAGACCCCAGACTCCGATACCTTTGGCGAAGAGGTAGGTAACCATAACGGTAAGGTTGACTAACCCCGCAAGAGCAAATGCAAAGCAAATCCACCAGCCCCGTCCGGGGCGTGCTTCCATCGGCCGGGCAATGTCGTTAGTGATCTGCTGAAGAGAAACACCTTCGTCAACCCAGCGTGTAGGCGGAAGTAATTGCGTGCCAGTTTCTAGCTGTGCAGCGGTCATGGTGCTCATGTCGTTCGCTCCTTAAGCGGTATTGAGTGGATTGCGAACTTTCTTGAGGTATCCCACGTTCGGTCGTACTCCCAGTTCTTCCAGGACGTGGTAGTGGCGCTGGCTGTTGCGCAGTTGCGAAACGCGACTATTAGGATCCTTTAAGTCGCCGAAAACAATAGCTTGGGTAGGGCAAGCCTGCTGGCATGCTGTTTGAATATCGCCCTCGACCAGATCGCGCCTTCCCTGAAGCGCGATGTTCTTGGCCAACTGGATGCGCTGAACGCACATGCTGCACTTCTCCATGACGCCGCGCGAGCGCACCACCACGTCCGGATTCAACACCATCCGTCCCAGCGGGCTTGCCATGTTGAAATCGAAATCTGGATTGTCTGTGAAGTTATACCAATTGAAGCGACGGACCTTATAAGGACAGTTATTGGCGCAGTATCTGGTTCCTATGCAGCGGTTGTAAACCTGCTGATTCAATCCTTCGGAACTTGTGGTCGTGGCCAACACCGGGCAGACCGTCTCGCACGGAGCGTTCTGGCAGTGCTGGCAAAGCATCGGCTGATGCACGCTGCGCGGATCGTTCTCAGAGCCGCTGTAGTAACTATCGATACGAATCCAGTGCATGATGCGGTTGCGCCGAACCTGGTCCTTGCCCACAACGGGGACGTTGTTTTCCGCCTGGCAAGCGACTACGCAGGCAGAACAGCCGGTGCACGCGTTCATGTCGATCGCCAATCCCCAGGAATGTTCGCCGTGGAGCCGCTCGGCCCATAGCGTGGGCAAGGCTTCTTTGGTTTCAGGCACGGGATGGCTCAACTCTTCCAGCGTGGTTTCAAGTACTATCGGACGGCCTTCCATGGAGAAATGGCTTTGTGTGCTGACAACTTCTTCGCGACGTCCGGTTTTTTCAATGCGCACGTTCGTCGCCGAGTAATGGCGCGTACCATCGACGGTTAATGCCAGAGGGAATACATTCACGCCGACGTTCTGACCGACCTTGCCCACTTGCTTGCGCCCGTAACCCATCGCCAGTGAGATGGTGCGAGCTTCTTGTCCCGGTTGGATAAAGACAGGTGCCTCGATGTCACCCCGATCGACCTTTAGCTTGATGACATCGCCTTCTGACAGTTTCAGTTTTTCCGCCAGTTGCGGACTGAGAGCCGCGTAATTTCCCCAAGTCACTTTGCTGATGGGGTCTGGTAACTCCTGTAGCCAGGGGTTATTGGCATGACGCCCGTCGCGGGCGCCCACGCTCTCGTAGAAGTGCAACTCATAGCGGTCTTCCGCGAGGGCTCTCTGCGCTTCCAGGATGGAGTCAGCGGCTGCGTTCCAATTGCCGCGATGCGCGGGCAAAGCGCCCTTCCCTGTCGCGGGTAACTCCACCACACCATCCCGTAGAGAACGCTCCCAGAATGCAGTTGCATCCCGCAATTCGTTCTGTCTGGGAAACAGATTCTTGGTCCAGAACTCGCGCAGGTAGCTGTAGTAATTCGTCTCTGCCTGTCCCGACCAAACGAGCAGGCTTTCTTGTGCCGCGCGCGTCGCAAACAGTGGAGCGATCAACGGCTGCGCGAGGCTGAAATATGAGTCCACAGGTTCAGCGTCGCCCCAGGCTTCCAGAAAATGGTGGTCGGGACAGATTGCATGGGCGTGGGAGCTGGTTTCATCGGGCCGGTCGGAAAACGAAATAGAGAGCGCGACTTCTTCCATCCCGCTTAGAAAGCGCGTGCCATCGGCATAGTCATAAGCGGGGTTGATGCCATAGAGCAGGATCGAATGCACCTCGCCTCGATTCATCTCTTCAACCAGAGCCGCCATAGCTGCGTCGTTGCCACCACGCTGTGCCGACTGGCGATTCAGGTCGATGGTCTTGCCGATGTTGCCGAGCAGGGCGTTGATCGCATTGACCACGACTTGCACTGAGACATCGTTGCGTCCGCTGACTATCAAGGATTCGCCACGATGCTTCCATAGTTCCCCCGCGATAGCATCGAGTTTCCTGGCATCCACAGGATCCGGACCATCGGGAACTCCGACCGTGCCGCTCTTGCGAGCGATGCGCCGCAGCAAAGCCATAGCCACGACGCCAATTTCCGACGGCGCGATGGGAACGCGCACGTCGGCGTTGCTTCCGGTCACGCTCAAGGTGGGTTCAAATTGAACATGCAGCGCCGGTCGCCCTTCGGGCTTGCGATTGCTCGCGTACTGGCGGGCAAACTCTACAGGAGAGAGCCAGGTTCCCAAAAAATCCGCATCAAGGCCCACGATGACTCGCGCCTTGTCAAACGCATAGTGTGGAATTACCGCGCGGTCAAAGGACTTTCCATTGGCTTCGAGTATTGCGCTATAAGAAATAGCGTCATACACTACGTGCTGGAATTTGGGGTAGCATCTACCAAACTCTGAAATGATTTGTCGCGTCGAAGGACTGGTCACGGTCCCAGAGAGAAGAACGACTTTTCCGCTGTTCACGCGGGCTTGGTTCAGCGCATCCAGAATTTGCCGATCCGCCTCCTGCCAAGTTGTGGTCTGGCCTTTCCACATCGGCCCACGGAGCCGCTCGTCGTCGTAGAGAGAAAGCACAGTTGCCTGCCCTGTGGCACAGGTTCCCTTGCCGAAAAGAGCCGATTCATCATTGCCTTCAATCTTGATCGGCCGGCCGTCACGCTGCTTCACCAGTAGGCTGCAGGAAGATGCGCATCCACGGCAGGTAGTGGCGTAATAATTTGCGACTCCGGGAATAATGTCGTCTGAGCCTGCCAGCAACGGTATGGCATGTTGCACCGGTCCACGGCATCCCGCAACGCCAGCCGCAGCCAAGCTGAATCCCATCATCGCCAGAAAGTCACGGCGGGTCGCGTCGGTTGCAAGGGCTGCGGAGTTAGCAGGAAGCCCTCCCGGAAATTCGCCACTGAAGCGCGGTCCGTTGTGCAGTTCGTCCACGCTCTTCCAGTAAGTGGGCGCGGCAGGCTGCCCAATCTGCACGAGTTGCCCCTTCGCGCTCTTACAGGGCGGCTTGCTTTCGACGTCCGGGTTCATCGGGTCCTCCGGGCTTGCAGCTCTTCCTGTTTTGTCGTTCAAATTCAAATCTCTATCTCTTCTTGCTTGTATGTTGGCCTTTCTCCGCGCACTAATAGTGACAACTCGAGCAATCCAGCCCTGCTGTTGGTTTTTGTTTCTGAGAAAGGCTCGCCAGCGACCGCTGGAAGTCATTCGTCGCCAGCTTGGCATGCTCGCGATGACATTGCAGGCACCATCCCATGGTGAGCGGAGAAAATTGGCTAACTCGCTCCATGCTCTCCACTGGCCCATGGCACCGCTGGCACGTAACTCCTGAGAGGACATGCTGGCTGTGATTGAAGTACACGAAGTCCGGAAGGTTATGGATCTTGACCCAACTAATCGGTACCTGCCGCTGCACAGCCTCTTTCAGCTTTTCAATTTCGACCGTCTGTTTCTCCACGATGTTATGGCAATTCATGCACACGCTTGCCGGTGGGATTCCCGCATGCCTGCTGGTACGCGCAGCATAGTGACAATAAAGACAGGGAATCTTGTTATCGCCGGCATGAACTTTGTGGGGAAAGTGGATCGGCTGTTCGGGTGAATAGCCCTGGTTGATTCCAACTCGTGAGAGTTCCCAAGCCCCGCCTCCGACCGCGAGGAGCAGCACCAAAACGCCGATGACGGCAAATTGCGTCTGCAAACGATTAATCCTCCTCCGGCCAGAACCAACTGCCAGGGTTGTGTTTGTGCGACCATTCGGTAACGGCGTTGGCAGCCGCGCGGAATGGCCTGCCGATCAGCACTATGCAGCCGTGCATGGCGGCGATGAGAAATGTTGACAGCCGAGTCAGCGGGACCACTGCAATCGCAGCAAACGTGGCCAACACGTGGAGCTGCACCAGGGTCGGCATTTGTTTCACAAGTTGAACCGCTGGCTGGCCTCCCACAATCGAAGCAACATACGGTCCGAGTGTCATCACGCCCCACGACGATCCCCAGCGATAGAGGACAGGAATCAATACTCCCGAGACCAGGACGGTAAAAACAATAGCCAGAAATACCGTGTCAAAGAGCTCGGTCACGCGTGAGCGAGTAGACTGGCCGAGATGCCGCCAAATCAGGGCAGCACTGCTGGCAACGCCTGCCAGGCCGACGGCAAAAGCCAGTCCTTCCAGCAGGTAAAGCCTTGCTATGTTGCTATTCCAAGAAAGGACCGCGCGCGGAAACAGCAACCCCAGAAGATGCCCAGTCAATAACGCGAAAATGCTTATCCAGAAGAGCCGGCCCGCGAAAGCCACCTTAGCGTCTGCCATCTCTTCGGCAAGAACCGAAGGCTGCCGGGACACCAGCAGATAACGCAGCAAGGTTCCGCCCACCACAAGGGCAACTGCTATATACGGCCAAAGTGCAAATAAAGAGTTACTTCCCATCGCTCCTCACCTCCTTCTGCAGCGAGAGGTTGCCGGCGGCATTTGAGTTTTGTCCGGCAGGCATGGCAGACGTCCGGAGAAACGCCTTCAGAGCAAAGGATTCCTTCGCCGTGAGGTAGTGTTCCTGCGGCAATTGGGTTTGCCAAGAGAAGCAGCTATGGCGAAGGAATAGGGTCAGCGCTGGATCTTGGTAGCGCAAATAAACGCCGGTCAGGTCCGGGCCGAGGCTGCCTCCGCGCAACCCTGCGCCACGGACGCTATGGCAGGTCACACAGGCTTGAGCGCCATACTTGGTTTGTCTCTCACCGTAAAAAAGCCTGCGGCCGTTCTCGGTTTCCGCGGCTGTCGCTGTGGCTGCATTGCGCTCGTCTGCAGGCCTGATATCCGGGCCGCCGATGGCAATATAGTCAAGGATGTCATTGATCTGCTGGTCTGAGAGGTCCACCCAGTCCGGCATGCGCTGCTGTTTGAATTGCGCAAAGAGCGCCGTCGCTGTCGGGTCGCCGGATTGGATGACCCCGGACGAACCGTGAATGAATTTCAATAGCCAAGCGCGCTTGCGTCGCTCGGTGACGCCCTTCAAATCGGGTCCAACCTTGATTCCGTTGCCGTACGTATGACAGGCCGTGCAACGACCGTTGAAGGTCGCCGCTGCTTGCGGTGAGAACTTTGCCCCCGTGCCGTTGTCGTCGTCATCGCTGGCGCCGGCTCCTATAACCTGGGTAGGCCCTGCGAGCACAAGCAGGAGCGACAACGCCCACAATCCGGCGCGTACTCTGGCATCAACTGCAACAACGCGTCTCATCCGATAGCCTCCTCTATCCCTCATCGTTCTCCGCCTCAGCGGCGCGAACTCGGCACTTTCCATTTCTGATCTCTTTGTTAAAAGAGCGAAAATGCCCAGAGTTCTTTCAACATATGACTAGGGCGTGTTAACACTACCAAGGCAGATGTGCAATCTTGACAGGCCCTACCTTATGATAGGGAGGCGCAAACGTTATCCTCAGAATCCCAATCCGAAGTGCATTGCAAAGGTTACTGGATTTGTATTTGGACCACCGACCGGCCGGTCGAAGCGCACTGGCAGGTCCGCCTCCACAAAGTAGGCCTTGAAAAAACTGCCTTTGGACTTAATTGGCCAACCTTTGTTTAACAGTGGAGTGAATCCATATTCCGCGGAGTCGACGACAAAAGCCGCACGCCCTCCGATGGTGAAGCCGTGGCCCACACCGTACAAAAGTCCCGGATGAACCGTAAGCGATACGTCGCGGGGACTATCCTGCACCGAAGAAACAAATTCCAGATCGAATGCCATTTTGCCTGTTCCCTTGACGGTGATTCCGACCGGGAAGCCAACGGAGAAATTGTCCGACAGTGTGGTGGTTTGGCCGTCAGAGCGAGTGACTAAGGGAAGCACACAACCAATATGACCTCCAAGCGTGGTCTGAGCTTTGGCCGTCAGCGACGCCGCGGCTAACGAAAAGAAAACCACCACAACCGCTCGGAGTACTTGACCTGAAATCAACCGAACTCTGTTCTGAGACACTGGTGCTTTCATTGCTTTCATAACGTTCATAGCGTTCCTTCCTATCGGAGAATTTTGCGGTGCTAGTGCTGATATTCCCTGCAAAATGCAGTGAGAAGCGCGGGATGCTTGGCTCGCTGAATGGCGAGCCTACCTGCGATCGCTGGATGGCGAAGGCTTATTGAAATGGGCGGAGAACTTCTAGGACGGCAGTTTTGCACCGGCCAAAAAGGGGGGAACTCCGCAGTCCGGCAAAACCAAGCGCGCACGTACTCGAAATGGGTGTAACTGATCGAAAATCAGGGCCGTCCGTTGCGAATTCGGCCTGAAGGTACTTTTCCGGGAGCAGTTACACTTGCGCAGGCCACTCTCGTCCAAGTCAGCATTCCTAAAACAAAAGGCCGGTCGAGACAAAGTCAGAGCGAGTAATCGCTGACCGGGCGTGCACGTCTGACCGATTGCGTGGAAGGCAAAAGAAGCGACGCATTGAACTGATCGAGCCCTACCGATGAGATATCTAAGCGGTGCGATGAGGAAGGCCGCACACGGGGTTCATATCCCGCACTTACATGACATCTACTCGGCGCTCTGGTATCTGGGGCGACTGTTACAAGACTCCAGTTGAGCTTAGATTGTGTCGATCATCACTGGGTGTCTTATGTGATCTCTAGCTGTCCTTTGGTAACCAAAAACCACAATCATCGGTTACCTTTGTAGCCATTCTCTGGTACCAGAGTTTTCCTGTCAAGAGAAAACTGAATAGATTAATATATCAGCACTTCAATTGTTTTTGCCAACGCGAAAGGCGCACCCCAGGCTCTATCCGTTGATCGCCGGTTGCATGTTTTGACCTCATTGACAACGGCTCTAAGCTCTAAAGTCATCCAGCAGGCAGCGCAGCCCGTCTTGCGCGGAGATGTGGCCAATCTTCCCAAACCGCAATAGGAACTGGAATGCGTACGAGGCTCACATATTGTGACTGCCGACGACAGGGCCATGCCTATGCTGTCCAGAGCATGACGGCGAACGCGCGGATGCGGGTCTACGTCAGCGATGACAGTCCTCCGTAAATCGTCTTCGACTTCACGTTGAATCGATTCGCGACGGACCGAAGTATTTTTCGAAGGATTGAAGTGATTTTCACCGTGACTGATCTGTACGCGGTTCTTCGAAATTGGGAGTCTATTGCTCGCTTCACCGCCCAACTAACCGGCTGTAAATGTAGCAATAAGCTCTTGAGCAGAATGCTCTTGCGATGTCTTGTTGACAGGTCCTGCGAAAGTCAGTATATGATAGGCATCCCGCAGAACGCGGAGCGCACGTCCGAGCCTCAATGATCCCCCAATTAGAGGGTCGCGTGCACAAAATTGTTGCTTGCTGCCCGACGCAGCATCTTCCTTTTTAGGCTATAGTCGTCCTCGCATTCGATACTTTCTCGTCGACCTTTCGACTCTGAGAGAAGATGACTTCTGCCCCTCATCGTTTAAGAGTTCTTGGATAGCCACACCTTTGGTGTGTTTGGATCTTACGGCGCCAACGCTGCACATTTCTGCGGCTATGAGTTTTTGTGCGCTTCAACCGGTCCGGAAACCGGACCAGAACAAACTTGGAAGGCACGACAAGGAGGTATCGTGATCAAGACAGCAAAATTCGCGTCAGGTTTAGCTTCGGCGGTGTTCGTCTTCGCCGGAATGGCACACGGACAACAAGATCCTGGCGTTCAAACCGCCAGCCGCGGCACAGGCGCGTCAATCATTGCAGCAGGTGACACAACTGGCTTCTCAACCTTTTTCACGGACGGTCTCAGTCGCTTCAAG
>Ga0187847_10002503_pt1 | contig 14801 bp, 5 predicted proteins | sample June2016WEW_4_10_FD_132458 | JGI IMG/M metagenome (GOLD analysis project Ga0187847, IMG submission 132458) | Peatland microbial communities from SPRUCE experiment site at the Marcell Experimental Forest, Minnesota, USA - June2016WEW_4_10 | ecosystem: Environmental > Terrestrial > Soil > Wetlands...
CTTCGCGGCTGTTGCAGGAAAGCGCCCGCCCGGAATTCGACGTTATGCGATAGCTTGCCTTCGGAAATCGCCTTCAGCAGCGGCAATTCAAAGGTTTCCACGCCCGCGGCGCGCGCCTCCGGCGGTAGAGCGAAGTAGCCGTTGCGAGCTTGCAGAACCAGGTTCTTGCGGTCACTTTCCAGTTTCAGCCTGTGAAAACTACCGTCATAGCTCTCGATGTGCGGGTCATAGGTCAGCTCGTAATAACTGGCGATCTCTTCGTTCACGTGGCGCAGCGGCGTGCGCAGATCGTTGCTCTCGCCAAGCAGGAAGCCGCCGGTGGCTTCCGCCAGGTTGCGGAGCGGAAGCTGGACGTTGGCGCGCGAAGAGACCTCGGCGTTATCCGACGCCCTCATTTCTTCCTGAGTGGTGTTTCCCCCCTGCAGTGTGCTGGTGGTGGAGGCCGCGTTGGCACGGCCCAGCTGATCGGTGGCTCCTGCATTCTGCGCGAAGGTCATCACACCGCGCGTATCCACCGCATAAAACGTAACGTTGGCGCGGTTCGCCATGCTTGTCAAACTGCGGAAAATCGCGTCCAGCTCAGGCGACAAATACATTCCCGCCGTGAAGTAGAGCACCGACTTGCGTCCTGGCATCGACTGCAGCCCCCGCACCAGGGACTCCAGCGCAGTCAGGGAAAGCCGCGTATCCTGCGAGGCCATCGTCGCGTCCATGCGCAGCATGTCGAGCATCACCGAAACCAGCTTGGCCTGCACAGCTGCCGCGCCGATGCCACCGCCCGCAGCGGCTGCAGCGCCGCTCGGCAGCGACTGAGTCGCCGTCTGGGCGGCGGCGGTGAGCGTCGTGTCGGCCTGATCCGCGCCGGCGACCGTCTGCCCGGCCAGGTATCGCTTCAGATCGCTCTTGATCTTGTCCGATTCCGGAAGCAGGCGCGTGGCAGAGTACCCGCCCGTGGCGGTTTCAATGGCCTTGATGAGCGCGTCTTTATCCGCCGTAAACTGCTGGAGGACCAGCAGGCGCGTGTCGATCACCACTACCGAATAGAAAACGTTGGCGCCTTGCTCGCCCTTCACCAGGTCGATCGCACCTTCGCGTGCGGTCTTGCGCTGGGTGGGGTCGCCGAGCGCTTCGAAGGCCAGAGTCACCAGGCGTAACTGGCGCAGGGGGTCGAGCTTGGTGGTAGTGCCGCCCTGGCTGATCGCCTCGGCGCCTTGCACCAGGCGGAAGCTGGTCGGCTGCTGCGCGGCGCCGTTATCGCTCACGGTCAGATCGTCTTGTTTGAGATCGGTGACGGGCTTGCCCTTCTTGTCGCGAACAATGAAATCCAGCACGACTTCATCGACGGTCGTTTTGACAACAGGCTGTTGCGCTGCGGCAGGGACGGCGGCCTGCTGGGCGGGTGCGGGCACAGCGGCGATGACGGCGGTCGCGACCAGGGTGAGTGAGTACATGCAAATCTTCATAAACTGATGATCCGGATCTCCGGCTCTTTCACCCTAAGTGTATGGCACATCGCGGAGCTTTGCGCGCCCCTCACCCGCGTCGAGCCGGCAGCCACGTCAGCGGGCAGATTTTCCGGTAGTGCGCCTTGGCACCCTCGCGAATGGGGATATCATGTGATTCTCCTGTATGGCCAGGAAGCGTCCCATCGTTGGCAGGGAACTCGCGGGGAAGACGCTTCCCCTCCGAAAATCGCGGACACAGGGTCTTCGCCTGCCGGGTGCGGATGCGGCGCTCTGGGCCTCGATCTTCTGCCTGACTCTGCTCGCTTATTGGCCGGCGCTCCACGGAGGCCTGGTTTGGGACGACGCCAGCCACGTTACCAGCCCGGCGCTCATGTCTCTTCACGGCCTGTGGCGCATCTGGTTCGACCTGGGAGCCACTCAGCAGTACTATCCACTTCTGCACAGTGCTTTCTGGATCGAACACCGCGTGTGGGGTGACGCGGTGCTGGGCTATCATCTGACCAACGTCATCTTGCATGCCACCTCGGCCTGCCTGGTGGCGGCGTTTGTGCGGCGGCTTTCTTTGCCGGGCGCCTGGCTGGCGGGCGTGATCTTCGCCCTCCATCCCGTGTGCGTAGAAGCGGTGGCGTGGATCTCCGAACAAAAAAGCACACTCTCCGGCGTCTTCTGTCTGGGAGCGGCGATCCTCTACCTGCGCTTTGACCAGACCCAGCGTCGGCGGGACTACTTTTGGGCCCTGGGATTATTCGTGCTGGCGTTCCTGAGCAAGACCGTGACGGCGACGCTGCCGGCGGCGCTGCTGGTCGTATTCTGGTGGCAACGGGGCCGCCTCGTTTTCCGTCGGGATGTGCGTCCTCTGCTGCCGTGGTTCGTGCTGAGCGCGGCCGCCGGGCTGTTCACAGCGTGGGTGGAGCGAACGTATATCGGCGCCCGCGGCGGCGCTTTCGCGCTGACGCTCGCGCAACGCTTCCTGCTGGCCGGCCGTGCGATCTGGTTTTATGCCGGCAAGCTCGTGTGGCCAGCGGACCTGATGTTCACCTACCCCCGCTGGAAAATAGACACGGGAGTCTGGTGGCAGTATCTTGCCCCGGCGGCAGTGTTGGCGGCTGCGGCCGGCTTCTGGCTGCTCGCGCGGAAATACAGAGGCCCGCTGGCGGGATTTCTCCTCTTCGTCGGAACCCTCTTTCCCGCGCTTGGCTTTCTCAACGTCTACCCGTTTATCTTCTCCTTCGTGGCGGACCACTTCCAGTACCTGGCGAGCCTCGGAATCATTGTGCCGATGACCGCCGGACTCGCGCTGAGCGCCAGAAGAATCAGGTTGGGCAAGCGGGCAGAGGTTGTTCTATCTGGAGCGCTGCTGGCGGCGCTTGGGATCCTTACATGGCGCCAAAGCTCCACATATCGGGATGCCGAGACCTTATACCGGGCTACCTTGGCGCGCAATCCGTCAAGCTGGATGGCGCACACCAATCTGGGCGTCGTGCTGGCGGAAACTCCGACCCGCCTGCCCGAGGCGGTCGACGAATACAAGGCGGCCTTGCGGCTGAAACCCGACGACGCGCAAACCCACGCGAACCTTGGAAACGCGTTAGCGCAGATGCCGGGGCGGCTGCCGGATTCGGTTGTCGAGTTCCGCACGGCGTTGCGGCTGAGGGCGAATTCCGCGCAAACCCACAATGACCTGGGAGTCGTGCTGTCACAGATCCCCGGCCGGCTGCCGGACGCGATCGCCGAGTTCCAGGCCGCGGTGCAGTTGAAACCCGAGTACGCAGAGGCGCACGACAACCTGGGGGTCGCGCTGACCCAGGTTGCCGGCGGGCTGCCGGACTCGATTGCCGAGTTTCGGGTTGCGCTGCGGATCAGGCCGGATTACGCGGACGCTCATAATAACCTCGCCCGCGCTTTCGCGCAGACGCCAGGCCGATTGCAGGAGGCCATCGGCGAATACGAAGCCGCGCTTCGGAACAATGCCGATGATGCCGGGACGCGCAATAATCTGGGCCTGGCCCTGGCGCAGATGACGGGGCGGCTGCCGGATGCCATCGCCCAGTTCCAGGCGGCGTTGCGCCTCCAGCCGGATTTCGCGGACGCGCACAACAACCTGGGGAACGCCCTTTCGCAGATTCCCGAACGCCTGCCGGATGCGATTGCCGAGTTTCGGGCGGCTCTCCGCCTGAAGCCGGATGACGCGCAGGCGCACAATGACCTGGGCGTCGCCCTGGCGCAACTGGCTGGGCGAGCGCCGGACGCAATTGCCGAGTTCCGTGCCGCGCTGCGCCTCCAGCCGGAATACGTGGACGCGCGCGAGAACCTGGCCAACGCGCTCACGCAAACGCCCGGCCGGCTCGCTGAGGCGATCGTCGAATACGAAAGAACGCTACGCATCAAGCCCGATGACGCGCAGGCGCACAATGGCTTGGGGGTGGCGCTGGCGCAAACACCCGGGCGGCTCGCTGAGGCGATCGCGCATTTCCAGGCGGCGCTGCGCTTGCAGCCGGACTACGAGGCAGCGCGGAACAATCTGGCGCGGGTCTGCCCCCGGTGTCCTTCCGTGGCTCGCTAAGCGCACGGACCACTGGCCTCTTCTCAACGGCGGGCGGGCCTTGACGCGCTAGCCCCATGTGTGAGTACATGGAAGCCGAGACTGGGTCCAGGCCTCAGGAGGCCGATTGCAAATCGGATGCATCTCCGGGCGGCGGAGCGTTGTCCCCGCGCCCCGAACAAGGACCGGGACCGGTCATATCTTCAAGAGTTGAGGGCAACAGGCCCAAGGAATCTGCGACAAGAACGCAGTGCGGTTCGCTGATGAAGGCGTATGTGATATTCGTGGCCGCGTTGGCGCCCGTCGTTCTCGCAGCTTGGGCTCCCCACAAACGCCTGCCTGCGGCCGCCGGCGCAATTCGCGTCGATTACCCTACGGAGGGTTCCGTTTTCCCGCCTGACTTTGTCGCGCCCACCATAGAGTGGCGCGATGCCGATCCGCGCGCCAAACGATGGATCATCGAATTCGCGTTCGGCGACCGCTCCGCACCGGTGCGGGTCCAATCGCAGGGCGAGCGGAGACAACCTGGCCCGATTGACGAGCGATGCGCCAAAGCCGGCGCTGTTACGCCGAAACTGACTCCCAACCAGGAGGCCGGGCACGCCTGGCGGCCGGACCAGGCGACCTGGGACAAGGTGAAAGAGCACGGCGTCAGGCAGCCGGTCACGGTGCGCTTATTCGGCTACGACGATACGTCGAAGAAGCCGGTCTCCAGCGGGGAGCTTACGCTGCGCATCTCCCGCGACCCGGTCGGCGCACCGGTCTTCTACCGCGACGTGCCGCTGATTTCGGTGCCCGTAGGCGAGCACGGCGTAATCAGTCCTTTGCCTCCGGATGCGGTGCCCCTGATCGCCTGGCGGTTGATCGACCTTTCGACGGGGCGCAGCCGCGTGATGATGGAAGGCCTGCCGACCTGCGCCAACTGCCACTCCTTCTCGCGCGACGGCAAATGGATGGGAATCGACGTGGACGGGCCACAAAACGACAAGGGCTTATACGCGCTGGTGCCGGTGCGAAAAGAAACTTCGATCCGCAACGACTATGTGATCCGCTGGAACTCGTTCTCCAACGATCCGGCGAAGAAGCGCTTCGGCTTCATGAGCCAGATCTCTCCCGACGGCCAGTACCTGATTACCTCTACCGAACCACCCAGCGCGCAAATGAAAAGCGTGGATGACCGGCTCTTCAACGGGTTCTACAAAGACTATGGTTTTGGGCAGGTTTTCTACCCGACGCGCGGCATCCTCTCCTGGTATAGCCGGGCGACCGGCAAACTGAATCCGCTGCCTGGCGCCGACGACCCCGACATGGTTCAGACCAGTGCTTTTTGGAGTCCCGACGGCAAGTACCTGGTATTCTCCCGCGCCAAGGCGCGCGACCCTTTCCCCCCGGGCGCCAAGGATCCTGAGTACGCCAACTCACCCGACGAGACGCAGATTCAGTACGACTTGTACCGGATTCCGTTCAATGGCGGCAGAGGCGGCACGCCCGAGCCGGTGCAGGGCGCGGCCAACAACGGGATGAGCAACAATTTCCCAAAGGTTTCGCCCGATGGCAAGTGGATCGTCTTCGTCAAGAACAAGAACGGCCTCCTCATGCGCCCCGACAGTGAACTATACATCGTGCCGTCTGAAGGCGGCACCGCGCGCCGCATGAGCTGCAACCTATCGCCGATGAACTCCTGGCACACGTTTTCGCCTAACGGGCGCTGGCTTGCCTTCTCATCGAAGGGACGATCCCTGTTCACGCAGTTGTTCCTGACCCACATCGACGAGAGCGGCAACGACAGCCCGGCGATCCTGGTGGAGAACGCGACGGCCGCTAATCGCGGGGTGAATATCCCCGAATTTGTGAACATCGCTCCCGACTTTATTGACGCGATGAATGCGCCCGCCACTGAATTCTATCGGCTGTTCAACATCGCCATCGGGCATCAGGGCAAGGGCGAATTGGATACGGCGATCACCGATTGGAAGACCGCGCTGGCGGTGAGCCCGGACGAACCGGCGGCGCTGTACAATTTGGGCGTGGCGCTGAGCGATGCGAAACGCGACGAGGAGGCCCTGGAGCCGCTGCGCAAGGCCGTGGAACTCAAGCCCACCGATGCGCGAACGCGCACCGGACTGGGAATGGCGCTGCTCCGCACGAAACATCCCGATGAGGCGCTGGAGCAGCTGCTAAAAGCGATCGAGCTGAATCCGGCTGACGCCAAGGCACAGGGCGCACTGGGGAGCCTGCTGGCTGAGCGCGGTCAGATCCAGGAGGCGATTCCCCATTTTGAACAGGCGCTGGAGTTGGATCCGAAGGACGCCGATACTCAGAACAACATTGCCGTGGCGCTGGTGCGGGCTGGCCGGGCCGAAGCAGCTCTTCCTTACTTCGAGAAGGCCTTGGCCGCCGATCCAAATGCCGCCGAGCCGCACGGGAACATGGGTCTGATCCTGTTCCGGCAAGGCCATTTCGACGAGGCGATTCCGCACCTCGAGAAGGCCCTCTCGGGTGGATTCGACGCGGCTGAAGTTCAGCGCGCGCTGGGGCGCGCCCTGGCAGGCAAAGGGCGTTTCGAAGAGGCGATTCCGCACTTTGAAGCGGTAGCCGCATCCGATCCTGTCACCCTCGGCGTCCTCTCGTCGATCTACGCGAAAGTCGGCCGGTTGGGGGATGCGCTCAGAGCCGCTCAGCAGGGCCTCGCTCTGGCCACCGATCGCAATGACCGCGATTTGATCCAGGCTCTTACCAATAGTATTTCCATTTACGAAAAGGCCGCAGCGGAGGTTTCCCGCCGTCACGGTGAGGCGCCGGCGCAGCATTAGTCAGCCGGCGCAGCGAGTCCGGCTGGGAGGCTACGGCTGATTGGGGTCGGTGATCTTCCGCAGCCGCCTGAACTCCTCGCGCTCGCGCTCGGCGTCGGCTTTACGGCCCAGTTTGGCATAGGCGGTTGCCAGGTCGAAGTGCGCCTCGGGGCTGGCCGGCGCCAGGCGCACGGCGGCTTCAAATTCCCGGACCGCGCCTGCATCATCGTCGGCCTCGCGCAACACTCTGCCCAGGGTTACGTGAGTGGCGAAATCGCCCGGCGCCAGCTTCACAGCCTTCTCGGCATATTGCCGCGCAGACGTCGCCTGGTCGCGTTTTAGGTAGATATTGGCCAGGCTGACAAGCGCCGGAATGTGATCAGGCTGCAGCTCAATCGTCTTGCTGATTTCCTGGATCCCACGCTCCGGATCCTCCTGCATCAGAAAGGCGCCGTAGCGGAAGCGGACGTTGGCATCTTCGGGGTAGTCCCGCACCACGATGCCGAATTTCTCAAGCGCCTGCTTCGAATCCTGTTCCATCACCGCGGCCATCGCATCGCCCAACTTGAAAACCTTGTCACGCTCCGATGCGGGCACCTCGGGCGGAATCCAGGGCTCACGCAGCCCCGCGATCCCGGAGGCCACGACGATCTCCGGCGTTTTCTTGTCGTCTCGGGTGAGCCGGACCAGAGTGGTGATGGCATTCTCAAACCGGCTCAGCTTGATCAGAACCAGGGCCAGGTGGAGCCGCGCGGCGCGGGTCAGGTCGGCGCCTTCCGGGAATCCCAACCGCTGCGCCTGGAGCAGGCTCTTGAGCGCCGCATCGTAATCCCGCAAATGGTATTCGCAAAGTCCCGCCATGGTCCAGCCGGGCGCCTGGTCTGGTTTGAGCGCCGCCAGCCTCCGGAAGTCCGCCGCGCACTCCTTGTACTGGTCCTGGTCGTATTCAATCGAGCCTGCCTCCCACAAGCCGTCAGCCCAGTCCGGCTTGATCTGCAACGCCTTCCGGAAGAGGGCCAAGGCTTCCGCCAGCCGTTTGGTGTCGCGCGCCTCGACGGCCTGCCGTGACAGCGTTTCGAAGGATGGTCCGGCGCGCGGCGTGGCCGGCGCGGGGCTCGCGGACGTGGCCTGCATCAGCAAAGCTGCGGCAATTGCGATCATGCACTTCTACTGATGTTATAGCAGGCTCCTGCGCTCGCGGCCCGGTAAACCTGCGAGATGGAAATCGCATTCACACGCGCTATGCTGGCGAAACCATTGCGAACGCCGGGCCGTTTCCAAGGGTACTGGCGGCCGGCTCAGTTGCTGTCGTCCACAACCTCAATGGCGTTGACGCAGGCGTAATTGGTGACTGGCACAAACGACAACTCGATCTTGCCCTGCGCATTGGGAGTGATACGGCGAAAGGTCTTTTCTACCGCGCGTTGCGGCCCGCCAGCCGCATGGAATACGTCGAAATTTCGCAGCAGCGCGAGTCCGTTGCAGTACACATCGAATGTGCGGCTGCCATCTCCGCCGCCGCCGGGCCTGCCGGCGCCGAACCAGGTCTCCGCAAATCGCAGGGTCACTTTGTACCGGCCGTCTGTGGCGGGGATCGAGTACTTGAAGTTGCCGAAGCGTTCGGACTTAAACATCTCCGGGTCCGCCGTGTTGGTGACCGGGTCGGAGCGCGGCACGGCGAAACCATTGGTGAAGTACCGGTCCGCGCCCCACGCCACCCCTTTTTGATCGGTGTAGCTTCGCGGACGGGCCACAATGCGCACTGGCCGCATTTTGCCCGGGATGCCAGGTACCACCTCCAGGGCATTGAGGAAGGGGGCGCCATTCACTAAACCGGCGAATTGCACATGGAGCATGTTGTCCTTCGCCGGTGACAGGTCCTTGAACACTCTCTCGTCGGCTGTGTTGCTGCCACCCGCGTCGGAGAGCGGGTCGAAGGTCCACATGGCGACTTTTCCGTTGATCAAAATCTTGAAGACCCGGCTGGACTCGCCGCCCCCCGCGCCGTTGTCTTCTCCGAATATTGTCTCGGCAAAGTACAAGTGCAGCTCATAGACGCCGGGCTTTAACGGTATGTCATAACTGAAATCGCCCTCGCGTTTGTGGCGGAACAACTCCGGATCCGGCGTCCGGAAAATCGTGTGGTTGGGAGTGTCGAAGACTGATCCACCTCGGAAGAAACGGTCGCCGGACCAGATGTTTCCGGCCCGGTCCACGTGCCGCGCCGTGGAGGAACCGCACAAAATCCGGATTTCGTCCGGCTCAGCACCCTGCGCCGCGGATGTGGTTTTCGCCACGCTGACGGCTTTGCCCGCCAGGCGCAGACGGAAAAACCAGACGCCGCCGGCGATCAAAGCCACTGCCATCACCGACAGCGACAGAAGAAGGGCTAGCCTGACCCCCACGCGACGCCTTGGCGGCACCAGGGCGGGCGGCACGACGATGGGTGGGGCCGACGCCAGAGCCCGTTCGCGAATCGGCGCCAGCGTGCTTTCCAACGCGGCTTCCTCATCGGCGGCGTGATCGCGGCCCAAATCAGAGTCAGCATCGCGCGCCTCGCCGCCGGCTGCGGATCGGCCATTCTTCAAGAACATCGGCACGTATTGGCCGGATGGAATCACAATACGCGTAAGACGGTTGGCGCCCTCGTTCTCGTAGTATTGCTTGAGCCGCTTGCGCAGCCGCAGCGCCTCCACCCGGACGATCGAATCCTGCTTCGGATCGAAGCTGGGCGGACGGCCCAGAGCCTCCACCGCAATGCTGTATTCCTTGATCTGATTGGCTTGGCCCTCGAAGTACTTGGAGCAGATGTACTCAAGGACCAGCGCCAAACTGGGTGCTTTCGCGAAGATCCCCGACGCGATCAGCGCCCCCAGCTCGGCCCTACACTCGTCCTGATCCGGTGCACCCGACATCGGCCTTTCCCCAAGGATTTCAATGATTAACGGATTCTCTTGGAGAGCGTTAACCTCTCCAGAAAACCCGGTAACCGAGACCAGATTAACAGTAACGCTTCTGAAAGGAAAGCGGTTTTCCCTGGTAACTACGCCGTTCGTCGAAGTTAACAGCTTTAGCCTTTACGGCCTCCTGTAGTAGATTTATATTACCTTGCGTCTCGTTCGTGCAGCAAAGGCTCGTTTCTTGGGGGTGGAGAGGTCCTATGAAGAACCGCACCGTAATCCTTGTCGGATTGGCGTTATTGATGTTGTCGGCCATGAACTTGCAGGCTCAGTTCACATCCGCCACTCTGACCGGAGTAGTGAACGACCCGTCCGGCGCCGTTGTGCCGCAGGCCAAGGTCAAACTCGTTAACGAAAAATCGGGCGACACACGCGACACCGTGACGAATAATGATGGCTACTACACCTTCGTCGGTGTTGCCGTAGGCGATCTCAGCTATAAACTGACCGTTGAAGCCAAGGGCTTCGTGACATATGAAGCGCCGGGCATCTCGATGCTGGGCGGCGAGAAGCGCAACGTCAACGTGACGCTGAAAGTTGGGAGCGCTGCGGATAAAGTCGAAGTGGTCGGTGTAGCCGATTCGATCGTCCCTGTCGATTCGGGTGAGAAGTCGGAAACACTGACAACAAAGGAGTTGCAGAATTACGTACAGGTCGGCAGCAACGCCGCCGAGTACATCAAAATCATGCCTGGGTTCGGCATCAGCAACGGCACCAACAACAAGGCGAATTACACCGGCGAAGTAATCGGCATCAACGCCAATGGCGACGCTGGCAGCATGAGCCCGTTGAACGGCGCCTTTTCGTACAACGGGTTGCCCGGCAATTCGCTGGACATCACTTCGGATGGCGCCCACGTTTCCGATCCCGGCTGCAACTGTGATACCCCGGTCAATCCCAACTCGGATATGATTGCCGAGTTCAAAGTGCTGGCGGGCAACTTCAGCGCCGAGAACCAGAAGGGACCCATGGTCCTCAGCACGGTCGCCAAGTCCGGCGGCAGCGCTTTCCACGGTTCCGGTTTCTTTTATGCGCGCGACTACGCGCTCAACGCCACGGATTGGATTGACAACAAGGACGGCATCGCGCAGCCGCAAAACAAGTACTTCTATCCGGGCGGCACCATCGGCGGCCCGGTCCTGATTCCCGGTACCAACTTCAACAAGAACCGCAACAAGCTGTTCTTCTTTACCGGCTTCGAGTACTTCTACCAGGTCCTTGACACCGGCCTGCTGCGCGCCACGGTGCCTACCGCGAGCGAGATGCAGGGCAATTTCTCCCCGTCGTCGATCGCCGGGGAAGGCGCCATCACGGCCTCCGGCGGACCTCCCGGAGCACTCAACGCCGGGGCACTAGCACAATTTCCTGGTGGCATGCTTCCGCAGAGCGCAATTGATCCCAACATGGTGGCGCTCATGAAACTGTATCCGGCCGCCAATGCCACCCCCAGCCAGACTGGCGGTTACAACTACGTGCAGTCGGAAGTCTTCAACGAGAACAACGTGCAGTGGATGACGCGCATGGATTACAGCATCAGCGACAGCACCAAGCTGTTCGTGCGCTACAACCTGCAGCGCGAAACACAGCAGTTCCCAGTGGGCCTGTGGTGGCGGCAGACCGATCAGGTTCCCTACCCGACTTCGGTTCTGGGCAAGAACAAATCCGACTCGGTCAGTGGTTCGCTGACGCACGTCTTCAGCCCGGCCATGACCAATGAGTTCGTGTTCAGCTACACCTATATCGGCTTCCCGAACGTGTTCGCGGATCCGGCGAAGGTGAATCGCACGGACGTGGGCTACAACTACACCGGGCTATACAAGAACGGCGTGGCGCAGATCCCATCCTTCGGCGGTGTTGGGTGGACTGCCCAGGAGGCCGCGCTGGTTTTCAATCCTGGTGGATTCGAAGTGGGTGGCGCTTCGGCAGGCCTGTATGCGGACAAGTGGATGCCCAATCTCAGCGACACGGTCACCAGAGTGGTGGCGACGCACACGATCAAAGCCGGCTTCTTCTGGGAGTGGATTCGCAACGCGCAGCCGGCCAATAATAACACCAACGGCCAACTGCAAGTGTGGTCGGCAGGCAACGCCAATACCTACGGCAACGAGTACGCCGACCTGATCACCGGCAACCTGTTCGGCTACAACGAAACATCCTATGGGAACCTTCATGACGAAGCTTACAACACGTATGAGGGCTTCGTGCAAGACGACTGGAAGGTCAACAAGCGGCTAACTATCAACTTCGGCATTCGCCTGACGCACTTCACGCCTTGGGTCGACCGGACCGGAAACGGGTTCTCCATTTTCAACTACGCGGATTACAGTCCCAGTTGCACCCCCAGTGAATACTGTGGGTTCGAATGGCACAAGCGCGACCAGAGTGTTCCCTTGGGCGGCTTCCCGACACGCGCTCTTTTCTATCAGCCGCGTATCGGTGGCGCGTATGATCTGACGGGCAACGGCATGACGGTGTTGCGTGGCGGATGGGGACGCTACTACTACCACTCTGGACAGTTCACAACCGGCCTGGATGTGTCGGCGGGCGTTCAAAGCATCTCACTGGGTACCAACTACCTCGGCAACGGTGTACCTCTGTTCGCCAAGGAACTGGACACCCTCAGTTTCGCCAGCGCGCCGCTGACGCCTGGGGCGGTGGACAGCAAAGACAGCAACCAACTTTATACCGACAGCTGGAACTTCACGCTTTCGCGGCGCACACCGTGGTCCAGCTTGCTGGAGGTGTCTTACGTTGGCAACCGAAGCCGGGATCTGCCAAACGGCGCTGGAGTCGGTAGTGACATCAACCTAGTGCCGGTGGGAGCCATGCTGTCCTCGAAAAACGGCGGCGTGGACCCGAACGGCTTGACCGCGAATAATTTCCGGCCGCTGGCTGGCTTCTCCGACGTCGACCTGGCAACCAATAACCTCTATGCCAACTACAACGCTCTGCAGGTGACCTGGGTGCGCTCCAAGGGCCGCTACAACATCAACCTGAACTACACATTTGGTAAAGCGATGGGGATTGTCAATTCCCAGCTTGATTCGTTCAACCTGGTCAACGATTATGGAGTGCAGCCGGGCAACCGTACGCACATCTTTAACGCGGCCTACTCAATCGAGTTGGGGAGCCCGGCCCATGACAAGATCGTGGGCGGATTCGTGAACGGCTGGCAACTCTCCGGCATCACCCAGCTGCAAAGTGGAGTCAACCTGACCGGGCTCAGCGGCGGCAACAACTTCGGCATGAGTCTGAATAGCTACAAGATGCCGGGTACCACGTTCAATGTCAGCAACGTGGCGCTGTTGGGCACCAACGCGATACAGCTGAACCCGATCGAAACCTGTAACCCCGCCAAGAACCTGGCGCCGCAGCAGTTCATCAACCCAAGCTGCTTTAGTTTCCCCACTCAAGTAGGGGAAAACGGGGGGTCGGTGCTGCCGCCGATTTACGGGCCGTGGTTCGTCAACTCTGATCTGGGATTGTTCAAGAACTTCCAGATCAGCGAAAACAAGAAGCTGCAGTTCCGTGTCGACGGGTATAACTTCCTGAACCATCCGTTGTGGTCCTTCTACAACGGAGAAAACCTGACGCTCGGGTTCGATGGCGGCACAGGTGCGGTGAACACGCCGTTGTTCGGTACCACCACCGACAAGCAGGGTCACCGTATCATACAACTCGCGGTCAAGTTCTACTTCTGATCGCGTTCTGAGAAAAACCCGCGCTGGAAAAGAGCGCCTCCATGACGGGGGGCGCTCTTTTCAGTTTGCAGCCCAAGACCTTTGAGCTTCTTGTTTTTGTGTAAACAAGGACGGAACAGAAGCGCCAATCCCTTTCTCTGAAAGACTTGAGCCGCATCGCCCACAAGACAGGCCGGTCAGGGGCAGAACACAGGATTTCGCTGGCTCTGACGAAACAGGATTTCGCTGGCTCTGACGAAGAAGATGGCTGCCTGCGGTTGATCAGCGAGGACATGCCGCGATCTGGGAGAGAGTTGCGACGGCCGAGACCGCTTCGGGGAAGTGTGAGTCTAGCTGAAGTGCTTTCACCAGGGAGCGGCGAGCTTCAACGGTGTTTCCCAGCTTCCACTGAGTCATGCCGAGTTCGTACTGAAACGTGGCGTTCTTCTGATCTCTGCTCGCGGCGTCCTCGAGGTACTTGACCGCCATGCTGTAAACCTGCTTCTTGTAATAAATCCAGCCGAGGGTCGCGGTCACCTGGACGTTATCCATAAGCTGCTCCTTCGCTTGCTGAGCCAGCCCCAAGGCCACATCGATGTTGCCGCCGCGCGATACCAACAGCCAAGCCAAGTTATTCTTTGCGATCGCGTTGCCGCTGTCGAGCCACACCGCCCGCTCGTAGGCCTTCTGGGCCTCTTCCCAATGCTCGAGTTTTTCCAATAGCATGCCGGCCCGCAGCATAGCGTCGGAATCCTGCGCATGTTCTCGCATTACCCCGGCGATCAACTGGAGTGCTTGGTCGAGCTGCTTCGCGTCTCCGTAGGTTTCTGCCAGCAACAGCGTACTTGCAAGGTTGCCCGGCGCCAGGCTTAACGCCTTTTGCAGTGCGGCAATCGCCTCATTGCGCTTCCCGAGCACCAGGTATACCTGGGCCAGCTCGTGATAGAGCAAAGGATCGTTGGAGCGCGCTTGCAGTTCGTGCTGAAGAAAGTCACTGGCCGCACCCGTTTGTTTGTCCGCCAGGTAGCCCAACAGAATCACTTCCAGCAGCGGCTTGGATGTTGGATCGAGGCTCCATGCCGTCTTGAACTCCATTCTGGCCGCGGACGGATTCTTCTTAATAAGCTCCAGAATGCCTCTTTGGCGGTGCACTTCGGCGCTGTTCGGGGCTCGCTCCGCCGCCCCGCTGATTACCTTCGCTGCCTCCGCGTACTGCTGCTTCTGAATCAACGACTGGCTGTACAATAACATCGCCCGTGTGTCCGCCGGATTGCTCACTAGCGCCCGTTTCGCGTCGTACATGGCCGCATCGAGGGCGCCGGTTTGGTTTTCGAGGTCCGCCAGTTGCAAGCGGGCTGTCA
>Ga0187847_10002505_pt1 | contig 14794 bp, 10 predicted proteins | sample June2016WEW_4_10_FD_132458 | JGI IMG/M metagenome (GOLD analysis project Ga0187847, IMG submission 132458) | Peatland microbial communities from SPRUCE experiment site at the Marcell Experimental Forest, Minnesota, USA - June2016WEW_4_10 | ecosystem: Environmental > Terrestrial > Soil >...
ACCGAGATAGATTGTGGCGAACAAGTCGAGAAATAACCGGCGGAAGAACCCGACCCGGCTATAGATGCCGTAATCGCCGTGGTTCCCGGCAATTCCGCGGTGATCTGGTTGGTCTCGGGATTGATTGAGGCAATCGAAGCTGTGCCTACGGAGTACGTCGCCACGCCAATCGCTGTGGTGCAATCGGGCACCGAAGTCACGCCCGGCGGCAATCCCCCCTGGCAGGAGTAATTTGTGACGGTGGAGGGCGCACAGAATTCGTATTGAATGCCGTTGTTGGCGAAACAGGCTTCGGAATCAAGCTGGGCGATCGCTCCCTGGGAATAGCACGCCTGCTGGCCGGCAAGAGACAAACTGATAGCGCTCACCGGCGCATGCACAAATACTTGTACCGGATTCGATGTGACGGAATCCGCCGCCGCCGTGATGAATGCTGAGCCAAATGGAAGACCGTTCGAATTCGGCAGCGGGCTGGGAGCGTTGCAAATGGTGTAGTCGGCGATGCCGCCACCCGAGTTGCGGTTCCAGCGGCCGGCGCACATGTTCCCCGTGGGGGCAATATCGACTAGCTGGTTATTGGTCGTGCCATAGGTGTAATTCGCGACACTGGCCGTGGTGCCTTTGCAGGTTTTGGCCGTGGGAGCGCTCACCTGGCGGGTCTGCCCGAAGGCCAGCGAGACACCGGTCGTCCTGGGCTCCAGGTCGATCGAGTACACATCCGTGATCTTTAATCCATAGCCAAGCCCGTTGCAGTAGTTCGCGGCCGGGTTGCGCACACAGCCTGAAATCGAAACCCCTGCCGGAATCGCCACGCACAACAAAAGAACAAGCGTTAAATACCGCCGCATGAATCCTCCCCGTCCCACCCCTGCGAACCGCGGAACGGTCTTTCTGAATGCGTCAAGAATTTGGGTTGGAGGCTGCCCGTCAACAACTTCTGGACCCGCCTGCATTGGTCATTCTCCGCTCAGGCATAAGGCCGCGGGCAAACTGATTTTGTGCGACCGGTCGACGCAACATACCTTGTTGTTCTCCAAAGAAAAGTGTATCAGGGCAAAGTGGCAGCTTGCCCAGTCTGGACGGACGCAACTTTGCCTAAAAGCTCTTCTGACAATGGATAGACTCCGGACGTTTCGGATGGCGAGCAGAACCCACGACCTACGACGGCGGCATATACTGGGCAAACCACTCCATGGTTCGCTCCATCACGTCGCGCCGATGCCCTGGGTCGACGAAACCATGCCCCTCATTGGGATAGACCACTAATTCGGTCGGCACATGCTCATCGCGCAGGGCATGCCAGAACTCGTACGACTGCGGCGCAGGACACTCGCCGTCTCGATCGCCTACCACCACAAGGGCGGGCGTGTGCGCCTGCTTGATGAAGTCGATTGCCGAACTCCTCGCATAAATCGCGGGATCGTCGTAGACCGACGCCCCGAAATACGGAATCATCCATTGATCGATGGAGTTTTCGCCGTAGTAGCTCAGCCAGTCCGAGATACCTGCCCCCGCGACCGCAGCTTTGAACCGTGCCGTCTGGGTCACCGCAAACATGGTCATGAAACCGCCATAGCTCCAGCCAGTGAGTCCGACACGATAAGGATCGACCGGATACTTCGCGATCACAGTATCGACGCCAGCCAGAATATCGCGCAGATCGCCATAGCCAAAATCCTTGCGGTTCGCCTGGGTAAACTCCTCGCCCTGGCCAAAACTGCCGCGCGGGTTCGGCTCCAGCACAAAATATCCAAGCGCGGAGAATGCCTGCGCGCTGATCCCCCCTCGTGGCCCCCACTGCGCCTCCACTGCGGCTGCGGGACCGCCGTGCACCTCCACGATCAGCGGATACTTCTTCGCTGGATCGTAATCCTTGGGCAGCATGAGCCAGCCTTGTACGCGAAACGATTCATTCTTCCACGAAAGTGAGACGGACTTGCCCCAGGTCGGTTCGACGCCGTAGTTCAGATGCGAAAGCTGTATCACGCCTTCCAGTCCCGACGACATCACCGTGCCCGGCTTGGCCGCGTAGATCTCCACCGGGTGATCGAATGTGCTCGCGGAGAAAACGAACACCGAGTGGTCGGCGGTCGACGAGAGGCTTAGCTCCAGTCGCCCGTCGCTCACTGTCCCTGGGATGCTGAAGACGGGTGCACCGAAACTCGTCGCCACGCTTTCGCTCGCCCGGTCCCCCTGCAGGCGAAAACGCATTAGTTGCGAATTGCCTCCCGCGAGTTCGCTCACAAAAAGATGCTCGTCATCGCCCCACTCGATCCATGCAGGCGAGGTCGGCCTTCTCTGGGTGATGTCGTGAGGAGTTCCGCCAGCCGCAGGGATAATCCAAACGTCGCCGCCCGTGGCTCCCTGGTCGCTCATCAGTCCGCCGATAAAGGCAATAGCCTTCCCGTCGGGTGACCATCGAGGCACCGCAATCTGCATGCCGCGCAGTGGCCCACTCACTTCTGCGGGTACCAGCACAGCCTTTGCCTCGCCGCCAAGCGCTTGGGTATAGAGCTTCGCAACCCACCAGTTGTTCTCCCCCGGCGGGTCGGCAGCAATGTACGCCAGGCTCGTCGAACCGGGCGCCCAATCGAATTCGTAAACGTGCAGATTTGCAGGTGTCACAATCGTCGGAGAAACGGGCGCGGTCCCATTCACTGCGACCATCGCCACTCGCTGGATCTCGACACCGTCTTCGCCAATCACTCCGGCCGGCGGCTTCATGGCCGCAAGCGCCCCCGCCGGCCGCGTCGCTCCCTCGACATAAAGGAAAGCCACCTTCGTCCCGTCCGGTGCAAAGGCCGGTGAACCCTCGTCGCCTCGCAGCTTCGTCAAGCGGCGCGCTGCGCTGCCATCGAGGCGCGACAGATAGAGGTCCGCTTGATCTCCAGGTTCGGCGCAATCGGAGAAGAATGCCAGCGCCTTCGAATCCGGCTCCCAACGAATATCGGTTTCGCGGCAACGCTGGTCAGACTTCGCCGCTGCGGTGACGCGCTCGCTCCTTTTCAGGTCGTCTAAAGGAGCTACACGAATATCCCCGCCATCGCGCGCACCCTCAATCCAAGCCAAACGCTTGCCGTCCGGCGAAACAGCCACCTGGCTCACATTAACGCCGCGATTGAGGCTCTGGAGCACGTCCGCGATGTGGGCGCGATCGGTTGAAGCCTCGGGCGATCCACCCTGTGCATGTGCATTCAGTGAAAGGCCAAATGCCGCGAAAAAAAGAGCAAGGCCACTCGAAAACTTTGGGATAGCTATCTTAGGAGCACGAACTCCGAACATGCGGAAATGGTATCAGGCTAAATGGTCTCGTCAGACTGCTCGACCCCGTGCCAATAGTTTGGACTCACCGCAAATTCAAGATGCGACCGGCTTCCATCCCATCCAATCCAACAGCCAACGCCACGTTGCATCCTGCGTGCGGTCCGCTGGGGGCTGCGGCAAATTTGCCTTCGGATAAACAACAGGCTTGCCACCGTACGTCGCGGCAAGCTGTTTGAACACGCGTCCCTGTTCCTTCACCTGCCCATCATTGGTCAGCAGCCCAAGGCTGTACTCCAGCGGATTGAACTCGAATTTGCGATCCACATCATGGCTGTCCCAGTATGTAAACCAGTTCACGCCCCCATCAATGCCCGCGAGCACGGCCTTCTCCAGCCACTCTGCCTGTCCCTTCTCCGGGAGCTCCTTGATGCACGTGTTGAACTCGCCCACCCACACCGGCTTCTCCTGCGACCCCGCATAGGCACGAATCAACACCGTCATCGCTGCCAGCAATTTCACGCTCGGCGGATCCATCGCACCGCCATACTTCACCGCTTCGCTCCAATAGGGATAGCAATGCGTCACCGGGAACCGCGCGGCTGCCAGCGCCTGGGGCGAGAACGTGTCCTTCGTGAACCAAGGTCTGTGATCCAGTCCGTTCACATGCAAGTGGTCCGGCAGAGCCTCGTTCATCAGCGCAAACATCCTGGCCATCCACGGATCGCCCGCTTCAACCGGAGCCTGCCAGCATGTCGTCAGCTCATTGCCGAAATCGAAGCCCAGCACGTTCGCACGTGGCTTCAGAGTCCGCGCCAGTTCGCGCACGAACAGTTCCTGCGCGTCCCACATCATTGGATCGGTGTAGAACCCATTCGACAGACGATTAAACGAAGGCAAAAAGAACCATCCGCTTAACTGTCCTGTAAACACGGTCACCAGCGCATCGAGATGCCGCTCGCCCATCAGCCCGATCAGCTCATCGAGCCGTTCAAGATGCGCTGGACTCACCCACTTCGGGTTCGGCTGAAAAAACGGCCACACCAACATCAGCCGCAGGTGATCCGCACCCAGCGCCGCAATGGCATCCAGATCGCGTCGAATCGGATCAGCATTCCAGTCGTTCCAGCAAAACCACCAATTATGCGAAGGCGTGTAATTCACGCCGAAACGATGCCGATTAAGATCGACGTTCGGCCTCGCCGACCCAGCCGCGCCCGTCGTCGCCTTCGCCATTCCCTTTCGACTCGCCGCCATCGCACCGGCAATCGAAGCACTAACTGCAAGAAACTGTCGTCTGTCCATTTCGTGTACTAGACTATCGCCCCTTCATCGGATACAACCGCGCCGAGCCCGCGTTTCTAATGCAACTCCTCAATCACAACATTGCGAAACTCAATCTGGAACCCCTCCGACTCCAACCCGACGTATCCTTTCGCGACCCCGGTGTGCAGCGTATTCACCACTGCTCCATTTACAGCCAGCGTGCAGGTGTCCTTGCGGCACTCAATGTCGTAGGCGTTCCACTCGCCCGCAGGCTTGACGCGGTTCTCTGACATCTCTTTCATCTCGTTGAACGCGGTCTTCTTGTCGTCGATCAGCGTCTCTCCGAAAATATATCCGCCTTCCGGCGACGTTTGCGCCTGGTGCCAGATCGTCCCATCCGCGTCGTTCCGGAAAAACACGCCGCTGTTGTAGTGCGGATTCCCCTCCAGCTTCGTGAACCGCCACTCCACATGGAACTTGAAGTCGGAGAATTCTTTGTTGAAACGCAGCCACTCGTGACCGCCGTTGCCGTCGCAGACAATTGTTTTCGTTGTCGGATTGATGTGCCACTGCGCGACGTCGCTGACCGGATGCCCCGGCGGAATCGTAATCCGCGTCCAGTCGCTTGCGGAGTGTTCAGTCACCAGGTTTCTTGTCTGCGCACACACCGGCGCCGCGGCAACGAGCAACGCACAACTCGCCAGAACAACATCTTTCAGTTTCATACTCGACATAATCCTCGTCCTTCTGCCGAGTACGAATTCTAGTGCGCCGCCCTTTGAATCGCCAGCAGCCTCTCCAACAGCGGCTTCAGCAGTTTCAAGTCCAGCGCATTCGCCCCGTCCGACTTCGCATTTGCCGGATCGTCGTGCACTTCGAGGAAAATCCCGTCCACGCCCGCCGCCACCGCCGCCCGCGTCAGCAAAGGAATAAACTCCGGCTGCCCGCCGCTCACCCCGTTCGCCGCCGAAGGCTGCTGCACCGAGTGCGTCCCATCGAAGACCACCGGCGCCATCTCCCGCATGATCGGGAGCGACCGATAGTCGACAACCAAGTTGTTGTAACCAAAACTGGCACCCCGTTCCGTGAGAAACACGCGGTCGTTACCCGTCGACCGCACCTTTTCCACCGGGTGCGTCATATCCCACGGCGCCACAAACTGCCCCTTCTTGATATTGACGGCTCGACCCGTCTTTCCCGCCGCCACCAGCAGGTCAGTTTGTCTACAGAGAAACGCCGGAATTTGCAGCACGTCCACAGCTTGCGCAACCACGTCGCAGTGCGCAGGTTCATGTACGTCCGTCAGCACCGGTAGTCCGGTATCGCTCGCCAGTTGCCCAAGAATTCGCACACCTTCCACAAGCCCCGGCCCGCGAAAACTCTTCAGGCTGGTCCGGTTGGCCTTGTCGTAACTCGCTTTGAAAATGTAGGGAATTTTGAGATCGCTTGTGATGCGCTGAATAGCCTCAGCCATGCGTCGAACATGCGCTTCCGATTCGATGACGCAGGGCCCAGCGATCAGGAACAGATGACCCGCACCAACATGAACGGGGCCTATTTCGAACGAAGGTCTCACGGGGCGATTCTACGGCATTCGCGCCACATCTTGGACAGCGCTCAGGGCGCGGAGGGGCCGACTCTTCTTCAGCCCCCGACAATGAACATCGACTCTATACCAGAACCCGATGCTCCGCGCGGCTCCGCGACCATTCCCACAGAGCCCTCTCCAGCGCATGGAGCGGCGTATCGCCCGGTAAATCTGGTTGAGGCTTAACCAGTCCGCGGTCAGCCAGCTGACGGCAAAAAGCGACGTACTCGGCATAGAACTCCACATCGTGGCGCGCGTGCCCCAATGCCTCGAGCGTGCGAAAGTCGAGCACGTTGTAGCGTTCCGGATCAATTGCTGCCAGAATCGCTGAGGCTATTGCCAGATCCACGCCCCGCAATTCCATCAGGGCTTCGACCGCTTTGCGGGTCGAGCTTTCGGGCGAAGCGGCAACTGCAAGGACCTTCTTGATCTTCGCTTCGCTGTTTCCAATCAGGTAGTGGACGACACGTTCCGATTTCCAGCGAACAATTGCTTCAAGGTTCGCCAGCGAGTATTCTCCGGCGCGAATCGCCGCACCCGCTGCATAGGCTTCGGTCTCGAGCTGCTTCTCCCGTTCGCCCGCCTTTTGCCAGCATTGCTCTGCATATTGCTGTAATTCTGACTCTTCAGGTTGTAGTTCGAACTGCGCCATCGTGCAGACTCCTTCTCTCTATAAAAACCAAGTCACAATAGGCCCAGCAAAATCCGTTGTCAATACCCGACTAGCGCCAGGCCGTTACTACAAGGATTTCAATCGAAAGGATCGGGCTCGCTAAAGCGGCAAGGCATGCCTACCCACTAGCCCGTCACCGGAACTTTGAATGAGATGCAGCCTTCGTTGGTCGGGGTTGCGCACAGGTTATCGGGCGCATCGCGGACTCGCCCGGGTGCAGCCTCAGTTACCGATCGCTGTAACTTAAGTGTGAACGACCTCTTCGCTGGCTGTCGATTGCTTCCGCTCCACGCGATTCTTATGACTCGCCGCAATAAACTCGCGGAATAATGGGTGCGGCTCAAGCGGCTTCGATTTGAACTCCGGATGGAACTGGCAGCCCAGGAAGTAAGGGTGCCCGGGAATCTCGACGATTTCCACATAAGTGGCATCCGGCGTCGTCCCCGTAATTTGCAGCCCGCCTCCGGTCAGCAGCGCCTCATACTCGCGGTTGAATTCATACCGATGCCGATGCCGCTCGCTGATCTCGGTCCCGCCATAGGCCTTGGCCGCGATCGAATCCGGTTGCAGAACGCAGGTCCACGCGCCCAGCCGCATCGTTCCGCCCATCTCTTCCACGCCCAGCAGCTCACGCAGCTTGTAAATAATGCGGTGCTGGCTAGCCGGATCGAACTCGCTAGAATTCGCATCCTTAAGCCCACAAACATTCCGGGCAAATTCAATACATGCCGTCTGCATGCCAAGACAAATGCCAAAATAAGGCACCTGCTTCTCGCGCGCATATTTGATCGCGTTCAGCATGCCTTCGATACCGCGCTTGCCAAATCCGCCCGGCACAAGGATCCCGTCGAACCCCTCCAGCTGCGATTCGTAGCTAGTGTCCTCTGGCGACTTTGACTCCAGTCCCTCCGCCTCAATCCACGTCACTCTGAGCTTCAGGCTCTTCAGCAAGGCACCGTGCGTGAGAGCCTCTTTCAGCGACTTATAACTGTCCTCGTATTCCACATACTTGCCGACAATCGCGATTGATACTTCGTCCTTCGGGTTGTGGCAGCGATCGACAAGGTCCTTCCACCTGCTTAAGTCACCTTCCGGCGCTTCCCTGTGCAGATACTTCAAGATGAGCGAGTCGACCCCTTCCAGCGCGAATCCGAGCGGCACCTCATAAATGGTCGAAACTGTCTTCGCACCGATGACAGCCCGCTCCTCCACATTGCAGAATGCCGCAATTTTTTGTTTCATCTCGCGGCTGATTGTCCGGTCGCTGCGGCACAACAGAATGTCGGCCTGAATGCCGATCGAAAGCAGTTCCTTCACTGAATGCTGGGTCGGCTTTGTCTTCAGCTCCTGCGCCGCGGCGATCCATGGCACCAGCGTGAGGTGGACAAAGACCGTGTTCTCGCGCCCCAGCTCCTGGCGCATCTGGCGGATGGCTTCAAGAAAAGGCAGCGATTCGATATCGCCCACCGTACCGCCGATTTCTACTATCGTCACATCCGCGCCATTGGCAGAAACTTTGCGCATGGCGTTTTTGATCTCGTTCGTCACATGCGGAATCACCTGGACGGTCTTTCCCAGGTAGTCACCGCGCCGTTCCTTCAGAATGATCTGTTCATAGATACGGCCGGTTGTCAGGTTGTTGTCGCGCGAAAGCGGCGCATGCGTAAAGCGCTCGTAGTGACCCAGGTCCAAATCCGTCTCCGCGCCGTCGTCGGTCACAAATACCTCGCCATGCTGAAACGGCGACATCGTTCCAGGATCGACATTCAGGTACGGATCGAACTTCATCATGTTCACGCGAAGGCCGCGGCTCTCGAGCAAACAGCCGATCGAAGCCGCCGCAAGGCCCTTGCCTAAACTGGACACAACTCCGCCCGTCACAAAGACGTATTTCGCCGTCATCGCTGCGACCTCACTCTTTGGTTTTGAAATTGGACGTACCTGGTGGGCACGATCAAGTATGGCAGAATTCCAATTTGGGAAAAAGCGAAAAATCTCATCGCGACGTGCAAAACCCGGCACCCATGCCAAGCAAGTCTATTCCTTTATGACATTTATCTCCATTGACAAACAGAAGCCCGCCCGCGCTCGTATCGTCCTTAACTTGGAAAACGAAGCGTGTTTTACTGCCACAAAATGTCCTGAATCTCCGGGGCATCCCACGGCACCGAACCAGATCTCCCGCGACCCTCTTCAATGCTTCATCCAGCCGTGCATTCCTGCTTCGAAACTGCGGCGGTCGAGTCGCGGCAATGCGCGCGCCACTTTGTCTGGAAAGAGTGGATAGTGCCTCGTCGCGATGAGAAGCTCCGGGACACACCAAACGTCCTCTTCTGACGTCATCCAGTGCTGACCGTCCAAGCGCGCCAGGTTCACTGATCCCGAGTAGTAGCGCAATGTGCGTTCGCCACGCAGGTTGTAGTAATGCTCAAAATAGCTGAGCGCCAGCTCGCGCAGTGTTCGATAGATCGGAGCGCGGAAGCGCAGCCCTGCGAAGTTCGACTTCGCAATGCCTCCCCACAAGCCGCTTTCGCGGTAGAGCGCGATCACATGGTCATCGTCGTGCACGGCTTCTAGATCCATCAGCAGCGGGGGATCGCCGTTGACACGCAGGGCGGCGGCAGCCAGCAGAGCTCCCTCCAGGCAGTGGCCCTTGCGTTCCCGCAACGCGCGCTGTGGAGACAATGCCGTGTTCGCGTACTGGTACGGCAAAGCGTCAATGAATCTCTGGATTTGTGTCGGCGTCTTCAGCGCACGCAACGCGCGCAGATTCTCCGGCGATAAGCCGAAGCTCTCGCCCCGCCTTCGCCGCGTTCCGTTTCTAGCCAGTTCCTCACCCATCGAAGGCAAAAGGGCCACTCTTTTGAGAAGTCGGGGGAATTATACAGAAATGAGTTCTGAAGTTTGTCCGGCCAGTTCCTGCATATAATTCGTCTGCCTGGCCCCTTGTCGCATCTCATCCGAGAGGCTTACGATGCCTCACGGAGAGGAGCACTCGATGACCACTGCATCCGCCATCCAGCCACGCAAACTTGGCATCACAGGCCCCAGTGTCTTCCCCATCGCCCTCGGCTGTATGGGCATGAGCGGCATGTACGGCGCCGCCGACGAAGGTGAGAGCGTCGCCACCATCCACGCCGCCGTCGACGCAGGCATCAACCTCATCGACACCGGCGACTTCTACGGTATGGGCCACAATGAGATGCTCGTCGGCCGAGCCCTCCGCTTCATCCGCGAGCAGGTGCTTATCTCCGTCAAGTTTGGCGCGCAGCGCGGCCCCGATGGCTCATGGCTCGGCTACGACGCCCGCCCCGCCGCGGTGAAAACCGCGCTCGCCTACACACTCAAACGCCTCGGCGTGGATCACATCGACATTTACCGCCCAGCCCGCCTCGACCCCAACGTCCCCATCGAAGACACCGTCGGCGCCATCGCCGACATGATCAAGGCCGGGTATGTCCGCTACGTCGGCCTGAGCGAGCTCGGTCCCGAGACCATCCGCCGCGCCGCCGTCGTCCACCCCATTGTCGACCTGCAGATCGAGTACTCCCTCATCAGCCGTAGCCCCGAAGCCAAGATCTTTCCCCTACTCCGCGAACTCGGCATCGCCGCCACCGCCTACGGTGTCCTCTCGCGAGGATTATTGTCCGGCTCTTCCACCGCGGGCTCCGGCGACATCCGCAACCGCTTCCCACGTTTCGCTGCCGACAACCTTGCCCGCAATCAGCAGCTCGTCGCCCGCCTCAAACAGATCGCTGAGACCTGGGGAATCACTCCGTCTCAACTCGCCATCGCATGGGTGCTCGCCAAAGGCGACTCCATCATCCCTGTGATGGGAGCGCGCACCCGCGCCCAACTCGCTGAGAGCCTCGCCGCGCTCGAAGTCAAACTGTCACCCACTGAAATCGCCGACATCGAAGCTGCGATCCCGCAAGAGGCGGTCGCTGGCACGCGCTACGACGAGCAGCAAATGACGGTGCTGGATAGCGAGAAATAAGCCTGACCGGTCGCACGTACATTCACGCCCTATTCGGCGATCTGTCCCGCGGCTACCTCTCACTCACGAAAAGGGCGACCAGGTCTCCATTCTGCGAGGTGCCGACAACGCGCACATGACCGTCCTTCTGGGCCTGAAACTTCAGGCCATCCAATGCACCGGAGTAGCTTTCCGCAACAGTGTCCGCGTTCAACTTGAAGGTTTGCACAGCGCCGGATTTGTCTTGGACAGAAATCGCATGGCTCTCGGCTCTCGCCACTGTACCCTCCATCGCCGTAAACGGTCCGGTTCCGAGGCTCCGCAACGCAACCGCCGTGCGGGCATCGGTTCCTCCAAAATAGAAAACGATTACATATGCGCCGTTCTTATTGAATGCATCCACGTTCGTCGCAGTGGCGAGAAGCTTCTTGTCAACAGACAAGGGTGTTTTCGCTTTCGTCATTTCCTTGAATGTGCCCTGGGAGCCGCCGTCCAGAAAGACGGTGATCGTCTTGCCAACAGAATCAACAGAGCTCACCGTCCCTGTGAGCGCATGAACCACTTCCTGCGCCATGACGGTGTGACCCGTCAAACCGAGGCAAACTGCAACAACAAAAGCGAGCAAAGCTCTTCCAAACATGCTTTTCCTCCGATGCACTTCATCTCCGACAAGGCCGGAATGAAAGGAGATAGCAGGATTCTTGTCGATGCCGCCAGTATACGCCCGCGCACGACAAAACATCGCGCCGCGGGCTCCCAGGTAAAAAATTCGATCCCTCGAATCATGCGCGGCGGGTGTCTATGGCCAACTCAACACGGTCAGCCAGGAAATCCCTCAAAACGCAGAGATCTCCCCGAAAGGCAGGTCCCTGTTTCTCCGTTATCTATTTCTCTGTCTCGCTGTCTCAAAAGTTGAACGTCACCTTTGCCGTCAACGCCCGCGGTGTCACGTAGTGCGTCCCGCTGAACGTCGAAAGGAAGTTATACAGCGCATACTTATCCGTCACATTGATCGCTGTCAGATCCACATCGACCTTGTAACGCTCTTTGTGAAAGATATTGCTCTTGCCAATGGACGCGTCGAACAGATTGCGCGGTGCAATGCGCTGAGGATTGTGGTCATTGTCGCCCGAATTAGGCGCGGGAACCTTGATCAGGTTGGATGTGAACTCCGATGCTGGGCAGACCGCGGGCAAGGGCGTCGTAGGCGTTGCCTTCACCCCATTGCAGGCAAATCCCGCCTGAAACTCTTCGTCCGCGGTAAGGGGAAGGGCGACGGTCGCTCCCGTCACAGGGTTGGTGATCGGTGGAATGTTAGTGTCGACCATTGCGATCCCAGGTGTGCCGTCCGGCAGCGTCACCGAGCTGTTTCCGCAGGGCGTGTTTGGATCCGTCGCACCGTAACAGGGTGTCGACCCCGCGACAAGACCCGAGTCGTAGCGCCAGTTGAAGCCACCCCACAGCCCGCTAGCGAATCTGTGATCGGGGACCGTGTATTGCAGGTGCGTTGTCTGGTTGAACTTCTCGTCATGATCGATGCGGAACGGGAGGCCGGTCTGGCCCACCGTAGCGCCGGCGCCAGCTACTTGCGGCGGGAAGAAGCGAGCTGCGACGGACGACATCACTGTGTACGCGCTGAAGTTGTGGAATTGAGGAACTTCAACATGCAGGGCATAGCCGGGGATCTTCGAGTTATGCCAGTCGATGGGGAACGTGATGGGCGTATTACCCAGAATGCTGAAGTCGAATGCATTGTGAGTGTACTTCCAGATGTACTCGCCACTCACAACCACGTTCTTGCCAAAGGCCTGCTGCAGGCTCGCATGGAACTCGTTTCGGAAGCCGGGGTCGAGGATTCCCGATACACCCGCCGAGCAATTGAGAAGCGGCGCAAGTATAGCGTTCGAGCAGCCGGTACTCGACAAGACCAGGTTTTCGTTAAACGGAGTCTCCAGCGTACGCGCATAAGATACGCTCAACACCGTTGTGGTCGGTTTAATGTTGTAGGCAATGCCCACGCGAGGTTCTGCCTGGCTAGCCGCGGTCAGGCCGTTGTAGATGTCGCCGCGCATGCCCAGGTTGAAATTCCAGTTCCCGGCCTTGATCTGGTCCTCAATATAGAGCGCGAGTTCCTTCACATCGGTGCGGCCAGAAAATGTATATTCACTTCCGCCGCGGGTTAGATCGTAGGGCGCCAGGACTGGGTTGTAGTTGGGATTTGGTAGCGCCACAACGCCATCGCAAGCCGATGGGTCGGAGTATCCCGACAAGGCGTTTCCATTGACATCCATGCATGGGGCGCTAAGGGGATAGGTGGGATCCACGACTCCCAGCCCGTCGTTCTCGCGCAGGAAAGTCTGCCCATATTGGACACCCGCCTTGATGTTATGGATTCCACGCGCGTAGGTGAGGTCCGAGTGCACGCCTGTATTGGTCAGCGTGCGGTTCTGGGAGATCGACGAAGTTTGCAAAGTGGCCGGCCCCAAGTCGGCCAGCGGATTGCCACTCGGGTAGTAGTTATACAGATCCTTACGCACAAAGGCACCGACATTGACGACCGCGTGATCGCTCAACACCCGCGTATAGGTGGGCGAGATATTGAACGTGGAAATCTGTGAACGCTGGTCCGTATTCCCCACATTGCCAAAGGTCGGATTGGCGCTGCTGCCTCCGCTCACGACATTCTGGATGTTCAGGTTCTGGAAGGCGTTCGGTGTCTGGAACCACGACCGCGAGTAGTTGAAATCGAGGTGAACCGAATCGGCTGGCGTGAAGGTATAATCCACGCGATCAAAGGCATTCTCTTCATTGCCCTTGTCGTGAAATACCGTAAACTCCGGTGGATCGAGAAAGCGGCCGCTGTTCAGGCCGTCCACTTCAACAAAGTTTCCCCAACTTTTGCCGCCGTACGCCAAGTCGACACCGGCGCTGGCCGATCCGAACGCGCCGTAGGAACTGCTGATGCTGCCGGTCGGCTTGGTAATGCCCTGTCCCGATCGCGTCGTTGCCACGATCACAAGGCTGGTCTTGTCTCCATATTCGGCCGGGGGCGCGCCTGAGATGACTTCGATGGACTGGATGGAATTGGACGGAAGCTGGTTCGAGAAGACCTTGCTCTGCTGGTCCGTAATACTCTCGCCATCTACCGAAAACGAGTTGGAAGCGTGGTCGCCGAGCCCGTGAAAAAGCCCGTTGGAGTCAGCCGACACGCCGGGAGTGGTGAGCGTAACGAGAGAGCTGAGGGACGAAGACTGGCTCTCCAGCGGCACTTTGATGAAGGCGTCGCGGTCCACGTCTGTGTGGAACGTCGGGTCGTCCTCGACTAGGTCGCCAGTCGACTCGACCGTGACCGTCTGGGAAGCACCGGCAATCTGGAGGGCCAACTTCAGATTGGTTCCGAGAGAAGATCGAATCTCGATGTTCCGGCTGAGCGGATTGAATCCTGTGGCCGAGACCACGATTTGATAGGGATTGAATGGAATGTTGGAGAGGACGAACTGCCCAGTAGCGTCGCTTGTCACTGTGCGGTCGAGGCCGCTGGTCGGATTGGTCAGGTGCACGGTAGCGCCCGGAATGACCGCGCCGCTGGGGTCGGTGACTGTACCGCGCACTGCACCCGCATTGCCGCTTTGCGCCGAAGCACCAAGGGTCGCAAAAAGAAGAGCGAGTATTGAAAATGTTCCAAAGATCGTGCCGCGATTAGACGGCATAATGTGCCTCCGAGGGATGGCTGATGAGATGTGGAACTGCGGTGTTCTGCCGCAGCATCATCGATGCAATCGGGACATCTTTCCGTCGGATCGTGCCTTTGGGAGGTGCGCCCATCCCTCGCTCGTGGCGGGTCGGCGCTGATCCAAAACAACAGGTAATGAAACCGGAAAGATGCCTAGCAGCCCACAGGAGGCGGGCGGGTAAAGTGTTGCGGGTGCCAGTTCCGCGTGACGCGCCTGATCTCGAGGACAGGAACGGACGTCGCGACCTGAACCAGTGCGATGACCGCAGGTGTGGCTACGACGGGGGCTGCCGTGTG
>Ga0187847_10002506_pt1 | contig 14791 bp, 12 predicted proteins | sample June2016WEW_4_10_FD_132458 | JGI IMG/M metagenome (GOLD analysis project Ga0187847, IMG submission 132458) | Peatland microbial communities from SPRUCE experiment site at the Marcell Experimental Forest, Minnesota, USA - June2016WEW_4_10 | ecosystem: Environmental > Terrestrial > Soil >...
CTCCCACAGGCTCCAGCCGATCTGGAACTCGTAGGCGTAGTCGTCATGCAGGATTTCCAGCGCCTCTTCGACGGCAAAACGCGGCTCCGCGCCGAGCGCGACCGCTCCATCCCCGACCGCGCCGATTCTGCGGCCATAAACCTGTTGGAAGACCGGCGACTCGCTCCAGCTCACGGGCCAGACGGTCGCCGAATAGACGCGCGCTTCGCCGCCGTGCGCGGCAAACGCGCTCAGCACCGCAGTCAGCTTGTCGGTGAGCGCGGCAAGGCGCAGATTGGGGTACCACAGACTCAGATAAAGCGTGTCAGACATCTGTCTTGATTGTAGACGTGCGCCAAGAGACGAGGAGGCGGCTTCAATCTTCGGGACGTTGAGGCTTACGCTGTCACAATCTCGCTGAAGTCGGCGATGCCGGAGAAGCCGCGCAGGACTTCGTCAATGAGGGCGAGGTGCGCGCCGCGGATTGCGGGGTCGGGATCGAGTACCATGACCTTGTCGAAGAAAGCATCTACCACCGGGCGCAGCGTGGCAATGGCGGCCAGCGCTTCGCCGTAAGCACGCTGCTGACGGAGTTTCGCTACTTCCGGCGCAAGAGCGGCGGCGGCATCGGCGAGCTGCTGGGCCTCTGGCGCGAGTTTCACATTTTTTGGCGAGCCGAGGGCAAACTGCTTTTCTTCGGCTTGACGCAGAATGTTCTTGATGCGCTTGAAGGCTGCGGAGATGGCGGCGAAATCGGCGGACTCGCGGGCTGCCGTCAGCGCTTCGGCGCGGGAAACTGCATCGCGGACGTCGTCGGCGCCTGCGGCCAAGACAGCGCTGACTACGTCGTAGGCAAAGCCGCGCACGTCTTTCAGGTAGAAGCTCAGTCGTTCCTTGAGAAATGCCCGTAATGGAGTATCCGGCTGGAATTTACCTTCTGGACCAATTCCTTGCTCCGGCTCGTTACCAGGCGCATGCAGAATATCGCGCAATGTTAGTGGAAGATCCGATTCAGCCAGAATTTTAACGATCGCATTTGCAGCTCGACGCAGTGCAAACGGATCCTTAGAACCGGTGGGTGCATTGCCAATTCTGAACATTGCATCAATTGTCTGTATACGGTCGGCCAAACCCAGTAACTGCCCTTCAACGGTAGTTGGAATTGGGTCTTCTATCGATGCAGGTGTGTACTGGTCATAGACGGCTTTGGCAACCGTCTCGTTGCAACCCTGGGCCTTTGCGTAATGCCCACCAATAATCCCTTGTAACTCGGTAAACTCTTTTACGAGTTCCGTGGTCAAATCAGTTTTTGCTAGTTCTGCGGCATTAGCAAGAGCATCCAGGTCAATCGCTGGGCAGTTTACCTCCTGCTGTGCCATCAACGCGAGTCCGCGCGCGACTTTAATGTTTTCTTCCGTCTTCCAATAATAACTGCCCAACTCTTTCTGGAAAGTGACATTTTTCAGACTTTCCACTCGGTCAGCCAAGAATATCTTCTGGTCGAAGTCCCAGAAGAAGCGGGCGTCTTTGAAGCGGGCTCGCAGGACGCGGGCATTACCATGGCGGATGATCGCTTCGCCCTCGGCGTTTACTTGGGTGTTGAGCACGGCTAAGAAATGCGGCGCCAGCTTGCCGCCGGCGCTCTCGACTGCGAAATATTTCTGATGGTCGCGCATCACCGTGACTAACACCTCTTCTGGCAGAGCCAGGTATTCGGACTCGAAGGCACCCAACACAACCGTCGGCCATTCGGTCAGATGCACTACGGTTTCTACGAGCGGCTCGTCTTCGCGCCAGCGCGCGCCGGGAACCGTGCGGGTGGCCGCATCGAGAGCCTTGCGGATCGACTGCCTGCGCTCGGCTACATCAACGACGGCGTAGGCCTTGCGCAATGCCTCGGCGTAGTCTGTTGCCTTGGACAGCACAACTGGGGCTTCACCATGGAGGATGCGATGGCCTCGGCTGGTGTTGCCCGCTTTGATGCCGGCAATCTCAAGGGGAACAATGGCGGAATCCAGCAGTGCAACGATCCAGCGGATGGGCCTGACAAAGCGCTCCGGCTTGCCCGCGCGCCAGTACATGTTCTTGGCCCAGTAGAGGCCGAGGACTTCCTTCGGTAGCTCGGTTGCAAGTAACTCGGAGGCCGCGCGGCCCAGCCGCTTGACCGTCGCGCCGACATACTCGCCTTTCGCGTTGGTAACCTTTTCAAGATCGGCAACAGCGACGCCGGCCTTCTTTGCGAAGGCTTCGGCAGCGGCTGTCGGCACACCGTCTTTGAAGGCAACCTTCCACGATGGGCCGGTCAACTGGTCTTGCGAGTCGGCCTGGCTCTCCAGCACACCCTCGACCAGCACGGCCAGTCGGCGCGGCGTGGAGTAGGTGGTGAACTTGGCGCCAGAGGCAAGCAGCCGCTCGCGCGTGAGCAATTCATTGACGCGACGGCCTAGCTCGGCCTCAGCCCCGGCAATCATGCGGGCCGGAATCTCATCCAGCCCGATTTCCAATAAGAAGTCTGTCATAACTTGAATTTCTTTCTGCTTAGTGTTCTTGCCATGGTGGTTCAAACCGAAAAAACAACCGCGGGTCCTTCGACTCCCTCCGCTTCGCTTCGGTCGCTCAGGATGACAGAGCAACGGGTGTTCAGGATGACAGCGTATCAGGAGGTTTGCTGCGCCGCATAGACCTTGGCTGCGCCTACGGCCAGGTTGCGAATGCGGCCGATCATGCCGACTCGCTCGGTAACACTGATTGCTCCGCGCGCGTCAAGAAGATTGAAGAGGTTCGAGCACTTTAGCGCCAGTTCATACGTGGACATCAGCGGGAAACGCAGCTTCTCGGCTGGGCTGGCCTTTTCATCCGCCAGCAATGCGTTCGCCCGCGCCAGCAGCGCCTGCGCCTCCGCTTCGTAGCTGTTGAAGTGCGCCCAGAGCCGGTCCACATCGGCGTCCTCGAAGTTATAGACCGAATACTGAAGCTCTTCGGTCAGCCTGACATCGCCATAAGTCACCACCGCGCCGGTCTCCGGATCGCGCGCCCAGACAACATCGTAGACCGAGTCCACATCTTGCATAAAGGCACAGAGGCGCTCCAAGCCATAAGTCAGCTCGGCGCAGATGGGGTCCAGATCAAGGCCGCCGCATTGCTGGAAGTAAGTGAACTGGGTGATTTCCATCCCGTCCATCATGACCTGCCAGCCCACGCCCCATGCGCCGACTGTCGGGCCTTCCCAGTTGTCTTCTTCGAACTTCAGGTCGTGCTTGCTGAGATCGATCCCGATGGCCTCCAACGATTGGAGATAAAGCTCCTGCACGTTTGCAGGAGGGGGCTTGAGGATGAGCTGAAACTGCGTGTGGCGGAAGAGGCGGTTGGGGTTTTCGCCGTAACGGCCGTCGGCGGGGCGGCGCGAGGGCTGCGCATAACCAACCTTGTAGGGCTTGGGCCCTAGCACGCGCAGAAAGGTCTCGGGCGCCATGGTGCCCGCGCCGACTTCTACGTCGTAGGGCTGCTGGAGCACGCAGCCGCGTTCCGCCCAAAAGCCCTGCAAGCGGAACAACAGCTCCTGGAAGGTGAGCGGAGTGGTCTTCGGTTGGGACAAAACCTGGGATGTAGGCACGGCAATTCTCTCTGGTCGGGACTCTCCCGATTCTATCAGCCCATAAGCGTTCGCAGTGCCGCCCAGCTCAGCTTGCCAGCCGCGCCAGCGCCTCGGCGGAGCGCAGCTTGCGCTCCAGGTGGCGCTCCAAGGCCTGGAGGGTGAAGCGGCGTAGGTCTTGCGCGCGGCGGCGGGGCCAGGGTTCGGCGGCAAAGGCCGATACGGGGGCGCGCAAGATGCGCTGCGCCAGTTGCCATGAGTCAGCCGAGAGTTCGCAGGCGCTGCCGTTGCGATGCACCTGACAGAAAAGGCCGTCGCCGAGCGTGTCGAAGCTGGTTTCGCCGGCCGACAGCAATTCGCCGCAGGCCGTGCAGTGGGCGATGTCGGGCAGCAGGCCCATCAGGCGCGTCATCCATAACTGGAAGTAGGTCAATGGCATCCAGGGCTGTTCGACCGTGGTTTGGTCCAGGACGGCCACGAGCAGGCGGAAGACCGTCTCCTGGGGATCGTGGTCGGGCAGCGCCTCGTCCAGCACTTCGGCAAAGAAGCTAAGCACCGTCATACGGACCGGATCGACCGGCGCGGAGAGCGGCGAACGAAGGATTTCAAGCTGATCGAGCCGCACCAACTCCTGCCGGGGGCGCTCGACAAACCAGGCGCGGGCCAGCGTCATTGGCTCCAGCGCCCCGCCAAACCGTTTGCGGCTCCTGAGCGCCGACTTGGCCACGCCCCGCACACGGCCGTAGTCGCGCGTGAAAAAGCTCACGATCAGGTCGGCCTCATGGACAGGCCAGGTGCGTAAAACGACGGCTTCGGAGGTGAGAACGGCCATACCGTCTTTATCTTCGCATTGCCGCCGCGGAGGGTTCGAGCGTACCCTTGAAGTTAGGACGTCGCGAATGAAGAAAAGAACCGGATCGATCATGGAAATGGAAGGCTGCGTCCCCCGGTTGGACCATGTGGTTACTCTTGAAGAGATGGACGAGGGTATCAGGAGGGCTGTCCGGGAGGACTGGATGAGGTTCCAGCAGCAGTCGTGTGAAGAAAGTCTACAACAGGCCGATCCTCAGCCTGAATCATTGGATCGCAAGATTAACTCGAACGCCAGGGCGCGTCTCGAAGTGACTGAGAAATCGAAAGTAGAGGTACAGGGCCTTCGCAGGCAGCTTTCTCCAATATCCGATCGGAGCTCCCGAGCAAGGTCTAGCAAGTAGCCCATTCCGCTTGGCTTTCCACAGTTTTTCTGGGACGCCGCCGCCCGGCCCATGGTTATAATGTGCTCAGAGGTTCCAAATGCCCACCGCAATGGTCACCTTCAACGGCCGCATTACCCTTCCCCCGCAAGTGCGCAAACACCTTGGACTGAAGACCGGCGACAATGTTGAATTTGTCGAATTCGAGAAAGGACGATTCGCTATCTCCTGCCGCAGCGGATTGATCCTTGACTCGGACCATCGACCCTCGAAGCTGGACTTTGCTGCCGGCCTCGATACGCCCGATCAGGCCAATTAGAAGCTGCTTTGGACCCTTCGGCGCCCCCCTCCGCGATGCCGCTGACAGACACAAACGCGCATCCCGCAGGGCGGGATGCGCGTTGAGAGCTGCGTGACCGAGAGGCCTATATCCGCTTAGCGGCCGAAGTGCGCGGCGTTCTTTTCCGTATAGCTGGCCCACTTCTCCGGCAAGTCGTCCTGCGCGAAGATAGCCGAAACCGGGCAGGCCGGCACACACGCGCCGCAGTCGATGCACTCGACCGGGTCGATGAACAACTGATCGGCCTCGGCGTGGCCTTCTTCGTCTTTTTTGGGGTGGATGCAATCGACAGGACAGGCGTCCACACAGGCGGTGTCCTTCGTGCCGATACAAGGTTCTGCAATGATGTATGCCATTCTTATCTCTCCAGGGGAATTGGCCCTTCGAGGCTGATATTAGCACAGGACCCCCAAAGGTTCGCAGCCCCAGGCAACAGCGTTCTGCGATGCGGGAATCCTATCGATAATCTCCACCGGCTGGCGGTTCCGAATATGAACTGGCTAGGCAGGGCTGGAAAGCCGCTTTAGCGAGCCGCCCGCGCCGCGCGGTGGGCCGCGAACTCCTGCGGCGTGGGGATAGGCGAGAGATTGCGTCCGGCGAACATGTCCTCAAAAAGGCCCAGCAACTCGGCGTGGATCAGGCCGTTCGAGGCAAGAATCTCGCGGCTGTCCAGTCTGTATTGGCCGCCGGAGAAATCCGTGACCTGCCCACCGGCCTCCTGAACCAACAGAATGCCGGCTGCTGTGTCCCAGGGATTGAGGTTGAATTCCCAGAACCCATCCAAGCGGCTTGCAGCGACATAGGCCAGATCGAGCGCGGCCGAACCGGCCCGCCGCACCCCGTGCGAGCGCAATGTGAACTCATGATAGAAGTGGATATTCGGGTTGTCGTGGCGCTTGCGGCTGGGAAAGCCGGTGGCCACCAGCGACTCGGCCAATTCCCCGCTGCGCGAAACCCGCATCGGCTTGCCGTTCAGCCATGCGCCTCGCCCCCTCTCGGCAGCGAAAAGCTCGTTCCGCATGGGGTCGTAGATCACCGCGGCCACAAGCGTCCCGTCCTGCTCGGGATGGAGTTCGGCGGGTCTCTGTTCCAGGCCCAGCGAGACGCAGAATTGCGGAAAGCCATGGGCGAAGTTGGTGGTTCCGTCGAGCGGGTCTACGTACCATCGAAACTCGCTGTCGAGCCGGTCGCGCGTTCCCTCTTCGCCGTAGATTCCGTGTTCGGGGAAGGCCGCGCCAAGCCGCTCGCGAATCAGCTTTTCGGCCGTCCGGTCGGCAACCGTCACCAGGTCCACATCGCCTTTGTACTCTGTCGCGACGCCCTGCGAAAAAAACTCGCTCAGGCGCGCGCCGGCTTCGCGGGCAATCTCCGAGGCCGCCGGAACCCACTGCCACTCAGGCGCGGCACTCAGGCCGCTGGCGGGGCTGCTCACGAGGCAGCGCCGTTAGCGGCGGAACCATTTTCTCCCGGCCCGCTGGCGGTCGCGCGGCGCGGTGTCCGCTTGCCCACTTCGGTGATGGTGCGGATCTGGTGCTTGTAGATGAAGAGATTTGGCTTGCCCTCGCGGGTCAGGCGCAACATTCCGTCGTCGAAGTACTCGATCCAGCCGCGCACGGTCTCTCCGTCGCGCAGCTTGACCTGAATGTTAACCTGGCGATCGCTGAGCGAGCGGAGGTAGAGCGCTTCCTGGCCGGTTTCGCCCGGCGGAGGCGTCTTGGAGCGGCGACGCGTGGATAAGAGAGGTGTCATGGATACATTTTAGATGCAACTGCGGAGAAAAGGCAGCAACATGCGAAAGAGATGGCTCGCCCTTCTCATTTCCCCGATCTGGGCCGCCCGGGGAAGCCGCTGGCCGCCCACCGGATCAACGATTGGCTTTGCCCGGCGCATCTGCGTAATAGCCGGTGCGATGGCGGATATTGAAGGCCAGAGCGGCGGCCCGGGGGATGGTCACCTGCACCCGGTGAAAGGCCCTGCCGGGCTCTTGATTCTTTGGATAGTAGCCGAGCATGTATTGGGTGCGCAGGTCGTCGCTGACGCGCGCAAAGGCCTTGTCCAGCCCGCCATCGCTGACATAGAAGCTCTTGCCCCCGGTCTCTTCGGCCAGAGTGATGAGCGCATGTTCTCCGCCCAGGTCGCGGCCCGCGCTGGCCTCGATGGGCACGTCGATAATGCTGTAGATCATCACTTCGTTGCGCAGTGCATCTTCAACAGCCTGCGCGTAGGTGCTGCTCTTGGCCGTATCGTCGCCATCGGAGACCAGCACCAGCACCTTGCGCCCCTGCTTGCCTCCCAGCCGTTCCGAGCCCAGGCAGACGGCGTCGTAGAGCGCAGTCGCCCAGTCGCTGCGCAACTGGCCGAGGCCCCGATCGATCTGGCTCAACTTGTTGGTGAAGGGCGTCAGCTCACGCACTTCGGTGGCAAACTGCAAGAGACTCATCTGATCCTGAGCGCGCAGCAGAGCGTGGGCGAAGCGCTTGGCCGCGTCGGCTTCCTCGGTCATGTCTTTATGCACACTGCCGCTGGTGTCGATGGCCAGCGTCAGATTCAATGGCAGCTCCGACTGGCGCTCGAAGACCGCGATCTGCTGCGGCCTGCCGTCCTCGGCGAGCGCGAAGTCATCGCGCGTCAAACCGCCTACGATAGCCCCATTCTGGTCGGTCACGTTGACAAAAACGTTGACCAGCTTCACGTCCATGTGGAGGGTCATCTCCTGCGCGGTAAGAACGACTGCCAGAAACACCACCAGAACCAAGAAGAACAAGGGACGAGCGCCAGCCAGGACGCCGGCTCCCTGCCGAGCAGCCGATGGGAGCGCTGCTCCGCGGCCCTCCGGCCAAACCTTCGACACGTCCAGAAAGAGAACTCGCACTTGCATCGCCTTCAAGAGAATACCGCCTGGCTGTTAGACGCAGGAGGCGGCGAACTGGAGCGATGCGGGCGGTCAGGAAAACTTGTACAGGAATCCCGAGGGCGTACCCCAGAGGTTCCGCGAGCGGTCCTCATAGAAGATGCTGAACTCGATGCCGGAGATGTCGTAGTCGAAGAGCGGGACGCGGTCGAAGGTATAGTCGCCCCGCACCGAGTACTCGTCGCCGCCGCAGTCGATCATCAGCGTGTCTTCGGTGGAGAGCCTCTCGGGGTGAGTGAGCAGCATGCAGGCGACGGCAAAGACGCCGGCGCCGAATTCATTGCCGGCCATGCGCAGGCGGGCGCGGCGGGCGGAGCAGCCGCGGTGCCTCATGCCGGCCTGCGCGGCAACGACGAGAATGTCGTTTCCCTGCTGCTGATCGGCCAGAATCTTTGCCGCCAGTTTGGAGCGCTCCGATTGGCGGAGATAGGTCGGCCCGAGGCGTCCGACGATACGGTTCTGGAACTTGCGCCGTGTGCCCAGCATCTCCAGCACCATTTCCACGGCCTCATTGTATGTCGGCGCCAGCGATTGCCAGCGCGGAATCGCAAACCACGCCTCCGCGCCCTCCAGCAACGGTTTGCGGGCCAGCTTCTCCATACAACTGCCCAGCGTTGGAAAGAGCTTGCGCAGCTCTGTCACCTGGGCTTCGACCGGGCGCACGCGATAGCTGGGAGGATAGATCCGATTGGAGCCCACCTCCTCGTCTTTGTACTTGTCGCTGACCGTGTGCCGGTGGATGATCTCCATCACCGATTCGGCGACCTCGGACTTGAGCTTCTTGCCCAGTTCGAGGACGATCTGCGCGCTGTGCCGGTCCAGTTGCTCGATGGCTGCAAGGCAGGCCGTTTGAGCGGCTGCTCCGAGAAACTCCTGGAGCTGAACATTCTGACTATCCGTCGTATTCCCAGAGAGATGCAACGGGGTAATGAGAGATGTGGTCGCCATGGTCACCGCTTTTCGCGCGCATCAGCGCACTGGATTCTGTGACCTTTATCGGCACAATCGCGGTTTTCAGCAGAGCGGGAAATCTAAAGTTGCACTTATTTGAAACAGCCGCGAACTTAAGCCCATAGAGGTTGATGATCATAAGTCCTCCGTTCATCGCCGATCAGGTGGTTACCGCATGCTCGAAAGCGAGGCATTTGTTTCCAACCGAACTGTTTTGTGGTGAAAAACCGGATTTTTTCGGTGATTTTCAGAGGCCAAATCTCACGATGTGGGAACATTTTAGCTCTTTGCCTTTCAAGGTATGTTGATTTCAAATAAGTTATAAATTATCTGCAAGGTTTTAAGGGAAATTTATACCCCTCCGGGGTATAGGGGGGAGGGGGTACCCCTCTGGGGGGTACGGACCGGGCATATCCCGAAGATTCGGGACCGGGGACTTCTTTCCAAGAGCTGATCGGAGTACGACCATACCTTTCATTTTGCCAGACAGGACAGGAATTATCTGCAAACTGTCTGGGTTGAGTTTCACGGCCTCTGCCCTATCGAGAAAAGCAAGAACGTCGTAAGTGTGGGCGCCCGGCTCGTGCCTGGCCGGGACGGGGTGCCTTCCCTATTGACCGCTGCATCGATGAGCGATACGGCATGAGGCAACCAAGCGTATGCACAATCAACGCCATCCCCGAGAGGCATAGTCCGCGCAGTTTTTGCTTGCGCGTACTGCCGGAATTGGCGATAATGATTCATCACCCACCTGCGGCGTGCCGCAGGCCCAAAAGCCGCCCGTGAGCAGTCACGGCGGCTTTTGCTTTATTGTATTCCAATGCGAACGAATGTTTATATCGACGGTTTCAACCTATATTACCGCTTGCTGAGGGAGAATCCACAGTGCAAATGGCTTGATCTAAAGGCCTTGTCAACGGAACTTCTTCAGCCCCAAAACCGCATTCAGACCGTTCGCTATTACACCGCCAGAATATCGGGGCGCGTCGATCCAACCGCACCTGCACGTCAGCAGATTTATCTCGACGCTCTCAGAACCGTGCCCGAGGTTACCATCCACCTCGGCAGCTTTCTTGTCACCAGGCCGTGGGCTGGTCTGGTGCATCCTCCGCAAATGCGGGGAGGAACTGTGCCGCAGTTCATTCCACCGTTCCCGACCGTTGCCAAGGTTTGGAAGACAGAAGAAAAAGGGAGCGACGTGAATCTGGGTAGCCATCTGGTCCGCGATGCATTTCAGGGGAAGTTCGAGGTAGCCGCAGTACTCTCCAATGATACCGATCTGGCTGAGCCGATTCGCATTGTAGCCGAGGAACTGTGTTTGTCTGTCGGCCTGCTCTGTCCTGTCGCCAAGCCTTCCGGTGGGCTTGCCAACGTTGCAAGCTTTATCCGGCACATCCGCATTCAGCATTTACAGGCAGCGCAATTCCCCGACGCAATTCCTGGAACCTCAATCGTTCGCCCATCAACCTGGCGCTGAGGCTGGTGTCTCCTGAATCGCGTCCGATTACGCAACTGCTCCCACGCCAACTTCCGCTTCCGCGATTGACGGCGGTTCGAGATGGGAATCGTGCCGGGCGTTCAAGAGCGGCAGGGCTACGGCCAGCACGTCTTCGATGCGGCTGGCGTAGTGGATTGCTACTCCCCCAATCAATTCCGGCGTCAGATCCTCTTCCACATCCTGGCGGTTGTCGGCGGGCAGAATGATGGTTTGAATTCCGGCGCGGCGGGCGGCCAGGAACTTCTCTTTGATGCCGCCCACAGGCAGCACGTTGCCGCTGAGGGTGATCTCGCCGGTCATTGCCGTCAGTGGACGCACCGGCGTATCGGTCAACAGCGACGCCAGAACCGTGGCCATGGTGACGCCGGCCGAGGGGCCGTCCTTGGGAATCGCTCCCGCCGGCACATGAATGTGCAGGTCGATCTCCTTGGTGAAGTCCTCGGCGAGGCCGAGCGAGGCGGCATTCGAGCGCACCCAGGTCAGCGCGGCCTGCATGGACTCCTGCATGACCTCGCCGATCTGGCCGGTCATGGCGAAGTTTCCCTTGCCCTTCATCTTGTTGGCTTCGATAAAGAGGATGTCGCCGCCGGCTGCGGTCCATGCCAAACCCACGGCCACGCCAGGGCGCTTAACGCGCTCGGCGACCTCGGTGTCGACGCGCACCTGAATGCCGCCGAGAAACTCCTTTAGCGTCTCGCGGGTTACGATGAGCTTCTCCGTCTTGCCCTCGACGACGCGCCGCGCCTGCTTGCGGCATACGGTGCCCAGCACCTGCTCCAGCTTGCGCACTCCCGCCTCGCGCGTGTAGTGGCGCACCACATAGCGCACCGCGTCCTCGGGAAACTCAATCTGCTCCGCCGTGATGCCGTTCTCCTTGATCTGGCGCGGAATCAGATAGCGGAAGGCGATGTGCATCTTTTCGTCTTCGCTATAGCCCTGCAGGAAGATCAGCTCCATGCGGTCCAGCAGCGGCGGCGGGACCGGGTCCAGGATGTTGGCCGTGCAGATGAAGAGTGTCTTCGACAGGTCGAAGGGTACGTCCAGATAATTGTCGCGGAAGGCGAAGTTCTGCTCCGGGTCGAGCGTTTCCAGCAGCGCCGAGGCCGGATCGCCGCGGAAGTCGCGGCCCAGCTTGTCGATCTCGTCGAGCATGATGACCGGGTCGTTGGTTTCGGCTCTGCGGATGCTCTGAATGATCTGGCCTGGGAGCGCGCCGATGTAAGTGCGGCGATGGCCGCGAATCTCCGCCTCGTCGTGCATGCCGCCGAGCGAGATGCGCTGGAACTTGCGGCCCAGGGCGCGCGCGATCGACCGTCCCAAGCTGGTCTTGCCCACGCCGGGGGGTCCGACAAAGCAGAGGATCGGCCCCTTCATGTCCGGCTTCAGTTCGAGAACGCTGAGATAGTCGAGGATGCGGTCCTTCACCTTTTTCAGCTCGTAGTGGTCCTGGTCTAGGATCTCCTTGGCCTTGTTGATATCGACTTTGGAGCCCGAGCTCTTGGCCCACGGCAGCAGGGCGAGCCACTCGATGTAGTTGCGGGTGAGCGAGTAATCGGCTGCCATGGGAGACATGCGCGAGAGGCGCGTGAGTTCCTTGATGGCCTCCTTTTTCACGTCCTCCGGCATACCGGCGGCATCGATCTTCTGGCGCAGTTCGTCGGTTTCGCGCTGGCCCTCATCCTGCTCGCCCAGTTCCTTCTGGATGGCCTTGAGCTGTTCGCGCAGATAGTAGTCGCGCTGCGACTGCTGCACCTGGTCCTGCACCTCGGTCTGGATTTTGGCGCGCAATTGCTGCACCTCGATCTCTTTGGCCAGATGGCTGTTCAACAGTTGCAGCCTGGCGCCGATGCTGGGCGTCTCCAGCAATTGCTGCTTGTCGTCGGTGGTCAGAAAGGGCAGCGACGAGGCCACAAAATCCACCAGGCGGGCCGGTTCCTCGATATTCGCGGCGATGGTCCGCAACTCGTCGGAGAGCGTGGGGGATTCGGCGACGATCTGTTGAAACTGCCCGATCACGTTGCGCACCAGAGCTTCGGCGCTGGGGGTAGCCGGCGGTTCCGTATCCTCCAGAGTCTCCACCTCGGCCACCATGAAGGGTTCGGTCTGCGCATAACGCACGAGCCGCACCCGCTCCACGCCCTCGGTGAAGACGAACCGGCTCTGGTTGGGCATACGCACAATCTTGTGCACCGTGGCCAGCGTCCCCACCACATGAAGGTCGGCCGGCTTGGGGGCGTCCAGGCGCGGGTCCAATTGGGCTACAACCACGATGGCCCGTTCCTCGCCCAACGACTCGATCAACTGGATTGAACTCTCGCGGCCCACGGTCAGAGGCAGGACGGCGTGGGGAAACAGGACGGTATCACGGACCGGGAGGACCGCAATTCTGCGCAAGCCGGAGGCATCCTTGCCGGGAGGGTTTTTAGGGGGCGGCGGTGAGATGTGTTGGCTGGGCATTGAGTGTCCTCGTATCAACTTTCCTTCATTAGACAACGCAGGGCTTGAAAAGTTTCAGCTAAAGTTCCCTTCCCGGCAATCATTTCTCCCTTTGAAACCGTACACCCCAAGTTACGGTCCAATTCAGGGTGCGGTTCCCTGCCGCGAATCGAAGTTCCGAACTGGGTTTCTGAAACGGCGGCGCTTGCTCGATCGCCAGCTTTCCAATCCTCGCGGACGAGCGAACCGGGCGCGAGCAGCCTTAGCGCGTGCAACCTGAACTCTCTCCGCCACGGTTGAGGCGGCTTCCGCTCGACTCTTGTATCGGCCAAAGCTCAAGGAAAGTGAGCGTGGCGTGCCGCAGGGCGAGGAGAATGAGCCGACAGAGAGGAATCGCAGGCAAGGAGAGGAAGATTGCGTTTCACGATAGAAATGGACTGCCCCTTCCGCCGCATTGGGCGGCGATCCTCGTTAGTATAAGAAAAGCAGCAAACAGTGGTGCGTGAACGGTGAACAGGGACAGTGAGCCGGCCGGATCAGAACCACCGATCAGGGTCCGCTGACGGCTGTCCGCTGTGGAGAGATATGGTCTTGAAGGCAAAGCTGGGGTCCGCGGCGACGGCTCTTTGTCGCTGTGGCGGAAAGCCAGTGCGGCAATCCGGCAAGCGGGGAGAAGGCGGGTTTTTCCTGGCCTGCCTTGTTGCCTTAGGGATCTGGGGCGGAATCGGCGGCTGGAGCCAGAGCGGCTCAAGCGCCGAGGGCGGTTCAGGCGCCGACACTTCAGGCGTGGGAGTCAACCAGGCGGCGCAGTCAGGTTCCGATCTCCTCAGTCAATGGATGGGCATGACGGTGCGGCGCATCTCTTTCGAGGGGGTCTCCGCGGATCGTCTCGCTCCCCTGCCCGGCCATCTGGCCCAGGCCGAGGCAACGCCCTTGAACCGGGAAGAGCTGAAGAGGAGTTTGCGCCAGCTTTTTTCGACCGGCCTGTTTGAGACCATTGAAGTGGAGGGTGTGCGCGAAGAGGACGGCGTAGCTCTCATCTTTCGCGGAGCGCCGCGCGCCTTCATCGGCGTCGTGACCGTCGACGGAGCCAAAGGCGCCACCATGAATACGCAACTTGAGCGCGCCAGCCAATTGGCGGCCGGAACCCGCTTTACCCAGGCCAAACTCGATCATGCGCTGGACCAGATGCGCGCGACGCTGGCTCAGAACGGCTTCCACCAGCCGGTGATCACCCAAACCCTGAGGGCCCACCCCGAAGAGCAACTGGTCGACATTGCGTTTCTTGTTGTCTCCGGCCCGCAGGCGCGCGTCGGAACAGTGGAGGTCACGGGCGACCCTGGCATGAGCGTGGAGGAATTTCGCCGCCATGCGCGCTTGCGGGCCGGTTCGCTGGTTGACCACGAAACCGGCAGCCGGGCCCTGGCCGGAGTGCTGAAGGTCTACAGGGGCGAACAGCGGCTGGAAGCTGAAATCAAGCTCGAATCCGATCAGTACGACGCACAGGCACAACGGGTCAACTTCCGCTTTTCCGCTAACCAGGGGCCTGTCGTCAAGGTGCAGGTCGAGGGGGCCCCGATCAGCCCGGAACGGCTAATGCGGCTCATTCCCATTTTTGAGGAGGGCAGCGTGGACGAGGATCTGCTCAACGAAGGCAATCGCCGGCTGCGGGACTATTACCAGCGCCTGGGATACTTCGACGCGAAGGCCGAGCACGATTTCCGATCAAAGAACGCCGACCAAGTGGTCATCATTTACCACGTGCGCCTGGGGCCGCGGCGGCGCGTGGAGCGGGTCACCGTGGCGGGCAATCGCTACTTCGATGCCGCAACTCTGGAGCAACTGCTCAGTGTCCATGCCGCCGACGACCTCGATCGCAACGGCGCCTACA
>Ga0187847_10002509_pt1 | contig 14781 bp, 14 predicted proteins | sample June2016WEW_4_10_FD_132458 | JGI IMG/M metagenome (GOLD analysis project Ga0187847, IMG submission 132458) | Peatland microbial communities from SPRUCE experiment site at the Marcell Experimental Forest, Minnesota, USA - June2016WEW_4_10 | ecosystem: Environmental > Terrestrial > Soil >...
ACCTCGTGGCCGCGATTCACCATCCGCTCCGCCACGCCCAGCGCCTGCTTCTCTGCTCCGCCCACTCCCAGCGAGTTGAGAACGGTCACTATCCGCATCGGGGCCCACATCCTTCTCAAAAGAATTGAGTGCAACGATCATAGCGCTTTCTCAAACCAGCGCGGCCAAGGGCACACCCCAAGCCCTTGCGGTACATTTATTTCTGTGACGGAAGAGGCACCTCGCGGGCTACCCCCGGGCGAGCCGTAGCGCAAAAAACTCACGCCTTCCGGTTATGTTTTTTTCAAAAGATTTCTTGCGAACCATTGCAGGTTGCGCGGTACAATTCCCCCCAAGAGGAACTATGGCCGGCGACATGCAACTTACGTGCAGCGACTGCGGGCAAGAATTTACCTTCAGCGCTGCTGATCAGGCGTTCTTTCAGGAACGCGGTTACACGACCCCAAAACGTTGTAGAAATTGCCGTCAGGCGAAAAAGAACGATCAGGGGGGATCCGGCTACCGTTCAGCTCCTTCACAGGGAACGCCTGTGATTTGCTCGGGCTGCGGTCAGCCTACAACCGTACCATTTGAGCCGCGTGGCGATCGACCGGTATTCTGCCGCGATTGCTACACGGCTCGCAAAGGAAGCGGCGGTCCGAGAGGACGCGACCGCGGATAGAAACACTGCCCGGCCGAAGAAAATCTCTTCTGCGGCCGGGCCGATTCACTTCAGGGTTTAGTTAGACAAGACTGCTGGACGGTAGAGGCTTTGGCGCGTATCGCACATGGGCTCTGTCGACAGTGGATGTTTGTCTTTCTTTTCCCCCACAGTCACAAGCCAGCACTCCTTCGTTTCGGCGTCGGTCATCCCTCAATTTCGCGCGCCTCGCGGCCCTATTGTTAGAAATTTCTGCTAAACGAATCCACGATTCGACAGAAGCCGCTGCGCCCGCTAAACTGTCGCTCAAAGACCTTATCAAAGGATTGCCGGAAAGGATGCGTTTCTAGCGCATGGTCCCCCAACTCTCGTTCGCGGGATTCGCATGGAAGAATCTCTGGCGCAGGCGGCTCAGGACATTTTTGACGCTCGTCGGAATTACCATGGGCATCGGCGCCTTTGTAGCTCTGGTGGGGTTCTCACGCGCCTTTGAGCACGAATGGCTGCGCATGTACACGAGTTCCGGCATCGATATTGCCGTAGTTCAAAGCAACCTCCTGTCCAGCTCACTCGATGAATCTCTCGCCGGCAAAATCGGCGCCATCCCTGAAGTCGCCCAGGTCTCACCCATGATTTTCAATCTCATGGACTTGACTCCGGAAGTGAATGCCTTGGTTTACGGCTGGCGCAGCGATTCCTACGAGTTCGATTCGCTCACCCTCCTCTCTGGCCGCCGCCCTCGCGCTGGCGTGCCCGAAATCCTCCTGGGCGACCTGCTCGCGGGCAGTTTGCAAAAGAAACCGGGCGACATCGTAACCATCCTGGGCACAAACTTCACAGTGGCGGGTATCTTCCACGGAGGCACGGCACTTGAAGCCGGCGCCGTCATCATGCCACTCGATCAGATGCAAATCGTCGCCGGAATGGAAGGCAAGGTCACGGCCTTTCACGTCAAACTTCGCCCTGTCCCCGGCGGCGAAACCTACGATCAGTACGTCAAGCGCGCCTCGGCGGCAATCGAAGCCGCATTACCCGGTGTGCACGCGGTTCCCGCGGCTGAGCGTGCGGCTAACAATCAGTTTGTCGGTCTCGCCCATTCCGTGGCCTGGGGCACATCGGCCATCGCACTCCTCATCGGCATTCTCGGAATCGCAAACACCATGGCCATGTCGGTCTTCGAGCGCACCCGCGAGATCGGCATTTTGCGCGCCCTGGGCTGGAAGGGCCGCCACGTCATTCTGCTCATCCTGGCCGAGGCTGCTGCGCTGGGATTGGCCGGCGGCTTGCTCGGCATCGCTGCGGGATGGGGCGCGTTGCGCCTCTTCTCCACGCTTCCGCAGACTGCCAGCATCGTTTCGGCGTCTGTCTCGCCGTTACACCTTCTGGAGTCGCTGGCAATCGCCGTCGCCTCCGGCCTGCTTGCCGGTGCGTATCCCGCGTGGCGCGGCGCCCGGCTCTCGCCGGTGGAGGCATTGCGCTATGAGTAGTTCCATCCCCGTGAGCAGCCCCATTGGCGCCGGCAGCCCAATTCTCGAGGCGCGCGGGCTCGTTAAAAGTTACGACGAAGGACGCGTGGAAGCCCTGCGCGGCGTCGACCTGCAAATTAACGCGGGAGAATATGTCGCCATCAGCGGCCCTAGCGGTAGTGGCAAATCTACGCTGCTTCACTTGCTCGGCGGCCTCGAAACAGCCACGCAAGGCCAGGTCTTTTTTAAAGGATCCAAGCTGGGCAAAGCCGTCGATCTCGATTCCTACCGATCGCGCCAAGTGGGATTCATCTTTCAGGCCTTCTACCTTCTGCCCACGCTCCGCGCCTTGGAGAATGTGCAGGTGGCCATGCTGGCGCTGCATCAAAAAGCCAATCATCGCGCCGAGCGCGCTGCGGCTCTGCTTGAAGAGATGGGCCTTGAGGCACGCATGCGCCATTTCCCTAACCAACTCTCCGCAGGCGAGCGGCAACGCGTAGCTATCGCACGCGCCTTGGCCAACGAGCCCGCAATTCTGCTGGCCGACGAACCCACGGGCAACCTCGACAGCACCAATTCGGCGCACATCATAGAGATCTTGTGCGGGATTCAACGGCAACGCGGCATGACCCTGATCATCGTGACCCATGAAAACGACATCGCGCACGCCGCGCCGCGCCACATTCGCATTCGCGACGGAAAGATCGAAGCATGAGGACGGGCATGAGGGCGTTATCGATCGTACTGCTGGCGCCGCTGCTGTGCGCGCAAACGGCGAATCTCAACGATTTGCTCGCGTCCATGCGCAAGCAGGTCGAGAGCGCCGATTTTCGCGCCACCGGGCATCTCATCTGGGTGCAGCCGAGCGGGGCGCACCTGAGTTATCCCATCACCATTAGGGCGCATTGGTTCCCTGGTGTCCTGCGCGAGTGGGTGGAAATAGGCGCTCGACCGAAGCCGGCCGGCAACGCGCCCGTGGGCGGCCAGCTCGCGACGCATGCGCTTCTCGAAATGCGGCCAGACGGCCAAAGCTCCATTACCATTGCTCATCCCGGGGACAAATCGCCCACCGCATTGTCCGTCGAAAAATGGAATGAGGGCCCGCTCGGCCCCGGTTTCAGTTATGAGGATCTCCTCGAGCAGCAGTACTTCTGGCCCGGACAAGCATCGGAGGGCAACGCCAAGTTTGACGCGCGCAACTGCATCATCGTTAAAAGTACCCCCGGCTCTGCCGATCGCACACAATACTCGCGAGTAAAAACCTGGCTCGATGCCAGCATTGGATTCCCTGTCTATGTCGAAAAAATCGCAAAGGAAACCGGCGTGGTGAAGGCGTTCACTTACTACGGCATCCGTCACGAGGAAGGCGTCTGGTCGGCGCACCAGATCGAGGTGAAAGTGCGAGGCCAAGCCGGTTCCACGCTGCTCGTCATCGACCGCGGCAGCGCCAAGGCAAATCTCACTCTCGCAGATTTCAACCCTGCACAGCTCACTCACTTCTAGGGCCTTCATGATTCTCACTCTCTGGATTCTCTCGTCCGTTGCATTTCTCGTGTTAGCCGGAATTGTGTATCAGCATCTCGTCAGCCTCCATGATCGCCGTATCCACACCGGTCACGGCCGCTGGGTCACCATCAGCGGCAATTGCAGTCTGTTTCATTTCGAGCATGGCGAGGGCGAGCCCACGGTCCTGTTCGAATCCGGCATCGGGGCAACTCATCTCAACTGGCGCGGCATTCAGGATCCGATTGCCAGGCTCACACACACCATCTCCTCCGACCGCGCCGGCCTGGGCTGGAGCAGCCCTTGCCGCACACCGCGCACGCCCGAGAATATTGCCACGGAACTGCACCAGATGCTCGTGGCCGCGCGCCTTCGGCCGCCATACGTGCTCGTCGGCCACTCCTTCGGCGGGCTCGTCATGCGCCGTTTCGCCCTGCTCTATCCCCAGGAAGTTACGGGACTGGTTCTCGTCGATCCCATGCGCTGCGAGGAATGGCCACCCCTCAACCCCTCCCGGCAGTCGCAACTCGATCTGGGCAAGCGACTCATTCGCTACACGCTGCCTGTGGTGCGCTGCGGGCTGGCGCGCCTGCTGGTTACATGGCTCTTCGGCCATCCTGGCAATCTCTCCGATCAAATTGCCGGCGCTGCCGGGGCACAGAAGCGCCATGTGTTGGGCCGCATCAAGACCGAAGTCAGAAAAATGCCGCGCGAGGTATGGCCCGCGATCGCCGCGCACTGGTCGCGGCCGGGATTTTACGTCGGCCTGCGCAACCACATCGATGCCATTCCCTCGACCGTGCGCGAGATGCACGCGGCCGCGCCCATCCGCGGCATTCCCGTCACTGTGCTCACTCCCGGAAAGGTTGTTCCCCTCTCGCAAAACCAACTAGACCACATCGGCGATTCCGTCCGCCAGATCATCGCGTCAAAGAGCGAGCACTGGATCCATCTCGATGAGCCCGATCTCGTCATCGACGCCATTCGCGACATGATGGGCGCGCCAGCCATCGCTGCCTCCCAAAACCATCAACCGTCAAGAATCTTCGTCGCCGAGCCGGCTCTCCCGCAAAACTCCGCGTTTCTGCCGGTTCCCAACTCCGTCCACTGATGCCATCTTCGCTATCCTGTCAACTGGATTTCCCTTTTTCATCAAGGGAAAAGCGAGGGCTCCCATGGAAGTAAAGGTTTCGCAACTCGGCGGCGTAAAATTCGCCATTCAAGCACGCTCACACATCGTCGCCTGCGATCAGCCGCTGGAAAACGGCGGAGAAGACTCCGGCATGACGCCGCCCGAGTTTCTTCTCGGCTCGCTCGGCTCCTGCGCTGCTTTTTATGCGCTGCAGTATCTCAAGACGCGCCATCTAGCCGAAACCGGTGTTGAAGTTTCCGTAACCGCCGAAAAACTGCTCAAGCCCGCGCGTCTTGGCAACTTCCGCGTTGACGTGCTTTGCCCCGTGCCTCTCACGCCGGAGCAGACCGAGGGCCTACTGCGTTCCGTGCATCATTGCCTTGTGCACAACACGCTCCTCTCGCCTCCGGAGATCAAGATCGAACTAACTACCATCGGCGAACAGTGATTTTTCTATCGCAGTTGGGCAGCGGTGCTTTACAGGCAGGCAAATTTGCAGTGATAGATCAAGCAATAGGGAGTAGCCAACAGTGAGTTGGAAAGACCTTCAAGCTGAGACTTTGAGTCAAGTTTCATCGAGATATTGAGCGGCAGATTGCTGGGCGCCAGCAGGAAAAGTCTATTCCCAATTGGCTACTCCCTGTCTCTACGAGATTCGCACGCTCTTCCCACGCGAAAGCACTGCGGCCTGGCGCCGGTCCTTCGAGGCGTGGTCGATCTTCTTCCAAAAGCCGATGAAGTAATCCACCGCCGAGATCACGGCAACCCCAACCGCGAAGTAAATCGCCGCAACCGCGTACCACTCGACCGGAACCTGCACCACGCCGATCTCCCAGTGGTCCCAGCGATGCGCCAGGATGGCCGAAACCACGGAAACGATCTGGACTACGGTTTTCAATTTGCCCAGCTCGCTGGCGGTAACGGTGAAACCTTCTGACGCTGCGATCGAGCGCAGTCCAGAGATCAAAAACTCACGTCCGATGATCACGACCACGATCCACACCTTCACCACGTCAGGATTGTAGGCCACCAGCGCGACATAAGCGGCCGTCACCATGATCTTGTCGGCCAGCGGATCGAGCAGCATGCCCATGGTCGTAATCTGGCCGCGTTTGCGGGCAAGATAGCCGTCCAGGCCGTCGGTGATCGAGGCCAGCACAAACAGGATCGACGCAGCAATCTCTTGCTCGCCGTGCGACCCCTGCCACAGAAAATGCGGCGAGAGAATCCACAGAAAGAGCGGGATCATGACGATCCGCGTCATAGTGATGGAATTCGGCAGGTTCATCCGGCTCGCACCGCACTATCCTGGTCTCTGGCGGCGTGACACCATTATTGCACCGGCGGGCATTACTGCGAGCTCCTGTTCCTCTTGTTCACACCACGCAAGGCAATTGGAACAGGGTTGCGCCCAATTCGGTCATTCATTTCATTTCCGCCAGTGCTGCCGCACATCTATACGTCTGCGCTTATCCGGCCTCGGACTCTACTTCGAGGCTTGCCACACAGCCAGCGAGTAAGCGGAAAGCAGGTATTGGGACTCGTCGCTGTCCGGTTGGTCAACAAACAGGTACGCTCCGACCTCTGTGGGAACAACTCGTCCGCGAAAGTAATAGACGCGTCCTGCCTCCGCCGTAAAATGCGTCAGTTCGAAGGGGCGTTCGGTGCCCTCGTCCACGCTTACACACAGATGGTGCTCACCCGGTTCTACTGAAACGGTGAAATAGGAATGACCTCGAACTGCGCCCGCCCATGCCCCATCCAGCCCGATCCTGCCCGAAAAAGAGTCCTGAAAGAAATAGACCCGTGCCTTTCCGGGTTCCGGCTGCTTGAGCATGTGCTGGGACTTATCCAGCTTCACCGCCATACTCGCCTGGGAATCGCCACAAGAGGCAAGGAGGGGCACCGGCGATTTGGGAAGAAAGACCTGCGAAAAGAGCTGAGTGGAGACGAGGAATGCGGCAACAAAGACGATTAATACCTTCATGGTCTTGCTCCTGGTGGGTCTGATGTTTAGCTACCAGGATGCATCCTCATTCGCAAAGGTTGCGTACGCACAAAGCAATGGCGGAAGGAGCCTCCCTTCCCCCGCCGCGTACCGCCATGTGTTTCTTTGCTCGTTGCAGCATGCAGGAAGCCATGATAATTTGATATAGGACCAAATTGGTCGCATATCAAGGTCATGTGCTGAACTCAACTAGAAGTGATTCTGGCGAGCTTTGTCCCATGGTCCTGATTGTCGATTGAAACAGCCCCAAAATACAGTGCGGCCCCGGTGGATTTCTTTTGGCGAAGAGTCACCAAGGCCGCATGACCGGCAACCCGTGAGCTGACGGTTCCTCTAGGATAGCGGAATCGTTGGCCACCATTCCAGACAAAGGAACCCCGATGGCTCAACCAATGCGCTCGCTCTCCGCTCTCCAGCGCTTCTACTCGCGCAAGCCCCTAAATACACGTCACAACCCGCTCCTCCGCCGTTGTCTCTGTTCTATCGACGCTCGCAGTTTGTTTTCGACCTGCCTGCTGCTTGCTGCCGTAGCCTGCGCAACGGCCAATATGGCCCGTGCGCAGGAGCCTCCATACTTCGTCACCTATTCTGAAGCCCTTGAGGAGCCCGGCAATCTCGAAATCGCCCAAAAGGGCCTGACGGGCGAGCCCAAAAACTCGAATGCGTTCTACAGCGCCACGTTCGAACTCGAATACGGCGCCAAAGCCTGGTGGACCACGGAGCTTTACCTGCAAGGGCAAGCGACCGCCGGCGATTCCACCATCTTCACTGGATTCCGCTGGGAGAATCGTTTTCGCATTCTGCCGAGCGAACACTGGATCAACCCCGTACTCTACCTCGAGTACGAAGACGTAAACGGCGCCGACAAAAGCGTCCTTGAGGTGACAGGCCACGACAGCATCGCCGACCTCCAAGGGCGCAACGCCGACGGCCGTGGCGACGTCTCCCGAACCATGGAGGGAAAGCTGCTCCTCTCCAGTAACCCGAAAGGCTGGAACATCTCAGAAAACTGGATCACAGAAAAGAACATGATGGGCGGAGCGTGGGAGTTTGGTTACGCGGTGGGCGCGAGCCGCCCGCTCGCGATGCTGGGCAATGGCCGGGACTGCACTTTTTGCCGCCAGAACTTTAGCGCCGGCGCTGAAATCTACGGGGGACTCGCAACGGTTCACGACTTCGGATTCCAGGACACTTCGCACTACGCGGGCCCCACGCTTTACTTCAACATGCCGCATGGGCCCACGCTCGGCTTCTCGCCGCAATTCGGGCTCAGCAGTGACAGCGCAGGCGTGTTGTGGCGCGTCAAGGCCTCGTATGAGATTCAGCAATTCCGCGATCTCTTTCGTAGCAAGGAGGCACGATGAAAAATCTCCAGCTCAGATTGACAGTCCTGATATTGTTCGCGGCCTCCGCGGCCATACTCCTGGCTGCTGACAATTCATGGTTGCACAAAGTACCTGCCGCAGACCGCGCGCGTGGTAATCCTTATGCTGGCCGCCCTGAAGCCGTAAGCGCCGGGGGGAATCTGTTCGCTCAAAACTGTGCTCAATGCCACGGCGTAGATGCCGAAGGACGTCACGGACGGCCAAGTCTGCGCAGCGAGCGAGTCGCCCACTCGACCGATGGCGAACTGGCATGGCTCCTGCGCAATGGAAGCCTGCGCAAAGGAATGCCTTCATGGAACATTCTGCCTGAACCGGAACGATGGCAGATCATCGCCTACCTTCGCAGCCTGCCGCGCGATAATTCTGCGGATGCCGCGGTGCCACATCCGTAAGCGCTATGCGCGTAACGCATGCAATGCCACTGCAACGAATATGTGCGTCCTGAAAGAGAAATGGCGGGAGGAAATCTCTCCCGCCACATTTCTTCAGCACACCTTTACCTGCTCGGCGTCCTAAGCGTAGATCCCGCGTTGCTTGATGGTAAACGCCACGCGATCGATGGCCAGCATGTAGGCTGCGATGCGATTGTTTACGCCGTGAGCCTCGGCATAGCGCACCACGTCCTCGAAGCTTGCGCTCAAAATGCTTTCCAGCTGCTCATTCACCTGGGCCTCTTTCCAGAAGTAGCCTTGTCGGTCCTGTACCCACTCAAAGTAGCTGGCCGTCACACCGCCGGCGTTGGCCAGAATGTCGGGCACGATAAAGATGCGTTTCTCGGCCAGGATCTCGTCCGCCACTGCGGTCGTGGGTCCGTTGGCGCCCTCCACTACAATGCGTGCCTTGATCTTGTCGGCATTGCGGCTGGTGATCACGTTCTCGGTCGCCGCCGGGATCAGGATTTCGCAGTCCGACACCAACAGTTCCTCGCTGGGCATGGCCTCTGCCCCGTGGAAACCGAGGATCGTGTTGTTGCGGTACTTGTACTCGAGCAGTTGGTGAATGTCGATGCCGCTGGGGTTGCAGAGACCGCCTTCGCGCTCGGCGATGCCCACGATTGAGTAGCCGCGCTCCTGCAGCAGCCGCGCCGCATTCGATCCCACGTTGCCGAATCCCTGAATGATCACGCGGCAGCCCTCGACCGGCATATTCAGGTAGCGCAAGCTCTCGTCACACACCACTTTCACGCCGCGTCCCGTGGCCTCAATCCGCCCCTGCGAGCCTCCCATGGTCACCGGCTTGCCCGTCACCACCGCGGTCACGGTCTGCCGCATGTGCATGGAATAGGTGTCCATAATCCATGCCATGGTCTGCTCGTTGGTGTTCACGTCGGGCGCAGGCACATCCTTCTCGGGACCAATAAACTCGATGATCTCGGACGTGTAACGGCGCGTCATGCGCTCCAGCTCGCCGCGGCTCATTGCCTTGGGGTCGCAGATAACGCCGCCCTTAGCCCCGCCGAAGGGAATGTTGACCACCGCGCACTTCCAGGTCATCCAGCTGGCCAGCGCGCGCACTTCGTCCAGCGTCACATCCGGCGCATAGCGAATGCCGCCCTTGCACGGACCGCGCGCCATCGAGTGCTGCACGCGAAACCCCGTAAACATATCGATCATGCCGTTATCAAGCATCACCGGAAAGTGCACAATGACCTCGCGCTGCGGCGAGCGAAGCACCTTCCACAGTCCTTCGTCCAAGTTCAACTTGCGTGCGGCAAAATCGAAACGTGCGTTCTGCGCTTCCCAGGGATTGATCTCCTGGTCGAGCGTTACTTGAGGGGATCCCGTTGCCATAAGCCTCTCCATCTCCTGCCGCGCTTCCGACTTTTGCGGAGCGGTAATGTTATCTGTTCATCCAGCTTATCGGCACGGCCGCCAATCTGCCAGGATTTTCATGTCCGCGGCTGCCTCTCGCGCCATCCTGCCGTTCTCCGCGGCAGCGCGTTGCGCACTGGAAAAACCGCTCACAAACCCAAACCTCAGTGAGTCTAGGCCCGATGCCGTTCCGCGTCAAGCCGCGCCGAACCTTGTTAAGAAACTCATCGCCGGCCGCTTCCCCTTGCACTCCGCAATGTCCGAATTTGGGCCTCAAACGGCACGGCCGCTCAAGCAGCCGATTCCTTCGAGCAGTTACACTTGACCTGTGAATGCCGCATCCCACTCAGCCCTGCCCTCGCGCAAGGAGTTCCTGGCTCTGGCCCGGACGCACACCCTCGTCCCCGTCTGCCGCACGCTCATGGCCGACCTCGAAACCCCGGTTTCGGCCTTCCTGCGCGCCGCTTGGGGTCAGCGCGAGTGCTTTCTCCTCGAATCCGTCGAGGGCGGCGAGCAGGTGGGCCGCTACACCTTCATTGGCTTCACGCCCTTCAAGCGCATTGTGGCGCGCGGCTGCGAAATCTCCATTACCGAGGGCCGCAAAACCATGCGTCTTCAGGGCGACATCTTCGCCGTACTCCGCGACGCTCTCGGCGGCCACAAGCCGGCGCGTTTGCCGGGCATGCCGCCTTTCACCGCCGGCGCTGTCGGCTTCTTTGCCTACGATGCGGTGCGCCAGATCGAGCGCCTGCCCGCGCGTGCCAAGGACGAACTCGGCATTCCCGACGCCTGCCTGCTCTTCTTCGACGAGGTGCTGGCCTTCGACCATGTGCGCAAGGAGATCTGGCTGGTTGTCACCGCCGATGTCTCGCGCGGCAACGCTTCGGCCGCATACAGTCGCGCCGTCAAGCGCCTCGACAAGCTCGAAAAAGCCCTCGCCCTACCTCTGCCTCGTCCAAAGCCAAGAAAAAACGGCAAGCTCAAGGTCAAATACCGCACGCCAAAGAGCGATTTTCTCGCTGCCGTCGAACGTACCAAGGAGTACATTCGCGCCGGCGATGCCTTTCAGGTTGTATTGTCCCAGCGCTTCGACGTCGAACCCGGCGTCGACAGCTTCCAGGTCTATCGTGCCTTGCGCACCGTCAATCCCAGCCCCTACATGTTCTTCCTGCGATTCGATCCGGAGGGACCGTTAGGAGCGGGTGCTGTCGCTAAATCGAAAACCCCTTCCAAAAAGTTAAAGGGCGGGGAGCCCCTGGAAATTGCGGGATCGTCGCCTGAGCTGCTTGTCCGCGTGCACCAGGGTAAGGTCGAGTACCGCCCCATCGCAGGCACCCGTCCCCGCGGCGCTTCGGAAGCTGAAGACAATGCCCTGGCCGAAGAGATGCTCCACGACGAAAAGGAGCGATCCGAGCACGTGATGCTGGTAGACCTCGGCCGTAACGATGTGGGCCGCGTCAGCTGCTTTGGCAGCGTCAAGGTCGATAAGCTCATGTTCGTCGAACGCTACTCGCACGTGATGCACATCGTGAGCTCGATCGAAGGCAAACTGCGGCCCGACCTCACCGCCGTCGATGCGCTCCGCGCCTGCTTCCCTGCCGGCACGCTCTCCGGCGCGCCCAAAGTCCGCGCCATGGAAATCATCGAGGAGCTCGAACCCGCCCGCCGCGGCGCCTACGGTGGCACAGTCCTCTACGCCGATTTCTCTGGCAACCTCGATTCCTGCATCGCTATCCGCTCCATGCTCTCGATCGGCGGCAAAGGCTCGGTGCAGGCCGGCGCCGGTATCGTCGCCGACTCCGTGCCCGAGCTCGAACACCAGGAATCCATCAACAAAGCCCAGGCCGTCATCCGCGCCATCGAACGCGCGAGAGAGATGTAAACATCTCTCGCAAGACAGAGCTACATTTTGGGGCATTTCTACTTCGGGCCGTGCGGGTTTTCGAGAAACACTACGTAGCCTCGGAACCACGGACTCTCTGCGATATAGCTTGGCGCATCCCAATTACCGCCCTGGATCAGTCCAATTTTGAAGGGCAGGCTCAACTGGCTGACGCGCGGCAAATAAGCCGCATAGTTTTCTATGGTGTGTCGCCCCTGATAGGTCTGCACCACCACCTCATCCACGATGCCGCGAAGCTCATTGACCTGGCCGGAATCAACGCGGCTGCTCCAGTCCATGAGACCCGTGATGCCGAGACGATAGCCGGACGGCAATCGCTGGCGCAACCCCTCTAGAAACTCCACATATTCCTGCAAATGCAGAGTGCGTGCGTCGAAATCGACTTGAACGCCGACAACGTTGTTTCCCGCCTGTTGCCAGCGGCGTAATTGAGCGAGCAGAATTGCGTATTCGCGCGGCGTCCAGTGCAGCGTATGAACGCGATAGGCCAGCCAAACCTCGACTGGCAGCCCGTGTGGTACCGTGCCCCCCTGGGCGATAAAACGCACTTGGGATTCATCGCCGCGCTTGACTTCGATCTGCCCCTGCAACACATAAACACTGCGCGCCTGCTTCAATACCGGCTGCGGCTGAACGCCGCTCCACAACCAAAATGAATCGTACTTCGAAGCATCCACAGTACCCGCGGCACTGCTCGGCGCGCTCAGCAGTACACCCAGGCAGACCAGGACAACGCGTGTCATTTTTTCTACCAGTAGTACTTCGACGACTTGGCCCAAACGCTGTTGGCATACTCCTTATGCAGCATTTCGAACCATTCTTTGCGCGTGCTCTGCGCAATGTCCTGCTTGCCACAATCGCTATAGCCGGAATGCGCATAGCAGTTGACTGCGCGGTAGAGCGCGTAGGCTCTCGCATCGGCTGCCGCCTGCTGGTTGGCAATCACCTTCAGGTATCCATCCATCCGCGAGTAATCTATTGCAGGAAACATTGAGTCGCTGCCACCAAGGTCCGTCGTGGGCGGCACCTCGTCCTGGCCGTAATGAACGCCGTGCAGCCTCACCAGTTCGCCCACGCAATTCAGGCTTTGCGCATCGTTTCCATCGCGCTGCAAAGTAGCGGCGACCGCTCGCAACGAAGGGCACTGGTATCCTGCGCCCTTGCTTGCGGCGGCTGCACTAAACGGAGCCAGTAGCTCTGACGGATGCGGCGGCACAAGCGCCAGATCTGCCTGGAAGGCCTGGTATTTGCCGCCCGTGAGTTCCTTGTAAAGCAGCGCATACAAGGCGGCAGCGGCCACATCTGCATTCTCCTTCGGGTCCTTGATGCGTTGCCGCAATATCTCGGGGCTGGCAGTATACTCGACGACGATCATTTGGATCGCTTTGTCTCGAATCGGCGATCCCGATGCAAAGACGCGATCGACGTGTCCCGTGTGCACCTCAAGCCTGGCAAGCGCCAGTTGCAACTGCTCCGACTCGATCGGCAATTTGGCCAGTGGCAACATCTCGAGCAGCAGCTTGCGCTCAGTATCGAATTGGCTGCTCTGGTCCATCGCCAGAACCCGCAACGTCTGCTGACTGAAGGCAAAGTAATTCAGCTGCGCACCAGACGGGTTCGGTAGCAACGCCAGCGCCTGGTCCGGTTTGTCGTCGACGTAAACGTGAAAGGCAGCCAGCAGATAGTTGTAAAGCGCCGGGTTCGTGGCAAAACGGTCCTTTTGCGCTTCGAGGTCTGCCAGAGCGAACGACGATCTTGAGGTCGCGCCCGGAGCCACTGCGTATCCCGATCGCATCTTCATCAGATCCAGAATCGCCAAAAACTGCGGCGACTGAATCTGGTCAACCGTCACCGAATTGAGCAGCTTCGCGTCGGCTTCCTGCACCAGTTCGAGCAAAGTGACATTGCTCGCGCCCTTGTCCGAATCCGCAAATGCGCGATCGAAAGCTTCAGCGAGCCGCGTCCGATCATTGCCCAGCCAATACACGCGCCGCAACAATCCCCGCGCCGACGCAGCATAAACTCCATGAGGAAAATCGTGCAGATAGGAATTGAAGGCAACTTCAGCATCCTTCAGATTGCCTTTGTCTACTTTGTTGAGATCCAGGGCTCCCCACTCCCCAAAGGCATCGTGCGGCGCGCTGTTGAGCAACGTCCGTCCCACCATGTAGCGGGAGGTCTCCTTCAACCATGGGTTCGCGCTGTTCCTGAGACTCGTAAAACTCTTCAATGCCGCAGGAAAATCGCCCGCATAAAATGCACTTGCGCCTGCGATATAGTTGGCAAACTCGCGCCCGAGTGCGGAATGGATGCCTTGCGGCGTCTTCCACTCGGGAGGAGTTGCCGCATCACAGTTCGGCGCCCAAGCACCGCGGGCCGCAATCAGGATCGCGGCTTCCTCTTTGGGCAGCCCCGCAGCCGCATTCACAGCCTTGCTGAATGCATCCATGCCTGCGCCGGCGTTCGCGCAGCGGCTGCCTTCGCCTTGCGCATAGTCATTCGAGTTTGCCGTACCGTTCGCGCCGTTGGCATCCTTGGCTGCGCCCGCTCCCGGCTCGCTGAGCTGCCAACCGTCGAAATCGAAGGGAACCTGCAGCGAGACTACGTCCCGCGGCGGCTGGTAATACTGCGATTGCGTCGTGTTCAAGGTTCCCGTCAGTTTGCCGGCATCGATCAGCAACAGTTCCAGGTTCAGCCGGCTATCGTTTGACGGACTCAGGAAAGGAACACTGTTGCAGCTCTCGTATCCTCTGAAGAGGATGGTCCCTCTCGGCGCGCCGCAGCCGAAGTCGCCGCTGGCGTAACATGCAGTGTTGAAAACGACCAGGAAAATGAACCCCAAAATACCGTACTTGCGTTGCATGGCATCTCCCTGCCCTACACAATACAGGAACGAAGTGCCGCAGAGATTGACAGGGGAAGCCGGCACTTAG
>Ga0187847_10002510_pt1 | contig 14780 bp, 16 predicted proteins | sample June2016WEW_4_10_FD_132458 | JGI IMG/M metagenome (GOLD analysis project Ga0187847, IMG submission 132458) | Peatland microbial communities from SPRUCE experiment site at the Marcell Experimental Forest, Minnesota, USA - June2016WEW_4_10 | ecosystem: Environmental > Terrestrial > Soil >...
ACCATCGAGGACCTGCAGGCCAGCCTCGACCGCGAGACTTTCTGGCGCGTCCACCGTTCCTACCTGGTGAACATCAACCGCATCAAGGAAGTCGTACCGTGGTTCAAATCGAGCTACCAACTCCGCATGGACGATAAGCAGCACACCGAAATCCCGGTGAGCCGCGTGCAAACCCGCCGGCTGCGCGAGCTGTTCAAACTGTGAGCCTCGTCTTCGAGCGCATTCCAGGCCGGTCGCCTGAAGGTAGGACGGACGATCGGTCTTTGTCGTCTGTCAGGTTTTCATGCTCCATCGAAGAATGACAGACCACGCAAACCGATGGTCTGTCCTACCGCCCGTCGAAAACCGGCAAAACCGCCCAAAATTCTGCCTAAAACAAATGACTTAGCCCCCGTTTTTTGGGCGAATCGCCCAAATCCCCGTCTTTACGAAACCTTGATGGTTCTTCTATGCCTTATTTAGCACCTTCCCCCTATCATCGCTGCTGGAGCCTCCATGACCCCAGTCAGCGCTGGCGACGAGATCGATTGCTACCGGATTGAAAGCCTGGTCGCCCACGGCGGCATGGCATCCATCTTCCGCGCCGTCGATATGCGGGACGGCCGCACCGTCGCCATCAAGGTGCCGCATCCCGAGGCCGAGTGTGACCCGGTTTTCTTCGACCGCTTCCAGCGTGAGATCGCGATTGGCCGGAAACTCGACCACCCCGGCGCCGTCAAGACCCTGAACAACGGCGACGGCAGCCGGCTCTACATGGTGATGGAGTGGGTGGACGGGCGTTTGCTTCGCCAAGTGATGGCCGTTGAGGGACGATTCCCGGTGGAGCGGAGCTTGCGAATCGCGCTCGGCATCTGCCAGGCGCTGGACCATATTCACAACAAAGGGGTGGTGCACCGCGATCTGAAGCCCGAGAATATCCTGCTTGACGCCGGCGACGGAATCAAAATCATCGACTTCGGAATCGCCTACACCGCTGCGGCGCGCCGGCTCACCTTCGGGAAGCTTTCCCAACTGATGGGCAGCCCCGACTACATCTCCCCGGAGCAGGTGAAAGGCAAGCGGGGCGACGCTCGTAGCGATGTCTATGCGTTGGGGGTGATGCTCTACGAGATGGTCACCGGCCGGGCGCCGTTTACCGGATCCAACCCGTTTCAGGTGATCAATGACCGCGTCGTCAACCACCCGGTCCCGCCGCGCGAGATCAACCCCGAAATCCCGCCGCAGGTCCAGGAAATCATTTACCGCGCCCTGGAGCGCGAGCCGGCCAACCGGTATGGTAATGCGCAAGAGTTCGCCCGCGACCTGGCTCATCCGGACGAAGTGACGGTGCGGGAAAGGCCGGAACTCCGCGACTGGCGCACTCGCCGGTCGCCCCGGGCGCGCAACCTGCTCTCCTACGTGATGCTGGCCCTGGTCCCGGTGCTCGTGCTCAGCCTTTTGCTCATTGTGGCGCGGCGCGGCTAAGGCGCGCCCGGCCAACCATCAGTTGTATCGCCGGCAACCGCTCCCTTACGGTCGCGGCTCTGAGCAGCGTGCGACCGTGGCGCGCGCTGTCTTGCGTGGTGTGTCGAGAGTCATGTCGACATTTCCTGCGGTGGTTCGGCCCGGCGCCCTACGGGCGCTCGGTGACTAGCTTCGAATCCGCCTGGAACTTGCGATAGTTGCTGAACGCGATTTCCACTTCGGCCCGCTCCGCGGCCACCAGTAGCAGCCGCGCGTATACGCTCACCACCACCCGCTTCGGCAACCAGACTTCGTCGTTGACGCGCGCCTGTTCGAACGTGACGTGGCTGCCTTTGTCCAGCCGCACCAGAATCCCGCCGAAGGAAATCGTGTCCAGCGTCTCGATCTCGCCCTTGATCCACTGGTTGTCCCGCTTGTCGATCCACAGCTTGCCCTTGATCTTGGGGAAATAGGCGGCCGCGGCGAGCTTTGGCTTGTATCCCGGCTTCGGAGTGACGGCGATCACGTAGGCCTCGCGGCCGTTCAATGTTTCTTCGCCCGCCACCCGCAAATCAAACGCGTCCGGTATTTCCTGGAACGGCGCGCGCTGATGCTGCTGCTTCCGCTCCCACTCGGCGATGCGGAGCTGGCGCTGCGCGGGTGTCTCCTTGCGCCGTTCGTCGATGCTCTTGCGGAGCTTCTCCGCTTCTTTCCGCTCCTCGTCGGGCGGCAGCGGCCGGTCGTTGCGCGCCACCAGCCGGCGGTAGGGCGAGCCTTCCAGCAGGGTGACGTCGAAGGTGCGGATTTCGGGCGGTTTCTTCGGCTTCCCCGAGCGGTCCAGCATCCGCGTATCCTGCCGTTCGAGGAACGTGTAATTGCGTGCAATGGCCTGGTTCTTCTGGTCCATCTCCAGTGAGCGGCGCACAATCTCACGCGCATCCGGCCCGGCTTGAGCAACCAGAACCCCGGGAATCACGGCGCACGACGCCCACCAGCGCATGCTTCAATTCTAGCGGCGGCCTGTTGCACAATTCAGTCCGCCCCTCCGTGGCGCAGGCAGTCCTGCCTGCTGAGTTGAGAGTCGTCTCGACTCTTCTTGGCCGCGCCTGGCGTCTGCCCGGCCCGGTCCGCAATGCGGTCTGGCGACGCTGTTATATACTGGTGAGCCGATGCCCGCGGCTGGAGCAGCATCTCAAGCGGCGCCTGCCACGGGCCGCATCAATCCCGGGTGGCTGGTGGTGCTGGCGGGCTATTGCGGCGCCATGGTGGGCTTCGGCTCGCTGCTGGTCTTCACCTTCAGCATCTTTGTGAAGCCACTGGCGGCTCAATTCGGCTGGAGCCGCGAATCGATTTCAGCGTCGTTCGGTTTTGCCGCGCTCACGGTGGCGGTCTGCTCGCCTCCGCTCGGACACCTGCTTGACCGCCTTGGGCCGCGCCGCGTGATTTTGCCCTGCATGGCGATTTTCGGGCTGGCGTTCGGGTCGCTCGGGTTCCTCACTCCAAGCCTGGCGCATCTATACGCCGTCTTCGTCGTGCTGGGGATGTTCGGCAACGGCACTACGCAGATGGGATACTCGCGCGCTGTCTCGACCTGGTTCGACCGGCGGCGCGGGCTGGCGCTGGCGCTGGTAATGGCCGGTGTCGGCACCGGTGGAATCATCCTGCCTCCCCTGGCGCAGTGGCTGATCGCCGCCTGGGGATGGCGCGACGCCTACTTCGCGCTGGGCGCGCTGGTGCTGCTACTGGGGCTGCCGTTAACGGCGTTGTTCGTCCGTGAGCGGCCGCGCGATACGGGCCCTTCCGCCGAAGCGCTGGACGGCGTTTCGGTTGCGGGCGGCATCCGCTCGCGCGTTTTCTGGATTCTGGTCGGGACGCTGTTTCTGGGCTCGATTAGCGTCAATGGCGCCATCACCCATCTCTCGCCGCTGATCACCGACCGCGGTATTTCTCCTGCCGCCGCCGCGCTGGCCGCCTCAACCCTCGGCCTGGCCAGCTTCGTGGGAAGGCTCACCACCGGCTTTCTGCTGGATCGCTTCTTCGGGCCGCGGGTGGGCTTCTGCCTCTATGCGGCTGCCGCCGGGGGCATCCTGGTGCTGGCCACGGCGCGCTCGGTCGTGCCCGGCCTGGCCGCGGCTGTCCTGATTGGCCTCGGCCTTGGCGCTGAAGCGGACATCACGCCGTATCTGCTTACGCGTTACTTCGGCCTGCGCTCTTTCTCGACGCTCTATGGATTCACCTGGACGGCTTACGCCATCGCCGGCGCCATCGGTCCGGTGTGGATGGGGAGAGTATTTGACGCGACCGGTTCTTATGTTTCCCTATTGACCTTCCTGTCCGGGGCGACGCTGGTTTCAGCCGCGCTTCTTCTGTTGCTGCCCAGGTACCCCGCTGCGGCTCCCTCGCGCGAAGAGCGCCCACATTAGAAGCTCGGTAACGTCACGGTACGCGAAATACGTCTGTGATAACATAGACCCCTACCTGCCGGGTCTCCAGGGGACGACGGCACAGGGTCCGAACCTCGGGAGCACACCGCAGGGATCACGGGAGGGCCATTTCCATGGACGCAAATCGTAGAGGGTTTCTTTTCGGTATGCCGATCGCGCTCTTCGGCCTGGAGAATCTCAGCGAGTTGGCATCGGCGGCGCCGGCGGATATCAGCCAATCCTCCGCCGACGCGGCGGACTTCTGGGTGCGCGGGATGGGCGTCCCGGCACACCTGGTGGTGGGCGGCGAAGCCAGCCGCGGCCGGCGGCCAGCCGGACCGCAGGGGACGAACTTCGCGCGCGAGCCCTTGTTTCTGCACTACGATCCCGATGAGAACACCCTGATGCCCGCCAGCCAGATTCCACCCGCCAAAATGTTGGCATCGGGCGACGCCAAGGTGGATTTCCAGCTGGTGCGCATGCGTTTGAACGCGGACGACACCAAGGCCTTCGAAAACTATGCGTCGGGCGGGATCTATTGGGACATGCAGCAGGGGACGGCCGGGGCAACTCCGGCGGCGCAGCCCGATTTCTGGTCCCAGGCATCAGTCATGATCAGCGCCATGTTCCCCTCCTCGGGAAGCGGGCAGGGGGGCAAAGGCGGCGGGAGCAAGGGTGGCGGGGGAGGCAAGAAGTCAGGTAAGGGCAACTCATTCTTGCCGCAATCGGCGCCCAGTAAGCCGGCTGCCAGCCAAGGGACCTCCACAGTGCCGTTGCAGCAGGCGAAACAGTCCCAATCCATCGCTCTGCCCGGCGGCTGCGGAAAGGCCGCCTTCAGTTGTTTCGCCAAAGACCACAAGAAGAGCGCGTTTGGCCAGTTTGTCTCCGCGCTGTCGATGGTCACCAATTCGCCGATGATGAGCTACCTTCCCATGTTGTCCCTGCCCGGCGTCGGAGGACCCGCGCTGACCGCGATTCGCGGCCTGGTGGGCAATCTGCAGTCCCACGGCGGCGATCAACAACCCATTCTGCAAAGCCCGCCCTCGGACGTTTTCGCCGTGGCGCAAGGCATCACCGATGACGCCGTGCGCCTGCGCAGCGGCTACTATATCGCGGTTCCCATGGAACACGCCGCGCAGCTCGAGCCGGACATGGGTAAGCTGAAGGTTCTGCAGGGTTTTCTGGTGCCGAAGGAAACCACCGAGATGGAGGTTTACGAAGCCATGGGCGGCGCCGTTCCCGGCGTGAGCTATCTATCGCTCAAGGTCGGTGTTGCCGCAACCAAAGTGCCGGGCAAGTGCGGCTAGCTTTCTGCGGGCCGCCGCACTTTGCGCGACATCTGTGAGCCTGGCGTCAGACCCGGGCGCGTCGAATCTGGACGGCGGCGCGCCGGGCGCAACGGCCCCGCACACCCGGGACGACCGAATTTACTTCGCGTTCTTGCAGGTGTCAGACAGGGTCGCTTTGTCTGTCTGTGCCTTGAAACACTTGCCGGTTGCGTTCAGGTTCGGGTCCTTATGCATGTCGGCCATTGCCCCAACCTTGACGTGGCAGGAGGTGCAGGCTTTCTGCCCCGTCGCCTTCATGTAAGCTGGAGTGCCGTAGCTGGCCACGGTGCTCATGGCCAGACCCGCCAGCACGATCGCGGCCGGAACCGCCAGTTTCAACACGCGCATGGTATCTCTCCTTTGAAACTCTCTCGACTCCGGACCGAGAGAAACAGAAGCCCAAGGTCCGAATATCCTCACATAATATAACCTGATTGTGGTTAAAAACAGCGGTATCTCAGATTAAAAACCGCGTGCTGGGGGAAATCGCTCAACTTAGAGATTGGCGTTCGGTTCCAGGCTGCGCCAAAGATACCAGCTCGCCACCGTGCAGAAGGGCTTCCACGACGCAGCCAATCGTTCGATGTCGGCCGGCAGCGGCGGTTCTTCAAGGCTATACGCTTTTCGGATGGCGTTGCGAATGCCCAAATCGCCCGTCGGCAGCACATCGTGCCGGCGCAGGGCAAAGATCAGGAACATGTGCACGGTCCAGACGCCGATCCCCTTGACGGCGGTCAGCCGCGCGATCACTTCTTCGTCGGGAAGCTCCGGCAATTCTTCGAACCGAACCTTGCCATCGCGCGTATGGCGCGCCAGATCGCGGATGTATTTGGTTTTCTGGCCGGAAAGCCCGGCTGCCCGCATGCGCGCCGGGCGTAGTTTGAGGATGTTTTCCGGGGTTATTTTGCCGGCGCAGGCGCTCGCCAGCCGGCCGAAGATCACGTTCGCCACTCTGCCGCTCAACTGCTGGTAAACGATGGATTTAACGAGCGTTTCGAAACCGGGCTCGCGGAATTGGATACGATAGTCTCCAACCCGGCCAATAATGCCGGCGAGCACCGGGTCTGCCCTCTTGAGGTGGCGAATGGCTTTCTGCATAATGAAACACTCAGACCGGGGGAAACGTCACCCCTATTGTACCGGCATGCGAATCCTCCTACCTTTGGCCCTGGCTGGCGCGCTCTATGCGCAGAACCCGCCGCAGAATCCGCCTTCCACCGATGAACTGCCGTCGATCACGGTGGATGTATCGCTGGTCAACGTCCTGGCAAGCGTCCGCGACAAGCGCGGAGGGCTGGTGGCCAACCTGGAAAAGAACGACTTCACCATTTTTGAGGACGGCAAACAACAGGAGATCAAGTATTTCGCGCGTGAGACCGATCTTCCTCTGACGATCGGCCTGTTGATCGACGTGAGCGGCAGCCAGCGCAACTTGATCGATATCGAGCGCAGCGCCGCATCGCAGTTCTTTAGCCAGGTGATGCGCAAGAAGGATGAAGCTTTCCTGATCAGCTTCGGCGAGGAGGTCGAACTGCTCCAGGACTACACCAATTCGGCCCGCCTGCTGAGCCAGGGGATGAACGGTCTGCGAGTGAGCTCCGGCGTAGGAGGTTTCGGCCCCGGACCTGTGCCCACGGCCGGCGATCCGCGCGGCACTGTGCTCTATGACGCGGTTTTTCTCGCTGCGGACGAAAAGCTGCGCACGGAGGTGGGCCGCAAGGTCATCGTGCTCATCACCGACGGCGTGGATGAAGGCAGCCGCAAAACCATCGACGCCGCCACCGAGGCTGCCCAGAAGGCCGACGCCGTGATTTACAGCATCGATTATTCCGACCCGCGCGCCTATGGCAGCAGCCCGTTCGGATTCGGCGGAGGCGCCGGCGAGGGCTACCTGCGCAGAATGTCCGACGCGACCGGCGGCCATGTTTACAAAGTGGGCCGCAACCACTCGCTGGACGACGTATTCAAGGAGTTGCAGGAAGAAATGCGCAGCCAGTACTCGCTCGGCTTCACGTCAACCAACGACAAGCGGGATGGCGGCTACCGGAAGCTGGAAGTTCGCATGGCGAACAAGGACATGAAGGCCCAGGTGCGCAAGGGCTATTACGCGGTCAAGCCAGACTCCCACTGAGGAGTGGTAGGACAGACCATCGCCGTTCGTGGTCTGTCGGGTTTCGGCGAACCAAACACGCGACGTTTCTCGACGCATATCTCCACCCGCTGCGGCGCACCGCCCCGCGGGCCGGGCATACCCGGCCCCCTACAGGCAGGTCGACCCCTGACAGACGACACAAACCGATCGTCTGTCCTACTGGGTCGCGCCGGTGGATTGGGTCCGCTCGGCAAAGTAAGCTTCCAGAGCCTTCGTCATGGGTGGCATGGGCTCCAGGCCCAGCCGCTCCATCTTGGCGTTGGAGAGTGCCGAATACTGCGGCCGCCGCGCCGCTGTCCGGTATTCCCGCGAGTTGGTAGCCAGCACCTGCGGATCCACGCCCGCCGCCTGGAAGATGAGCCGCGCGAACTGGAACCAGCTGATCGGAGCCCCGCCCCCGATATGGAAGACTCCCGTGTGGCCGCCCTCGACGAGGTCGGCAGTGCGCGCCGCCAGCAGGGGGGCGAAGGTGGGTGATGCCACGTGGTCTGCAACCACCCGGATCGGCTGTTGGGAAGACGCCAGGCGCATCATCAATTCCACAAAGTTGCCCCGTGCCGTGTTCCGGCCGCCAGGCCCGAAGACTCCCGAGGTGCGGACAATCAAAGTGTTCTCCAGGTAGGCCCGTGCGTACAGCTCGCCGGCAAGCTTGGAAACACCATAGGCGCTCAGCGGGTGCGGATGATCGTCTTCGGCATAGGGGTGGTGCGCAAAACCGTCAAACACGTAGTCGGTGGAAAACTGCACCAGCCGCGCGCCAGTCTGGCGGCAGGCCAGTGCCAGATGCCTCACCGCCAGCGCGTTTACATGAAACGCCGCCTCGGGCTCGCGTTCGGCGACGTCAACCTGATTGTAGGCAGCGCAGTTGAACACGACATCCGCCTCATGCCCGGCTACCGCGCTCTCCACGGCGGCGCCATCAGTGATGTCCACCTGCCCCCGGTCAAAGCCGGCCGCCACGTAGCCGCGCGATTGCAACTCGCGCACCAGTTCGACTCCCAATTGGCCAGCCGCGCCAAAAACCACCGCTTGTCGGGTCATAGAATCTCAGGATACCGCTGCCCTCTTGCCGGCCCTGCCACCTTAACTACCAGCGGTGTGCGTAGACCAGAGCCACCGTAGTCAGGGCCATCAGCGCCACCAGACCCACGATGATGCGCTTGCGCAGCGGCGTCAGCCAGGTAGCCACTGCCTGTTCTCCGCGGCCGAGCACCGCATCCAGCAGCCGCCGCTGCGACGGCCCCGGCAGCGCGCGCATGGCTTTGGTGATTTCGCGGCGCCCGCGCTGGTCGGCAATCAGAATCGTCGCCGAATTGCCGCCATTCGTCGACTCGATCAGCCTGGTTCGCAGCGAGGCGGGGACTTCTTCCACCGAGCGGTACACCAGATCCGCGCCGCCCGCCGATATCAAAACCGTGGAGCTCTGATACATTCCCTTCACCGCCGGATTCGCCCAGCCGCAATGCGGGCATTTAGCATCTTCCTCCGCCAGAGGCTTCCGGCAGCGCGGGCATTTCGTCATGCGACGACCTTCGGCGCGCGGGACTTGGCCGGCACTTCGCCCACGTTCTCCATGACCACCTGGATGAACCCCAGCGCGGCCTTCGAGAGCGCCTTGTCGCGCCGGTAGATCAGCCCCAGCCGGCGCACCATGGGCTCGGGAGCGAGCGTGATGGCGTGCAGCCTTCCGTCCGCCACCTCCTCCCGGCAATTCGAAATCGCCAGGAAGCTGACGCCCAGGCCGGCGAGCACGAAGCGCTTCATCATTTCTGTGGAATCCAGCTCCATCGAAATCCGGACCTGATCTTCCACCAGCTCCAGCCAATGATTGAGCCGTGTGCGCGTTTTACCCTGCTTCGGGAGGAGCAAGTAAAACTCGGCAACGTCGCGCGCCTCCACCGTCTTGCTGTCCGCCAGCGGGTGTCCGGCCGGGACAATCGCGCAGATTTCATCGTGGTGAATATCGACGACCTGCAGCCGCTTCTCATCCACCGGAAGCTGCGTCAAGCCGAAATCGGCCGAGTTTTCCGCCACCGCTTCCACCACGCGTGAGGCGTAGGACCGGTCCACTTGCAGCTGCACCGCGGGGAACAGCTGCCGGTACACCGAAAAGACCTTGGGCAGAATGTAGATGCAAGTCGCCTCATTCGCCGCGATCACCAGTTCACCGCGCGGGTTGGTCTCGAGCTCCGCAATAGCGTCCTGCGCGCGCCGCCGCAGCTCCAGCATCTGTTCGGCGTGCTCGGCAAAGATGCGGCCCGCCGTGGTGAGCGAAATGCGGCTGCCAAACCGCTCGAACAGGTCCGCCCGCAGCTCCTGCTCCAGTTGCCGTACTTGCGCGCTGATCGCCGGCTGCGTGCGGTAGCACGTCTGTGCGGCTTTGGAGAAGCTCTTCAGCCTGACGATTTCCAAAAAAGTATGGAGCTGATCGAAATCCATAAACGTGCCTGGCAGGGTCACCCGATTACTGCGCGGCGCAACGGTCTCCACTCAAATTCTGGATGGGCGGGATAGAAATTATCAATTTCCCCCCGTGCACCAGGGTTTGGTAAGTATTGTAGCAAAGGCCTCGGGAATCGTGCGGTTGGAATTGGGATCGTGACTTTCGCGGCCGCCCAAATTGGGCGAATTTTCCGCACTGTTGCCCCGGGGCGCCATAAACACTCCACAAACGCTCAAGCCCGGCCCTCCCGAAAGGAAGGCCGGGCTTTTAGCTGGCCGGCCTGGTAATTCGACACTTGGCTGCTGTCCGGCCGTCGTGGCGCAGCCTGTCAAGGCTGCTGAGCCGAGAGTCGTCTCGGCTTTTCGCTTCCTTCAAAAGAGGAGTCGAGATGACTCTCGACTCGGCAGGCGGAACGGCCCGCGCCACGAAACTGTTACGTAATTTGACACTTGTCCGAGTGGGATGATAAGTGTTGAAGCTTCACAGGAGATCCAATGGCTGACGAGCAGAACCCTGGGGGCTCGGAAGCGCCTTCTCCGCCCACGGGAGAAGGCCAGAAGCCGCCGGCGAACGCAGCCGGCGACGCCGCCAAGCCGGCGTCTCCTAAGCCCGAGGCCAACGCGCCGCCCAAGCCGCCCGCCACCATGGCTGCCGTCGCCTGGGACAGCGAACTGGCCCGCGAGTTGAAAGAGCGATTCGGCGATGGCATCCTGGCAACGTCGACCTATCTTGGGCAGAACTTCGTCGCGACCAGGCCGGATTCCGCCATCCCGGTGCTCGAATACCTGAAGCTGGAAGCGGACTTCGACTACCTGGTGGATATTACGGCGGTGGACTGGCCCAAGCGCGCCGAACGCTTCGACCTGGTGTATATCGTCTATAGTTTTCCGCACAACGAGCGCCTTCGCATCAAGATCCAGATCGCGGACGGCTTTGAGCCACGCACCGCGATCAGCGTGCACCTGACCGCCAACTGGCTGGAGCGCGAGGTATTCGACATGTTCGGCATCCGCTTCGCCGGCCACCCGGACCTGCGGCGCATCCTGCTGCCCGAAGACTGGCAGGGTTATCCTTTGCGAAAGGATTACGGCATCCTGCAGCAGGACGCCCGTTGGGTGCAGGAAAACCTGGGCATCGAAAGCGGCCAGTAGGACCATGCCGGACACCTTCCTGGATTCCACCGAACTCGTCCTCAACATGGGGCCGCAGCACCCGTCGACGCACGGCGTGCTGCGGGTCATCCTCAAGCTGGACGGCGAGAAGGTGCTAGGTACGGACTGCGTGATCGGCTACCTGCACCGCGGGGTGGAGAAGATCGCCGAAAACCGTACCTATGCCCAGTTCAACCCGTACGTAGACCGCATGGATTACGTGGCGGCGGTATCCAACGGCCTGGGCTATTGCCTGGCGGTGGAAAAGCTGCTCAACGTGGAAGCGCCGCCGCGAGCCAAAGCGGTGCGGGTGATCCTGACCGAATTGAACCGCATCGCCAGCCACCTGCTGTGGCTAGGCACGCACGCGCTCGATATCGGCGCCATCACGCCGGTGTTTTACTGCTTCCGAGAGCGGGAAGAGGCGCTCAAGATCTTCGAACAGTACTGCGGCGCGCGGCTCACCACGCATGCGTTCCGCATCGGCGGCCTGCAATACGAAACCTACGACGGCTTCGAGCGGGACGTGAAGGAATTCTGCAAGATGTTCCCGGCTAAGGTGGACGAGTACGAAGAACTGCTCACCAACAACCGTATCTGGGCGGGACGGCTCAAGGGTGTCGGCATCCTCACCGGAGACGAGTGCAAGGAATACGGCGTCACTGGGCCGCTGCTACGCGCGGCGGGTGTGAAATGGGACCTGCGCAAGGCGCAGCCGTACTCCGGTTACGAGCAGTACGACTTCGAAATCCCGACCCGCGAGAACGGCGACACCTACGACCGGTACATCGTGCGCATGCAGGAGATGCGGCAATCGGTCCGCATCATGGAGCAGGCGGTTGAAGCGATTCCTGAGGGGCCGATCCTGGGCAAAGTGGGCAAAGTGATCAAGCCGCCGGTGGGCGAGGCGTACGTTTCCATCGAGGCGCCCAAAGGGGAGCTGGGATACTACGTGGTGAGCGACGGTTCGACCCAGCCCTACCGGGTTCGCGTCCGGCCGCCGTCCTACATCAACCTGCAGGCCCTGGATAAGATGGTGCGCGGCGCGCTGGTGGCGGACGTGGTTGCTGTGATTGGAACCTTGGATATCGTGCTGGGCGAGGTGGACCGATGAACCTTCGGAGCCGCGACCGTCAGGGAGCGAAGGGGTGTCGCGTATGATCGGGCTGCTCAAGAGAGTCTTCCTGGTGGACCTGCTTCAGGGACTGTGGGTCACGTTCCGGAACCAGAATCCCAAATACATCTACACCGAACAGTACCCGGCGCAGCGGCCCAAAGTGGCCGAGCGGTATCGCGGCGCGCCGCGCCTCAACATCAACCCGGAAAACGGCGAAACGCTGTGCATTTCCTGCAACCTGTGCGCCCTGGCATGCCCCGAGAACCTGATCGTGGTGACCAGCGAGCGCAACGAGCAGACCAAGCGCAAGGACCTCACCGAGTTTACCTATGACCTTTCCCGCTGCATGTTCTGCGGCCTCTGCGAAGATGCTTGCCCGGTGGATGCACTGGAGCTGACGCAGGATTTCGAGCTGGCCACCTACACCCGCGATGGCCAGATCTGGGACCGCCAGATGCTCGAGGAAGGGCCGCGGCCGACGCAATACAAATGTTAGATACGGTCCTGTTTTACAGTTTTGCGGTGCTGGTGTTGGGGGGCGCCATCCTCACCATCACCAGGCGCAGCGCGGTGCATAGTGCCATCTCACTGATTGTTTCGCTGCTGGGTGTGGCCGGGCTGTACCTGCTGCAGCAGGCTGAGTTCCTGTTCGCGGTGCAGATTGTACTTTACGTGGGCGGCATCATGGTGCTGTTCCTGTTCGTCATCATGCTGGTCAATCTGGACGACGCCGCGCGCGCCCGCCAGTTCAACCGGCAGTGGCTGGTGGCGCTGGCCGCGGTGGCGGCGGTGGGGGCGGAGCTCGGCTACTTCTTCCATCGCGGCGCGGGCGCCTTCCACATCGCGGAAACAGCGGCGGCCCTGCCGCCCGGCACCGGCAACACCGAGGCGCTGGCCGATTCGCTGTTCTCCGAATACCTGCTCCCATTTGAAATCGCATCGGTACTGCTGCTGGTGGCGGTGGTCGGCTCGGTGATCATGGCGAAGAAGAGGATCTGAAAGATGCATCCGGTGACGACGGTCCATTACCTGGCGTTGAGCGCGGCCCTGCTGCTCATCGGGACCATCGGCGTGCTTACGCGCCGCAACATCGTCATTATCCTGATGTCCATCGAACTGATCCTGAACGCGGTGAACATCAACCTGATCGCGTTTTCGCACGCCTGGCACAACCTCGGCGGCCAGGTTTTCGCCATTTTCGTCATCACCGACGCGGTCGCCGAAGCGGCGGTCGGGCTGGGCATCCTGATCGCGCTGTTCCGCAACAAGGAAACCGTGCAGGCCGACGAAATCGATCTGTTGAAGTGGTAGGAGAGCCGTGAATTTTCTCGACCTCATCTGGCTGATTCCGCTGTTCCCGCTCGCCGGGGCGGTTCTCATGCTGCTGATCGGCAAGTCCCTCGATCCGCAGCCGCCCTCGGATGTCGCGGTGGCGCCGGGCGTCGAACACAGTGGGGCAGGTCCCCGACCTGCCACCCCGCATGCTCACGGCCATCACCATCCTGGCCCACTCCAGAACCTCATCCGCATCCTGTGCCCAGGCATGGTGCTCCTCTCCTTCATCTTCTCCGCCGGCGCGGTCTGGCAGCTCTCCAACCTCTCCAACCGGCTGCACCAGGTGATCCAGTTCACCTGGATCGCCGCCATGCCGTTCCACATGGCCAACGGCCACCTCGCCACTTTCCAGGTGGATTGGGGATTCCTGCTGGATCCGCTGAGTTCGGTGATGATTCTGGTGGTAACCGGCGTCGGCTTCCTGATTCATGTCTATGCCACCGGCTACATGGCGCAGGACAACGGTTTTTATCGATTCTTCGGATACTTCAACCTATTCATCTTTTTCATGTTGATGCTGGTGCTGGCGAACAACTACACGCTGCTGTTCGTCGGTTGGGAGGGCGTGGGGCTGTGCAGCTACCTGCTGATCGGGTTTTACTTCCACAAGAAATCGGCGGCTGATGCCGGCAAGAAGGCGTTCATCGTCAACCGCGTGGGCGACGCCGGGTTCGTGCTCGGCATGCTGCTGATGCTTTCCGTGCTGGGCACTGTGCGATTTACCGACGTCAACGCCGCGTTGCGCAGCGGCCAATTCCCGGTGGAAGCCGGTTACGGCGTGCTGACCGCGATGGCGCTGCTGATGTTTTTCGGCGCCACCGGAAAATCGGCGCAAGTGCCGCTGTACGTCTGGCTGCCGGACGCCATGGAAGGCCCGACGCCGGTCTCGGCGCTGATCCACGCTGCCACCATGGTGACCGCTGGCGTCTATATGGTGGCGCGGTCTTCGGCGCTGTTTCAGCTGACGCCGGTTGCGGGCATGTGGGTTGCCGGGATCGGCGCCTTCACGGCGATTTTTGCCGCCACCATCGCGCTGGTGCAGAACGATATCAAACGCGTGCTGGCGTATTCCACCGTCAGCCAGCTCGGATACATGTTCCTGGCGCTCGGCGTGGGCGCTTATTGGGTGGCCATCTTCCACCTGTTCACGCACGCGTTCTTCAAGGCCCTGCTCTTCCTTGGCTCAGGCTCGGTGATCCACGCCATGAGCGGCGAGCAGGACATGCGCTACATGGGCGCACTGAAGAAGAAGATTCCGGTGACGCACTGGACGATGTGGGTGGGTTCGGTGGCGATCGCCGGCATCCCGGGCCTGGCCGGGTTCTTTTCCAAGGACGAAATCCTGTGGCAGGCATTCAGCTCACCAAAAGGCTCCACGGTGCTGTGGC
>Ga0187847_10002515_pt1 | contig 14756 bp, 11 predicted proteins | sample June2016WEW_4_10_FD_132458 | JGI IMG/M metagenome (GOLD analysis project Ga0187847, IMG submission 132458) | Peatland microbial communities from SPRUCE experiment site at the Marcell Experimental Forest, Minnesota, USA - June2016WEW_4_10 | ecosystem: Environmental > Terrestrial > Soil >...
GTGCATGCTCTCGACATTGGTGTAAGCGTCCATGTCGATATTGAGCGCGCTCTGCACCGGGCCAAACTTCACCTGCGGCCCCCAATACGCGGTGTTCAGGCCCGGCTTGGGACCGGCGGAGATGTAAAAGACATAGCCGGCCTCGGCGGCAAGCTGCTTGATGTAATCCAGATCGCTGCCCTGCTGCGCGGGGATGGACATGATGGGCAGTGAGATATCGAACAGGATGCTGGGAATGATGAGCGGTATCATGCCGAACATGGCGTACTTAAGCAGCAGCAGCGCAACGCGCGCCTCCCTGGGGCAAGCCGGAAAGGGGAAGCCGCTCCAGTTCACCTGATTCATCAGCGCCGTCAGATCCTTGCCGTAGAGCGTAAGCGTGGAGTTCGATCCCTTGTCGCCGGGAGTGATCTCGTTCTGCGTGATCACTCCGTCGATCAGTACATTCGCGCTGCCGTTAACAGTGGCGACAAGGATGCAGCGCAGAAACAGCAGCGGCAGGCCGCCCGCGAGCAGGAAAGTGAGCTGCAATGGCGATTGCTTGTCGAGGCTGAACGTGAGCTTGAAGCCACTCTGCTCGAGGTCGTGGATATTCACCTCGACATCGACAAGGGCTTCGAGCACAGACGATGGGACGGGCGCGGCCTCGATTGGCCCCATCATCAACGTGAATTGCACGCTACCGAGCAATCGTTCCTCCCGGCACGCCCTGCGGCGTGGTGATCGAGATAACTGTCCCCGGCATCTTCACCAGGTCCCAGGAATCCATGGCGCCGTTGGCGTCGCAGATGAGCCACGCCATCAGCGGATCGCCAAGATATTTAGCGGCGATGCGGTCCAGCCGGTCGTTTTGCTGCGTGGTGTACTGGTTGATGGTGGCGTAGTTCGGCGCGCCCGGCTGCGGCACAATGCGCCGTTGCAGATAGGGATAGCTCTGCCCGTTGGGCGCGACATACTGCTGCACGCCGAATGCGTAATAGCGGCTGTCCGGCGGAAAAGTCACCGGTGGGATGACGCCGAGTTGCACCATTGCCTGCAATGGATATTGCATTCGAATCAGCTCCCGAGGCCAAGGCTGGTGAGCGCGGCATTCGCCACCTGCCCGGCCATGGTTTCCTTGTTAGTGAGATAGGTCAGGAACATGCGCCCGCCTGGATGGTCGAATCCAAGATCGTCGACGGTCAGCACGCGCATGCCCAGCGAAACTTTGGCACGAATGGGATTGAGGTTGGGGTCGAAGGCCTCTTCGGTAATGCTGAACTCGGTAAGCCGCACCGGCATCACGCGCTGCGTACTCCACACGAACAGAGTGAGCGGCTGCTCCAGAGGAATGATCTCGAGCGTTCCGGCGCTGGCCATCTGGTCGTCGGCCAGAAGCGTCTCCACCGTGGGATTGATCAGCATCTCGAGCCGAGCCAGTTGGGGCTGCAGGCCAAGTTGCACGGCCAGTGGATACTTGGTGGGAAATTCGAGGTAGTCGGCCGCGTCGAGCTCCACATCCACCTTCACCGTTTCAATCGCCGGCCCGCGTAGGCGCAGCACGTCCACCTGGTTGCCATCCTGCGAACCGGGTACCGCCTGGATCTGCATCGTGCGCGTGACCGTCTCCGGATTGTATTGAAACGAGATCACGCCCTCGAGCACAGACGTGTCCGGGTCCATGGTCACGATGCCGCCTTTCAGCAGCCGTGGTGCGAGCGGATTGCCTGTCGTTGCCATTGCGACTATTTCCTCTGCGTAAAGGCCTGCCTGTTAAAGGTTGTTGTCCACGTGGCCCTTCTTGATCTCTTTGTCGTCGATCCACTCTCCGGTGTCCGGATTCTGCTTGAGTTCATAGGCCTCATATTCGAACCGGTGGCAGAGCCGCTGTTCGGCGTCGTACATCGCCTTTTCCCCTTCCTGCCTGTCGGTGAGCTTTGGAGTATCAAGCAGCGTCTGGTAGCGCTTCGAGATCGGGTGTTTGGAGGCGCTGATGCTTCTGGGGTAAATCGCTTCGACCATATAACGGACGACCTTGGAGCCTCTGGGCTTATCGACCATCTTCTTGATGTCGGCCTCAATAGCTCTGAGATGGTTCCCGTTAGCCGTATTGGTGATGGGGCTGAGGTTATAGCGCATGCCATCGCCACCCAGGTTGTTGTTGAGCAGATGGCCTTGAACGTAGGGTCCTTTGGGGTGGTACATCTTGGGAGTGAGATCGGCCCAGATGGGCGTGTCTTTGTCGGCGACGTCTTTGCCTATGGGGTGCTTCTTGCTTAGAACCGACGCTGTCATCTTTGTCGCGCCGCCATCGCTGCGCGGTGGTTCGTACTTGATCACTGAAGCGGGCAGGGTATCGTCCTCTGAGAAGCCGAGCGCCACGATCTTGTCGGCAAATAACTCGAAGTTCTTGCGCTTGTCTTCGACGTTCCTTGCCTTTTCCTTTTTCTTGGCGTCATCGTCCGTTTCGGTCGTTCTCGGGAGACGGCCCTCGAGCTTCTCGGCAAGTTCTTTGGCTTCCTTAAGCAGCTTCAAGTTTTTCTTGCTCTTGTCCCCCTTGGTCATCGATTTCTCGCGCTTCTCCAGGTAGACGGACCACTTGATGCCGGGACTGTTGGCGATCATCAGACTGGGCGCGTCCTCGCTTCCCTCCATATAGATGGAGCGCTCCCTGTCCTCCACGATGAGATCGCGGCGCTGCTGCCACCATGCCATTACTTTGCCGGCAGCAGCCTTGGCGCGGCCCAACAAATTCTTGGCCTTGCCGACCACGTATTCGATGACCTTGTCAATGACGCCCCAGATCTTGTCCTTGATCGCCTTGATGATGCCTTGGATAGTCTTGCTGATGTCGCCCAGGCCTGCCTGTTCGGCAAAGAACGCCACAAGAAAGGTGAGGGCTTTGGCCAGAGCGGTTTCGACCTTTTCCGCGGCACCGACTATGTCTCCGCCGGCGATGCGGGCGATGGAGTCCACCGTGGCATTGAGCACGTCTAAAAGGTCCTTGCCTTTTTGAATGAGCGTGACGATGGTGTGATAGATGGCCTGGATGGCTCCGACCAGCGCGGTTGCCGGATTAAACAGCTTCACCACAAATGAGATCCCCGCCTGAATCACGTTGGTGGACACCCAGCTCTTGATCTTTTCGATGGCGATGCCGACCAGTTCGCCAATCAGGCTGCCGGCCTGCGTTTTGAAGACCTCCCAGGCCGCGCTCAGGCTCTTGGCGTGAGCCATCTTACTGATGGTGTCAACCGCGCCTTCGAGGACGGTGACGGCCGTCTCGGACCCAGTTTTCTCCACAAGGCGCTTACGGAAGGCGGCGTAATTCAGTTCGACAACGTCGAGTATGAGCGAAAAGATTGCGGGAAGACTGAATTCCTTGGGCGGATGGATGTTCGAACCTACAGCGCCGAACAGGAAAGTCATCAGCGAATCTTTGACATGCGTGAGGAATTTTCCGGCGAAGTTGGTGAAGCCGAGCCTAACTGCACTGGCGAGATAGCCGACGAACTTGATGGGATCGCGGGCGATGGTCATGAAGGTGTCGCTGACCTTTTTGATGAAGCCCATGACTTGTTTGCCGGTGTCGCCGAAGGTGTCCATGACGAGTTCGACAACCAACTCGAAAAACTTGCGGAACGCGATATGGGCTAGTTCGAGCGCGCTGTCGAACGAGGGCCGGAACATGTCTGTGATGCGCACCACGGCCGCGTTAAAGTTGCTGAAATCGCTCCAAGTCACCGAATCCTTAGCCTTATCAACCAAAGCCTTGAAGTCGGTGAGCGTGAGATGGCGCGTGGTCAGCTCGCCCTGCAACCACACCCACGCCTTTTCAATGGCGCCCTCCGCTTCAGTAAGCCGCTTGTAAGCCTCCTCACCGTTGATCAGTTTAAGAAACTCGTGCATGATATCGTCTCTGGTGCTGGGCTTGGTCTGCCAGGTGGTAAGATCTCTGCCGATGATGGTGCAGAACAGGTCATAACCGGGGAGGGTACGCACCTTGGCAAGCAGCTGGTCAGTCCAGCCCTCGCTGCGCTGCACACGGCGGGGTGAGGCGGATACGCCGGCAGCTTTGCGCGCCGCGCCGGGGCTCTGCTGCACGACGTGGGTAAGCTCGTGCGCCAGCAGCTTGCGTCCCGACGAAGTCTCCGGCGCGTACTTGCCCGAGGAGAACACGATGTCGGAGCCCACCGTGTAGGCGCGCGCGTTGATCTGGCGAGCCGATTGCGCAGCGCGGTCATCGGTGTGAACGCGCACGTTGCCAAAGTCGACGCCGAAGCGCGACTCCATGTATCCGCGCGTGCGCGGATCGAGAGGCCGGCCGGAGTCGTGCACCGCCTCTCGAACGCCGCTGGCCGAAGCCGGCTGGGTCTCAGTCAAGGGCTCGGCCTTGCGTTGCACCACCGTGTCTTCGTGCTTTTCCTTCTTTGGCTCGGCAGCTTTGGGAGCGCTCTGGTGGGCATCGGCGGCCGCATCCTTCTTGGCCGGCTGGGCCTTGGCGGCTGCCGGATCGGCGCCCTTCTCCGCGGGGTGAGCAAGCGGCCCCGGCCGCGAGGCGCCGCCGCTCGCACCGCCGAACATCTCCTGCTGCGCCCTCAGCTGGTTGATCTCATCGCGAATGGATGCACTTTGATTTGCCTTCTTCTCTTGGGCGGCCTTGGGCGTAAAACTCAGCGTGATGGATGCAGCCGAAGGCCGATTGACCGGTCCCTGATAGCTCAGCTTCATGCTGAGCCCGGGGTGCACAATGTCGAGCGGAATTTTGGGAAGCTGCAGCGGCAGCGGCTTGTGCTCAACCGCAAGCACCGTCACCACCGACGTAGCGGCAGTTCCGGCAATCACGATCCCGGCAGGAGTCGCGAAAAAGTCCGAGGTGCTTTTGACCACCGGATCTTTCTTGATAGCGGCAACCGCGGCCTGGCCCTCCTTGGTGGCCAGCAGTGCCTCGGCGGCTTTGCCGGCAATGTCCCCGGAAGACGGCTGTTTGCCAGGCGCGGGGGCGGGCCCGCCCGCCGTTGCATCGTGGTCGCGCTGCACTGCGCCCGTACTCACGGTCTTCAGGCTCCAGGAGGCGATGCGGTCGCCACTCGCCACGCGCTCGGCCACATGATCGGCCTCCACCTCATGCGCGTCTCCGGGGCGATTGACGCGCAGCGTGGACTCGCCCGATTTAAGCGAGAGCGATTCCTGGGCGGCGAAGGCTGTACTGCTCACGCTTGCATCCCCTTTCCCGCGGCGCGCGCCACCGCAGCGCCGAATCGTTGCGCTCCGACGCGGCCAGCGCCAAACGGTACGCTGCCCAGGCGGATCGTTCCAATGCTCCGGCCGTTCCGCAGTTTGCCTCGGAACGCTGCATTCGAGAACACAGTCGCCAGCTCGGCCTGCAGGCCCGCGACAATCGCCTTTGCCTGCTGCGGGTCCACGCCGCGCAGCACCACGCGGTCGATATGGATGGTGGTGCGCGGGCGGCTCATACCCACCCCCGCGTCTCGGCCTGAGCGATGGGCCGCTCTTGTTTCGAGGCTTCGAGCTCGGACGCGCGCAGCACGTCCTCCATGGTCACCGGGCGTCCCGCGGCCGCCGCCAGAAATGCGGCATTCAGCGCAATGTTGCGGATGCTTCCGCCCGTGACATTGAGCTGCGCCAGACGTGCTTCCACGATCTCCTGCCGTGGCGTCTCGGGCGGAAGTGCGCCCTTCCAGATGGCTTCGCGCTCGGGCTTGCCGGGAAAGGGGAAATCGACGATGAAGCGCAAGCGGCGCTGAAAGGCCTGATCGAGGGAGGACTTCAGGTTCGTGGTCAGGATCGCCACGCCCTGATAACTCTCCATGCGTTGCAGCAGGTAGCCGATCTCGATGTTGGCATAACGGTCGTGACTATCTTTGACCTCAGAGCGCTTGCCGAAGAGCGCCTCGGCCTCGTCGAAGAGCAACACCACGCCGCCCTCTTCCGCTGCGTCAAACACACGCTTGAGATTTTTCTCCGTCTCACCGATATATTTGCTCACCACCGCCGAAAGGTCGATGCGATAGAGATCGAGGCCGAGTTCGGTGGCAACCACCTCGGCGGCAAGCGTCTTGCCCGTGCCGCTCGGCCCGCTGAAGAGCGCGCTCAAACCCAGGCCCCTGCGGTTGCGCCGTGCAAAGCCCCATCGTTCGTACACTGTCATGCGATGCCGGGCCTCGGCGGCCAGCAGCGCCAACACCTCGAGCTGCGGCGCGGGCAGCACCAGATCGCTCCACTGCGCCTGGGGGTCGATGCGCTCCGCCATCAGGTCGAGCTGCGGCCGCGCCACCACACGGCAGCTTTGCCAGAGATGCCGCGCAAAATCGCGCCCCGATTTTTCGCCAGGTTGCGTCACTTGAGCCGCGCATGCCGCGTCGGCAATCGCGACTATGGTCTCTGCGCTCAGGCGAAAGTGGCCGGCCAGTCGGTCGAGACTGCGAGCAGTCTCCACCGACTCACGACACTCGTTCTCGCTCCCCTCGTTCTCCTTCGCCGCGTCCGAGTTGCTCCGGGCTCGGTCCATGCGTCCGTTCTCGGGGAGATCCGCGTCGAGTCCAGCATCAAGTCCGGCGTCGCGCAGTGCCTGCGCCCACAGTTTGCGCTGCTCTTGAGGTGCGGGTTTGTTCACTTCCATACGCCAGGCCGTCCGGCGCAGTTTGAGAGGATCGCGGCTGGCCACCAGCAGCGGCCCCGGTAGCCGGTCGGCGAGCGCCTTGGCAGCGGAAGTAGGTATCTCCGCGGACCATTGCAACAGCAGAAAGGCCGGCAGCAGTTCCGCCTCGCGTGACCAGGCGCCAAGGAACTCTTCGAGTTCCGCGCCGCCGGGTGCGCCGTCTTCCATGCGCATCACGAACAACTGCCGCCCGTAATGGTGCGCAAAGAGCGCAGCGATATTCTCCTGGGCCGCAGGATCGTCGCCGTGCAATTGCACCGCCATCTCGCGCAGATCCTCGGTCTCCACCTGCGCCAGCTGAGCCACCAGTATCTGGTGCTCCTCGGCGAGCACTGCGGCAGGCTGCTTCGGCCGCAATTGAGCTTCCAGGCGCTGATCCAGCCGGTTCACGCCGGCTAGATAATGCAGCGTGCGCTCGTTGATGCGCATGGGCGCGGTCACCAATCCCTGGCGCGAGTCCATCTCGAGAAGCCTGTAGTGGCGCAGCGGCCCCCATGGTGACACAGCACTCCACTGCGGATTAGGCAGCGTGCTTATGGCCAGCGCGAACGTGGGGCAGCCACGCTGTGAATTGCCGGTGAGCCGCCCGCACAGCTCGTTCAACTTGCCATCCATCTCCGCGCCGGCGCACAAGAGCAGCAGATCGCGCTCAAAGGTGGAAAGCCCAAAGATCGCCGAGAGCTGGTCGATGGCCGGTGCGTCCTCGCACTCCCAGGCCAATCCATTCAGAGCGGCCTGGGCCCGAGCTGAATCCGCCGCGGGCGCGCCTTCAAGCTGCGCCCGCAGCCGCGCGAACTCGCTCTCGAGCAGCGCGCGATTGCTTTCCGCCCACACCGGAATGGCGACTGAATTCATACACTCACATTCGGCCCGGTAAACGACGGCGGGCCGACGGCCGGGATGTTGAACTGCACCTGACTGCTGATTCCATCTACCACCATCCGCGCCAGGTAGGTCTGGCCCGTCGGGAGCGACGATGGAAAGAGAAATTTGACGGAGGCTTGCGGTGTCTGGCTGAGCACCGGCTGCGCTTCACCGGTGAAAGAGACAACATTACCGCTCACGGTGCCGCTTAGCACCAGCTGCACGCGCTGGCCTGCCCATACCGGCGGCGCGAAGTCCGTAAGGTTAACGCCGAGATCGCTGCCGATGGGCGTGGTACCCGGCGACTGCGCGGCCGGCAGCCAATACGTGATCGCCATGGGAAATGTGCTGGTGGCCTGCACAACGATTTGCTGCCCCACATCCCACCACTGGACCGCTACCAGATACGCTCCTGCCGGATACGGCGGCGGGGGTGGTGGAGGTGGCGTAGGCGCGGACGGCATGGGCGCGAGAGGCGGCAGAGTGAATTGCACCTGTCCCGCAGTAACCGTGTCCGGTAAAACGTGGAACGAGACGCCGAGCTGCGCGTGCGTGAGCGTCACGCGATTTGCGCTGGCAAGAAACTCTCCGCTGAGCGTGACCTGGTCACCGGGCTGCGCACCGCCCTGGCCGGATGGGTAGCTGATGGAAAGCAGGAATGGAGGCGCGTTCGGTAACACCACCTGCGGCGCCGGCGGAGGAATGGCAGGCGGCGGTGGTGGAGGCGGTGGCGAGAACGAGGTTCGCAGAACCGGAAAGGCCAGCGAAGGCGAAAGATCCGGCAGCATGAGCGCCACGGAAACCTTAAAGGGAAAGGTGAGACGGTAGTCGGCCTTGAGCGCGGTCCAGAGCCAGGCCATCTCTTCGCGGCTCATGCTCTCCGGCGTAATCTTCAACAGCTCGGATTGATCGTTGAGGCCGCAAAGTCCGAGCGAATTGTTGAGCGGATAGCCGGAGTAGGGATAGGTCGATCCAGAGCGCGCAGCAAGCGCCGTCTCCACATCGTTGCGGGTAAGCACGGGAGACTGGTGAAACATCATCAGCGCATAACCGAGCAGCGCCTCGGATTGCCACGGTTCCGATCCATACACCGTCAACAGATAGTGCAGATCGAGCGCCAGCGGAGGGTTGCCGGTCTGCGTCTGTCCGTTGCTCGATAGCGATGGAAGGTCCACATTACGCCACGCCGCGTTGTGCGTCACCAGATGCAGAAAGAGATTCACCCGGTTCTCGGCGTTGTTGCTGCCAATCTGCAACTGCTGCTGCACGAGATCGGGTGCCACACACGAGACATGCACCGGCGACGGAATCTCACCCGCAACTGCCCCGTAGAGGTTGTACAGGTAGTGCTGCAGAACCGCTGAGACACCCGCGAGCGCAAGCGCGTTGCTCATCAGGACCGTCCGTTCCGTCCGGCCAGATAGTCGGCCAGGCTGGTTGCACGGTTCGGCCGTGGCGATGGCACTCTGGGCGGTTGCGGAGCGGCAGCGATCACCTCGATACGGCCGATGTGAACCTGAATTTCCGGCTCTTGCGGTGGACGATTTTTCGGGAGGGACAACTGCGGCCCGGCATTGGGCGCCCTAGCTGCCAGGGCGGGACGCAGCAACGGCTCGACCTTCTGCTGCTCAGCCCGCTGCGGCGACGCAGAGGCAGCGCGCGGCTCTTCCGGCATCTGATTTTTCTCTGCGCGGGAGAGCCCCTGCGGCACTTGCGGAACGTTTGTCTCCGCGCCGGAGCCTTTATTCCGCTGCGAGTTCGAGGGCTGCGAACTTGAGTTTCCGGGGTTCAGCGGCGGGAGCAATGGGACAGGCGGCTCGAAAACACCACTGTGCGAAGCAGTGCGCATCCCGCTCTCCCCATCCGGGAACGCGGCAGATGAGGCAACGGAAGAATCGAACACCGATGAGGGCCGCTGTCTCTCGCGGTTGTACTCGTGGCCGCCGGCTGCGGCTTCACGCGCATCGGGTCTCGCTGGCAGCAGAGTCTCCGGCATGGAACTCCACGCGGCTTGGGAAACTCCGGGCTGAGGAAACTGGCGGGAGGTCGGCACTGCGCCCGACGCAGACGGAATGTTGATTGTCTCTTCTCCCCAGGCTCCCGGCTGCGGATCCTGCCTGCGATAATTGCCGGCGTAGACCGATCCCGTGAGGGGCTTGAGTCTCTGCTCTCGGCCCCGCGCGTTCTCCAACGTTCTGCGCAGAAAGCCCTTCATCCCAGAACTCTCCGTACGTAGGCATCGCGGCGCATCGCGCTCAATTGCAGCACCTCATCCTCGGTCCAACCGTAAGCCGAAGCCAGCAAATGGATGTCATCGAACAACTGTCGGGCAGCATCCTCAACCTCGGACCACAGAAAGCTACCCAGATCGAGAACTTCCTCGAAGGCTGCGCCGCATTCTGGGCACTTGAAGCCGATCAGAATCTCCGCCAGCGCATCGGCCTCAGCAAGTTTCTCCTCGATGGCCGCCATCTCTTCTTCGCTCCAGCCCGGAACGGCTTCGCTCCAACTTGGATCGGTTCCGGCGGGTTCTGCAAGGCACTGCGCCAACAGGCGATCTCCCGCCGCAGTCTCCTCGCCGCCATTCAACGCCATCGCCAGAGCGCGGCTTGTGGGCAAGCGAAACTTCCACCGGCCCACCACCACCGCCTCGCTCGCTTTGAGCGGAGGCGCATCCACCACCTGCTGCAGGTCAAAATCGAATTCCAGCTTCTCCCCGCATTCCGTACATTGCGTAAAACCCTTGAGCGCGCCGCCAAAGTGTTCGCGATAGAGCCGCGCCAAAGCGCGATTGCGCTCCCCCAGCGGCAGATCTGCTGCCTGCGACGCCGGCACGCCCACCATCTGCGCGGCCAGCACGCCGCGATCGAGCGGGCTCAACCTGCTGCCTGTCTCCCAAAAAGACAGCATCTCCGCCGACGTCATCACGCGCTCCTTATACCGCTATCGTGCTGAGCGTGGGCTCGGCGAGCTCGGTAGCGCCGGTGTCGCGCTCCCAGCCTTCGTTTTCGATCTTGATGTGCTCGATGGCAATAGCATTGCCATTGGCGTCTAGATCGGGCAGCGCCTGATACTCCGACACCCAGCAGCGATAGACCTTAAAAGCCATCGCAAGCTGACCGGCTTCGTTGTAGAACTCGATATATAGACTCTTGCGGAAGTTCGCCAGAGAAACCTCGGTGCCAAGAGCGGAGCCGTAATTCCACACCAGGCCCGCCCATTCATGAAAGGCCATGTCCTGCGTCAGGCCACGCTCGCAGGTGATGCCCTCAAACTTGGTCTTGCCCGGTGTAAGCATGGGCGTCGAGGGGTCGCCGCCGCTGCGATGTGTGATCACTTCCGTAGTGCGCTTCAGCGTGCTGATCTTGCTTACAGCCGCCACGTATTTGCCGTCCCACTTGATACGGAATTTGAAGTTCTTGTAGGGATCCAACCGCGTCGGATTTCCTGGAAACATTGTCGGCATGGGGTTTCTCCTTGCTGCTCACCCTGATCGTGTTGACGAACCCTAGCTTTGGCTCATGATCTGCTGGATTTGAATGACAACAAACTCCGCTGGATACAACGGGGCAAAACCGACGGAGATGTTGAGAATGCCCAGCGCCTGCGAGGTAGTGGGGTTGTTGTCACCATCGCACTTCACAAAGTAAGCCTGTTGCGGCGTGGTGCCGGCGAAGGCGCCTTGGAGAAACAGTCCCTGCATAAAGGCGCCGATGGACAGGCGCACCTGACCCCAGAGCGGCTCGGCATTGGGCTCAAATACCGCCCACTGCGTGCCCTGGTAGAGGCTCGACTCAAGGAACAGCGCGAGCCTGCGGATGGGCACGTACTTCCACTGCGAACCGATCGCATCGCTGCCCGCAATAGTGCGCGCGCCCCAGACCACGTTGCCGAAGTTGGGGAACTGGCGCAGGCAGTTGACGCCCAGCACATTCAGGCTGCCGTTCTGCAGATCGTTGAGGTTGTACTGCAGTCCCAGCGCGCCCGTGAGGCTAGCATCAATGCCTGCCGGCGCCTTCCACACGCCGCGCGTCGCGTCGGTGGAGGCGTAGATCCCGGCTACGAATCCACACGGCGGAAAATACGCGGGACGGAATCCGGCCATGGGGTCGGGCGCCTGCACCCACGGGAAATAAAACGCGGAGTTCGAAGCCGACGGATTGATCAGCGAAGCCCCGGTGCTGTCGGCCGGTCCGGTGGCGCTCAGGCCGTTGGTTCCCGTTCCAAGAATCGCGCTCTGCGCCGCATCGACAATATAAAACGCGCGATTGGCGGCGCAGAAAGCCTGCAGCACGCTCACGGCTGCCAGGCTGCACTCGCCGGGAACGCACAGCAGGTTGAAGATGGGAACATTCGCCAGCAGGCTGATGCCCGTCACCAGCGGGGTTGCTCCCGACTGCGTATTTAAGAGCTGCTCCATGAACGCCGCGCTATTCGTACTGTCCGGCGTCAGTGCGATTCCATCCACACCCGGCGTGGCTCCGGGCTCCAGAATCAGCGGTACTGCCGCAGTGGGCGTCGGGGATCCAATCGGTGCAAATAACGCGTTGCTTGTATTCCCCTTCCACTGCGAAAACGAATTGGCAGGCGAGCCGCCAAGCGATGAAACCAGCAGTAGTCCCGGCGTAGCGAGTCCCGCCACTCCAGCCGGCGCGGCCGCAACAAACGTCGCGGTCGCAGTTGTACTTCCGGGCTGCGTTTGCGTCACTGTCTCGCCCGCCTGAAACGTTCCACTCGTTACAGAACCCGCAATCAGCGCCATCGAGGTTGGCACCGCTGCGGGCTTTCCGGACGCTGTAAACACGCCCGTGCCAATTGTGTCGTCCCACGGCCCGCCGTCTGGAGTGCCCGAAACTCCTGTAATCACCAACGGGCCCGAAGCTCCAGGCGCGCTGAACGCCGTTGCAGTGGCTGAACTCGAGGGCTGTTTGAGCGCGTCTCCTGCACTAATTGCGCTCGTAGTCAATGTTCCCGGAACGGTCCACAGCGCAAGGCTCGTGGATGTTAATGTCGGCGCAGGCAAAGGCAACGTCGCTGGCGGGTTACTGGCCGTCAGGGCGATATAGTTCGAGTCATTATTGACAATCGTGACTGCGTACGAGGCATTGGCTGGGTTGGTGGATAAGTTGCTATAACTCTCCACCATGCTCAGTGTGCCCGTGCCCGTGAGCTCGAACACCTGCAGGTTGAACGTTCCGTTCACCGAACTAACCCCGGTGATCGACACTGCAATGTTGTTGCCCCACGCGCCGGGGTTACTGGCAGAAATCGCCAATCCGCCGATCGACGCGCTCGCCGATGCCGCCACCGCGCCTTGGCCCGAGTCCGTGTTACGCAGCCGCACAATGTACGCTTGCGAGCCGCCGTTCAAAAAGAATTGATAGACCGCATAACCCAGGTAGACGCCCGGCATCATGCCGCCGAACAGCGCTTCGTACTCCGACCAGCTCTCCACCATCACAGCTTCGTCCACCGGCCCCACATTGGTGTAACCAATGAACGCTGCAATGGAGGTGGCGACGCCGGTAATGGAGTGCTGACCGCTCGAAATCTCCTCGATGTATACGCCTGGATAGGTAAATGCCGCCATGGTTTCGCTCCTGACTCGGGCCGCGGTTCCGCGCCGAGTTATCGGGCGGTCCATGTGTGCGCGCACACTTCACCGCGCGCGGTATTTCGGTGCGGAGCCTTCCTCGAATGCTGGACAGCGGGGGAACACCTGCACCCATGGGAGGTTCAGAGAAAGCGGGGAATTCATGTTCTGGGTAAGCGGGGGGATGCGGTTTCATCGTCCCGCTGGGTTCTTTCGTTCAGAACGTTACACAGTACCTAGTGTCCCGAGTCACTAATTCGTTTCAAAAATAAACCGTCACCTTGAGCAGCGTTCGGCGGCTTTTGGGCCAAACAAACCTAAGGACCCGCGGTTACTCTTCAACGAATTTCCAACCCGTCACACCAGTAACGTCCCGAGATACGGTTCCACTCGTGAGGAATCAGTATGCCAGCGGCCTATTTGTCTGTCAACAGGAAATTTTGTGCAACTTAAATGCTCTGGGGGGTTATTAAATTCGCCCCTCGCGCAACGCCTTTGCGCCGCCTCGCATTTCCCGATCTCGAAACCTTCGGCTCATCGCATCGAATGTCACAATCACGACCATCTGCTATTGTTCTAACACCACCTAAAACTCCTGCAGAACGGATGGAAACGCGGCCGTGCGGTTATGGTTCTCTCCGGCAAGTGAAGTCCCGATCTACCGTCAGTTAGCGACACAGGTGGTGCTGGCTATTCTCAGTGGAGACCTGAAGCCGGGCGACCGGCTGCCCAGCACGCGCGAGTTAGCGCGGCGCTTTAGCATCCATCCCAATACAGTGAGCGCCGGTTACCGCGAGCTGGCCGAACAGGGCTGGGTTGATTTTCGTCACGGCAGCGGCGTGTACGTAAAGAACAATGCTGAGCTGGCAACCACGCCGGAGCAGATCCTGGACCAGCACATTGTGGCGTTCTTCCGCGCCGTCCGCGAGCTGCGCCTGCCCGCGGCGACCATCCGCAAGCGTGTCGCTGAGTGGACTGCCTCGCCGCCCCCCAGCCGGTTTGTGCTGATAGACCCCGACGTCGATGCCCGCGAGTTGCTCTTGGAGGAACTGCTGCAGCTATCGCAGTGGCCAGTGACAGCGATCTCATTCGACCAGGCGGTGCGGCCAGAGGCGCTGCACGCAGCCATTCCTCTCTGCCGGCCGAGCAAGACCGAGACGGTGCGCGCACTCTTGCCCGCGGGGCTTGAGTTGGTCACGCTGCAAATTCGATCCGCCACAAAATGGCTAGGACCGGAGCTGCCTTCGCTCAAGGGAAAGCTGATTGCCGTGGTTTCGCACTGGGACGACTTTCGTGAGTTCGGGCGGACCATGCTGGAAGCGGCAGGCGTGGATGCGGAACTGCTCGTGGTGCGCAATCCACGCAGGCCGCGCTGGCTGCGCGGGCTGGAGCAGACCGGAGCCATAGTGTGCGATGCCAAGACAGCAGCCAACCGCGCTCTGCCCAAAGGCCCGCGCATCTTTGTGTTTCCCATTCTCTCCGATGCGGTGCGCGGCGATTTGGCACAGTTCACCGATACCTCGCAAATCTTGTGACACTCGAGAAACTGTCTGCATAGGACTTTCCAGAGTACGGATTGCGGCTACTCTCAGGATGTTCGTGCTGTTCCAAGGGAGAGTGGAAGAATGCATTCGACCA
>Ga0187847_10002516_pt1 | contig 14751 bp, 10 predicted proteins | sample June2016WEW_4_10_FD_132458 | JGI IMG/M metagenome (GOLD analysis project Ga0187847, IMG submission 132458) | Peatland microbial communities from SPRUCE experiment site at the Marcell Experimental Forest, Minnesota, USA - June2016WEW_4_10 | ecosystem: Environmental > Terrestrial > Soil >...
CTCACAACCGCCAGGACCAGTGTCCATCAACTGAATCAGCTAGGCAAAGCAGCATGACCAGAATCGTCGCGGCGCGCAAAGATTTCAGAGTTTAGTAATACAGACTTCAGCCTGTGATCGCGCGCCTGACCGTCGCACCAATTGACAAACAATTGATCCGGGCGGAGTGAACCTCGGGGCGGCACTTTCGTCTTAACGTGTAGACAAACAAAAACCGCCTCGTGGCGGCGCATGAAAGGAAGAACTTGTGAACTTACAAAAACGATCCGCACTCACTCTGGCGCTTGTCGCTCTCCTCGGCCTGACCGCCGCGGGAGCCAGCGCCCAAACGATAACCAAAGGGACTTTCACCCTGCCCGCACAGGCATACTGGAACGACATTCTGTTGCAGCCTGGCGAGTACACCTTGTCGCTGGACCGCGGCATCTCTGGCGCCGAACTGGTCTCCATCCGCGGCGAAGGCTTCGCCGCCATGCTTCTCGCGCCCGCCGGTACCGACGAATCCTCCGGGCACAGTTGTCTCCGGTTGGACGCCGTCAATGGAACCTATGTCATCCGGGAACTCGATGCCGGCCGGCTCGCCGGCTCGTTTAAGTTCGGCGTGTCCAAGAAGGCCAGCAACCGGACGCTTCGCGGTTCCGCCACGCAGCCGGTCACGGTTCCAGTTGCCGGCATGTAAGGAACCATCAACGGTCGCGCCTCGGTAGCACTACCGACATAACACTACCGAGCCGCGACCGTGAGGGAGCGGTTGCCGCTATTCTGACTTCTACCTACCTCAGCCCGATCCTCCGCAGCAATTCCTGCAATCGCGGCTCGCCGCGCAACGCATCGAAGCGCGGATCCACTCCCAGCCAAGTCAGCCAGACGTCCCGTTCCTCATACGCCCGGCTCAGCAATTCCAAAGCGCGCGAGCGCTCCCCCAGTCCGGCATAGACCAACGCCAGCCAATACGGCGAGACATACCGTTGCTCGGACAAATTCTCCAGCTCGCATAGCATCACGGCAGCCTCGCTCAATTCCCCAGCGCAGGCATATGTGTGCGCCAGCGCCGCCAGCACCGCCGGTTGATCGCCTGCACAGGTTCGCGCGTTCTGCAACTCCACGACGGCATCCTCGGTCAGACCCATCTGCGCGTACGCCAGGCCCAGCGTATATTGCGCCGCGCCGAACTTAGGCTCCATCGCCAGCACTTTCCAGGACTGTTCCGAGGCACCCTGAAAATCCCGCGCCACATAAAGGCCCCAGGCAACCCCCACATTCACCATGGGCGACAGAGGGTCGATTTCCTCCGAGCGGCGCAGTTCGCGCAGCGCTTCCTCGGCCTTGCCGGTGGCCGCCAGATGCGCGCCATACTGCTGATGAGTCATCGCGCAGTTGGAGCTCAAAACCAAAGCGGTGAGATACTCCGCCTCCGCGCCGGCCCAATCCCATTCAAACAGCCTCTTCACGCTGGCGAGCGATGCGTGCGCGTCACCCAGATCCTGCCGCGCGCGCAGAGCGTTCAACGCCATATCTCTTGCGCGCGGATAGATCTCGCCCGGAGGCGCCATGTTCAGCAGTGCGGCCAGGCAATACGCGTCCGCCAGGCCTGCGTAAGCGAAGGCGCAATTCGGATCCTGCGCCAAGGCGGCGTTGAAATGCGCCACACCCTTGTGCAGATCCTCTTCAGTCAGCTTGTGGCAGAAATAGCGCCCCTTCAGACAGTCCTGCGGCGCCTCCGCACTGCCAGTCGAGCGAACCAGTTGGATGCCAGCCCCCGGCTGCGCACTCCCCGCACCGTGCAACACTTCCACGGAAGCCAGGAACAGATATCCGAGTCCCGTCCGCGTTTCGATGAAGCGCGCATTGCGTGAGGTATCGCCCAGCGCGCGCCGCAGGGCGTTCACCGCGGTATTCAGGCTGCGGTCGAAACTCACGTGCATGCCCGGCCAAAGAAGTTGCGCCAGATCGCTGCGCAGCACGAGTTGGCCTGGTCTCTGCAACAGGAATTCGAGAATCTGAAACGGCTTGCGCTGCAGTTTGATGCGAATCCCGTGTTTGCGCAGTTCGCGATTTTCGAAATCCACCTCGAAGGATCCAAAACACAGCTTCCCTGTGACACTTATGGGTTTTGGCGCGGGAAATGACATGATCGATTAAACCCTTTCAAATCCGCTGCTTGCGTCATCACAAACAATTGACGCCCTGCTGATAAACTTCGCCTGCGATTCGCCCATCTATGACATAGACGAAGCAAGCACCTCAAAGGGTTCACTCGGAGAGGTCCATTAAAGGAGAATAACCATGAACGTACGGAAACACTTAACCATCGGCCTGGCGCTCGTCGGCTTAGCGCTTGGCTTAACCACTGTACAGGCCAACGCCCAACCGGTACTGAAGGGCACTTTCGAGCTGCCCGCAGCCGCATATTGGGGAAACACGCTGTTGCAACCCGGCCAGTACAGCATCTGGATGAGCACGGAAATGCGGGATCTGGCGCACGTGCCGGCCATCCATCTTAGCGGGGAAGGGATCAACCTGACTTTTCTCGCGATTGCCAAGCCGGACAAGGAATCCGGACGCAACTATCTAGACGTCGCCAACATCGACGGCACCTATGTCATTCGGGCATTCGATGCCGGCTTGATCGGCGAGTCGTTTGCGTTTGGCGTGACCAAGAATGTCAAGAGCAAGGCGCTACGTGCGAGCGCCGAACTACCGGGCATAGCCGTGCCCGTTGCTGCCGAGTAGGTAGGACAGGCTTCAGCCTGTCGACGCACGCAGTGCTTGCGTGCGTCGAGTCGCAGGGGCCCGGCCACGTAGCCGGGAAGTCCCCGCCTCCCTCGGCGCCGCCAGGTCTGTGAATGTTGCAAGATTCGAGACAAATCGCGAGCGTGTATTGCTCGCCCCCCCAGCCCCTCAAAAATCACTGCAAGCCTCGAAACCCCTCGAAACCTGCTGCGATTCCATTCCCCCGCCAACAGTTATAAGAGCTATCCGCCGCAGTCCGAGGACAAACAGCCGGCTAGGAGAAGTGCGCGAGTTTCGCACACTAGTTCAGTACCCGCACATCGCCAAGCCAGGTAGGCGGCTCCCCGCGCCCCGCAAAGCACGGCCAAGCACTATGTGTTACTCTTAAATTTCTCCATGTGCCGGCTCGAGTGAGCGAAGCCTTCGTGCTCCGCAGTTACCCCTTCAAGGAAGCGGACCTCGTCGTCAGCTTTCTGACGCGCGACCAGGGAAAATTGCGCGGTGTGGCCAGGCGGGCGCGTCGTCCGAAAAGCGTGTTCGGCGCCGGATTGGAAAGGCTCTCGCAAGTGCGCATGTCGTATTTCCAGCGCGAGACCAGGGAACTGGTGAACCTGGATTCCTGTGAACTGCTGGTTTCCCAATTCCGGTTGCTGTCGGACTACCGGGCGGCAGTGGCGCTGGATTATTTCGCGGAAGTTACAGATCAGTTACTGCCGCCGGCCGAGCCGAACGACCGGTTCTTCCGCCTGCTGATGACGGTGCTGGAACACATGCGCACCCCCGATTCTACCGGCCCCGGGGGCGTCTGGTGCGCCGTAACGTATTTCAGCTTGTGGGCAGTGCGGCTTGCGGGCTTTCTGCCCGATCTGAATGTCTGCCTCAGTTGCGGCAGCCTGCTCGCCGATCGCGAGACATGGGAGCGGGCGTTTTTCATCCGCGGCCGGGACGGATTGTTGTGCGCCGAATGCCGACGGACGGCCGGCGCGGGCAGTTGGGAATTGAGTATGGAATCGAGAGTGATCGCGGAAGAGATGCTGCGCAAGCCGGTCGCGCAAATCGGCCGGTTGGGTTGGGCGCGCGAAACGTGCGCGGACCTGCGCCGCTTTCTGGTTCAGCAAATCGAAGGCCATATCGAGCGCAAACTGCTGACGCCACCCGTTCTGGAAGCCGAATAGAGCATGGAGTCATTTCAAGAAATCATCTTCAAGCTGAAGGCCTACTGGGCCGAGCGCGGCTGCATTATTCAGGAGCCTTACGACGTGGAAGTGGGCGCCGGCACCATGTGCCCGGAGACTTTCCTGCGCGTGCTGGGGCCGCGGCCCTACCGCGTGGCATACGTCCAGCCGAGCCGCCGTCCAGCCGATGGACGCTACGGCGAGAATCCCAACCGGCTCTACAAGCACTCCCAATTGCAGGTGATTCTTAAACCCTCGCCCGCCGATGTCATCGAGCAATATCTGGGCAGCCTGGAAGCGGTGGGCATCGACCTTCGGCAGCACGACATCAAGTTTGAGGAAGACAATTGGGAAGCCCCCACGCTGGGCGCCTGGGGTGTCGGATGGCAGGTGATGCTGGACGGACTGGAGATCACCCAGTTCACTTATTTTCAGCAGTGCGGCGGCATCGACCTGGACGTGGTACCCGCCGAACTGACCTACGGCCTGGAACGCCTTACGGCCTTCCTGCAGGTGAAGGATAGCGTCTACGACATCGAATGGGCGCCCGGTTTCAGCTACGGCGATGTGCGTCTCCAGGACGAATTGCAGTTTTCCGTTTACAACTTCGAGATGGCCGAAGTGGATACGCTATGGAAGCTCTTCGACCTGCACGAAACCGAGGCCGCGCGCTTGCTGGCGGCGTATCCGAAATACGCGGAGAAGGCGCGCTTTCCGCTGCTGCCCGCGTACGACCAGGTGTTGAAGTGCTCGAATCTGTTTAATACGCTCGATGCGCGCGGCGCGATCAGCGTGACGGAACGGGTCGGCGTGATCCAGCGAGTCCGCAAATTGGCGGTCGGCGTGGCGCAGGCGTGGGCCGATCAGCAGGGGGCGGCGCAATGAGCCTGCCTTTTCTGCTCGAAATCGGGACGGAAGAGATTCCGGATTGGATGATTCCAGGCGCGCTCGGAAGCCTGCACGATCAACTGGAAGGCCTGGGTATTGCTGCGCAGATGGACGCCACGCCGCGCCGTCTCACGGCGCGTGCGGAGGGCCTTTCCGAGCGTCTGCCCGATACCGAAGAACGCGTCATGGGTCCGCCGCGAGCGGCAAATCCGAAGGCCGTGGAAGGCTTCGCACGCAAGCTGGGCGTGCGGCCGGAGGATCTGGCCGTCGAATCCACCGGCAAGGGCGAATACTACGCTTATCTGCGCAAGGTTGCAGGGCGAAAGATGATCGACATCCTGGCTGAGTCGCTGCCCGGAATTATTCTGAAGATCGCGTTTCCCAAGACCATGTACTGGACGGGTAGGGGCGGCCCGCGCTTCATTCGACCGATTCGCTGGATCGTGGCCCTGCTTGGTTCGGACGTCGTTCTCTTCGAACTGGCGGGCGTGCAATCTGGCAACGAGACGAGCGGACATCGCCGGCTCGGCTCGACTCGCATACCAATCACCATCGCCACATACGAACAAACCCTCCGCGACAACTTCGTAATCCTATCCGCCGCCGCCCGCCGCCAAAAAATCGAAGAAGGCATCGCCGCGCTAGGTGTCCGGCTAAAGCCTGACCCACCTCTGCTCGAAACGCTCGTCTACCTTACCGAATACCCCACCCCCATCATGGGTGAATTCGATCCGCAGTTCCTCGCGCTGCCCGAAGAAGTCCTCATCATCGTGATGCGCCACCACCAGAAGTACTTCTCAGTGGAAGACGAATCCGGCCATCTCGCGCCTCGGTTCGTTGCCGTGATGAACACCAACGCCGATCCCGAAGGACTGGTCCGCCGCGGCAACGAGCGCGTGCTGCGCGCCCGCTTCAACGATGCGCGCTTCTTCTGGCAAGCCGATCAGCGCAAGAAACTGGCGGACCGCGTGGACGACCTCGCCCACGTAACCTTCCAGGCGAAGCTGGGGTCGTATCTGGAGAAGACCGATCGCGTGGTGGCCCTGGTGAAAGAACTCGGCGGCGGCGAACATGCCCAGCGCGCCGCGCGACTGGCCAAGGCCGATCTCACCACCGAACTAGTGAAGGAGTTCACCGAACTGCAGGGTGTCGTCGGCGGACTCTACGCGCGCGCGCAAGGCGAGCCGGACGAAGTCTGGGAGGCGGTCTACGATCATTACAAACCGGAGAGCATGGAAGACTCGATCCCGCGCCACACCGCGGGCCGGCTGGTCTCGCTCGCCGACAAGCTGGACACTTTGCGCGGCTGCTTCCGCGTCGGCATGGCGCCCACCGGTTCGCGCGATCCTTTCGCGCTGCGCCGCGCCGCCCAGGGCGTGGTCAAAATCATCGTCGAAGGCGGCCTGTCCATACCGCTGCTCGGCTTGATCGGTGGCGATGCGCAACTGATCGAGTTCTTCGAAGAACGGGTCAAGTTCTACTTCCGCGACGTGCGCGGCTTCGCTTATGACGAGGTCAATGCCGCCATCGCCGCCGGCTGGAGCGACCTGCCGGAACTGGAAGCGCGCCTGCTGCGCCTCAAGACGATCCGGCCCTCGCCCGATTTCGAGCCGCTGGCCGCCAGCTTCAAACGCATCACGAACATCCTGCGCCAGGCCGGGTTCACCGGCGGCGCTTTCAGCCCCAGCCTGCTGGAACCCGGCCCCGAAAGCGATCTTTTCGATGAGATCAATCGAGCCGCCGGGCAACCAATTGAATCCGTGATCGGTGCGCTGCGGCCCAAAGTGGACCTGTTTTTCGACAAGGTGCTGGTGAATGCGCCCGACCCGGCCGTCAGGGCCAATCGCCTGGCCATGCTACATGGCCTGCTGGAACAGTTTCGAACGTTTGCCGATTTTTCGGAGATTGTCACGAACTCATAGGAGAAGATTATGAACAAACATGTTTACCAATTCGGTCCAGGCGGGGCCGATGGCGACGGAAAAATGAAGGATGTACTCGGCGGCAAAGGCGCCGGGTTGGCCGAAATGTGCCGGGCGAATCTGCCGGTGCCGCCCGGCTTCACCATCTCGACGGAAGTCTGCAACATCTATTTCGAGAACAAGAACCAGGTTCCCGACGATATCCACAAAGAGATGTTGGCGGCGCTGGATAAGCTCCAGAAGCAGATGGGCCAGACCCTGGGCGACACCGAGAATCCGCTGCTGGTCAGCGTGCGGTCGGGCGCCAAGTTCTCCATGCCGGGCATGATGGACACCGTCCTCAACCTCGGTTTGAACGATAAGACCGTGCTGGCGCTGGAGCGCAAGAGCGGCAATGCGCGGTTCGCCTACGATTGCTACCGCCGCTTCATCCAGATGTTCGGCAACGTGGTGCTCGACATCGAAAAGCACGATTTCGACCATGTGTTCGACGGCCGCAAGAAAAAGGTGAAGGCCAAGTTCGACACCGACCTGACCGCCGAGGATCTGAAGGCCGTCATCGTCGATTACAAAAAGCTGGTGGAGAAGAAGACCGGCAAGCCGTTTCCCCAGGAAGCCATCCAGCAGCTCGCCATGTCGCGCGACGCCGTGTTCCGCTCCTGGTTCAACGCCCGCGCCATCTACTACCGCAAGATGAACAACATCCCCGATAACCTGGGCACCGCGGTGAACGTGCAGGCCATGGTGTTCGGCAACATGGGCGATACTTCCGCCACCGGCGTGGGTTTCACCCGCAATCCGTCCACCGGCGAGAAAGCCTTCTACGGCGAGTACCTGGTGAACGCGCAGGGCGAAGACGTGGTGTCGGGCGTGCGCACGCCGCAGCCCATCTCGACGTTGGAAGCACTGATGCCCGCGGCCTTCCGCGAGCTTCACGAGATCACCACCAGCCTGGAGCAACACTATCGCGACGTGCAGGATTTCGAGTTCACCATTCAGGACGGCAAACTCTACATGCTGCAAACGCGCAATGGCAAGCGCACCGGTCCGGCCGCTGTACGCATCGCGGTGGATATGGTCAACGAGGGCCTGATCAACAAGGAAGAAGCTGTCCTGCGGGTCGACCCGCAGCAACTCGATCAGCTTCTGCACCCGGTGCTGGATCCGGCTTCGAAGAAATCGCTGGCGACTATTGCCAAGGGATTGCCGGCGTCGCCTGGGGCAGCAGTCGGCCGCGTAGTTTTCACTGCCGATGAAGCCGTGAAACAGGCCACTGCCGGACCCGTGATCCTGGTGCGCGCCGAAACCGAGCCTAACGACATACACGGGATGGAAGTGGCCAAGGGCATTCTCACGTCGCGCGGCGGCATGACCAGTCACGCAGCCGTGGTTTGCCGTGGTATGGGCACCCCGTGCGTAGCCGGCGCGGGCGACGTCGACGTCAACGCGCAGCGCAAGGAAATGAGCGTGACAGTGGGCGGCAAGAAGATGACGCTGAAGGAAGGCGACTGGCTGTCGCTCGACGGTTCCACCGGTGAGGCCTTCGCCGGACAGGCCAACACCATCGACGCCGATCCGTCGTCCGGCATCATGGCGACGTTCATGGCTTGGGCGGATGTATTCCGCGGCGGCTTCGCCGTGCGCGCCAATGCCGACATTCCGCGCGACGCCAAAGCCGCGCGCAAGTTCGGAGCGGAAGGCATCGGCCTTTGCCGCACCGAGCATATGTTCTTCGCCGAGGATCGCATTGCGCACATGCAGGCCATGATCCTGGCGCAGGATGAGAAGAGCCGCCGCAAAGCGCTGGCCAAGCTCCTGCCCATGCAGCGCGCCGATTTCGCCGGTCTGTTCAAGGCCATGGACGGATTCCCGGTGCTCGTCCGCACGCTCGATCCACCGCTGCACGAATTCCTGCCCAAGCGCGAAGTGCTGATGGTCGATCTGGCCAAGCTGCCTGCCGCCGATATCAAAGCGAAGAAGGAGATGGTCAGCCGCTACGAGCGCCTCGGCGCCACGGTGAAGGATCTGAAGAAGGTCCTGACCACGCTGCTGGAGCGGGTGGAACAACTCCATGAGTTCAATCCCATGCTGGGCCTGCGCGGCTGCCGCCTGGGCATCATGTATCCGGAGATCACCGAAATGCAGGTGCGCGCCATCTTCGAAGCCGCCGTGCAGGTGGCCAAGAAGGGCGTGAAAGTCATTCCGGAAATCGAGATCCCGCTCATCGGTTCGGTGGAGGAATTCGCCAACCAGAAGAAGATCGTGCTCCAGGTTGCCGAGGAAGTGTTAGGCAAGGCCGGCCTGAAAGACTTTAAGTACAAGGTCGGCTGCATGATCGAGATTCCGCGCGCCGCACTTACTGCCGACTTAATCGCTAAGGAAGCCGACTTCTTTAGCTTCGGCACCAACGATCTGACTCAGACTACCATGGGACTCTCGCGCGACGATTACACGAAGTTCCAGAAAGTGTACGAGGACGCCAAAATCTTCAAGCACGATCCGTTTGCCGTTCTCGATCAGCAAGGCGTGGGAAAGCTTGTCGATATGTGCGTGAAGCTTGGCCGACAGACCAAGCCGGATCTCGAAATCGGGATCTGCGGCGAGCACGGAGGCGAGCCCAGCTCGGTGCAGTTCTGCTACCGCGTGGGACTGAACTATGTGTCCTGCTCGCCCTATCGCGTGCCGATCGCCCGCCTGGCCGCGGCGCAAGCGGCCATTTCCGGCGATAAGTCGGAAACCATGCGTACGGCGTAGGTCAACCACCAACGTGGGGCAGGCCATCGCTTTTTGTGGCCTGCCCTTTTTTTTAGGGGCGCTGGAGCGATAATCGATCCATGCGCTTCGTAGCACTCGCACTCCTCCTCGGATGCTCCGTCGTGCTCGCCCAACCCCAGCTCATCACGACGAACTGAGGCATTTCCCCCCGTCCGCAAAGGTTGCTAGCCTCTTGACCACCGCGACCGGCGTTTAAGTGGAGGCCGTGCCGGCTCGTTGTGGACGAGCGCATGGCGCTCCGCGCGATCGCGGGCGGCCGGATGGCAGGCGATCACGAGTGCGAGATCCGGTGCCTCCGCCGGCTTCGAGCTGAATCAGTCGCACCGCGACCGGCGGGGTAGGCGTGCGCGTCTATCGAGGAATCCCTCGGCCCCGGGTGAATGCGCGGTCCTTCGTTATACTGGCACCTTCGCTTCAGGCCAGTAGCGGAAGTTGCGGAAGCTGGCACTGCCGGAGCCGGCGGCGAAGACGGCGGGGCGGAGGTCGAGGAATCCGCCAAGAACATTGTGGTGCATGCCGCTGACTTCCGCCGATTCGCGGGTCCTTTGCCAGCCTTGTCCGTGTAGGCGGAAGTAGAAATCGACTTCCTGGTTGTCGTTGACGATGCGCAGAGTGGCGCGGGTTGCGCCCTTCTGTTGGCGGCTGGGGACGTAGCCGTTGGCTATGCGCACACCGATGCCCTCGCCGTCGAGCAGAATGCCGGGGGCGTGCTCCGGATCGTAGAAAAGCAGCAGGCCGGTGGAGCAGCCGGGGGCGATCTCGACGTCGATTTCGACGGTGTAGGAGTGGCCGCCGACCGGGGTGGTGAGAGCGGAACTGTCGGCCAGCGAACTGCCGCGCGCCTTCAGGTTCAGCACGCCCTGGCCTGTGGTGAAGCGCCCCGGGTCGAACTGGTGCCAGAAGGCCCATTGCAAGCCGAGTTCGGCGCTGGTGAAGCCGTCCGAGGGATCGGGGAGGGGTAGTTGGCGGGTGCCGGGAATGGGCATGGGGATGGCCGACTCGGCGGTTACGCCGGCGGGGACGCGGAACCAGCCGTCGGCGGTCCACTCGATGGGCAGGAGGAGCGTTTGGCGCCCCAGGGCGCGATAGCCGTTTTCGTAGGAGTGGACGGTCATGAACCAGCTTCCGTCTGGCGTATCGACAAGACGGCCGTGGCCGACCGAGAACCAGCGCGATTCTCGGCTGGGAGTGTGGACGATGGGGTTATAGGGCGAGTACTCCCAAGGACCGTCGGCGTGGCGGCTGCGGGCCGAGACCACAGCGTGGCTGGTGGAGGGCCCGCCGGTTCCGCCCTCGGCGACGTTCAAGTAGAAATAACCGTTGTGCTCGATCACCTTCGGCGCTTCCAGGCAGGTGCATTCGATGCGCATCGAGGCGGGCACAGGCCAGGGATCGAAAGCATGGTGCGGAGGCACCCTCACGCCCAATCCATCGGCGGTCAGCTCGGCCATGACGCCGCCGTTGGCGTAGAGGAAGCGGCGTCCGTTCTCGGCGATGTGGGCGGGGTCGATGGCGTTGATGCCTAGGTCGACGGGCTCGCTCCAAGGGCCGAACGGATGATCGGCATGGACCACGCACAAGCGGTTGTCGGCGGGAAAATAGATGTAGAAGCGGCCATCGTATTCGCAGAGATATGGGGCCCACACGCTGCCGGCGTAGCGATCGAGGGCGGCCGCGACGGGCCTCCAATTCACCAGATCGGTGGAGCGCCAGATGAGCAGGCCGGGAGCATAGTCGAAGCTGGAATGGGTGAGGAAGAACTCGTTACTGACGCGGATGGCGCCGGCGTCGGGGTGGTCTCCACCCAGAATGGGGTTGCGATAGACCGCGTTGGCCTGGGCCAGAAGCCGGTGCCGTGGGGCGGTCAGGGTGAGGGCGGCGGAGGCGCTGGCGGCGGTCTGAAGAAAGCTGCGGCGAGTGAACATGGCGGGACCAGTGTAACGCCGGGCAAGTGGGCGCGTAAAACAATCTATGGATGCGGGCGGCTGCCGGTGCGGCCGCCTGCCTGGATTGCAGGATTGATGCTACCCGAGTGGATGGCGTTGCTTGACGAAGATCCGGGACACACGTGAACAAACAACGAAGACCGCTCGTTCGACCATACCGCCGGCTGTCGCGCCTGAGCGACGCGACCTTCATGTTGGGTGAATTTAGAAACTGCTGTAGAGTGGGTACCGCATCCTGGCCGATGGCTGTTTTCTTCGACTACAAAACCGGCGGAAATGCGGTCATTTTATCCCGGCGTTGACACAGATCGGTGTAACACCGGCCACCCACACGCCCACGGGGATGCGGTGGCATTACAGATCCAGGTTGACGGCGTGACGACGTCGAACCGGGTTACCATCGCGAAGCGAGGAAGTCCCTACCATAATGCCCGCCACGAAAAGCAGGCTCCAAAGGCCGGTTCGCTTCCAGTCGTAACGAACATAATCAAGCTTGTCGGGAAGCACTGCGGAACACGTATGCCGCAAACTGCTGGAAACGCCAAACACTCCGTTGCCCACGATCAAAGAAGTGCAGGCACGAACAATCCGATCGCCGGACCCGCTAAGAACAAGGGTCAGGGGCTCGATGCAAAGGACACTACCGACTCCTCGGAACAGCTGGCTTGACAATTTTCATGATAGTCTATAAACTCGATAGAATTAGTATGCTAGTCAAAAGCCGACAACTACCACACTCATTTAGGAGAGCTTAATGCAATCATTGGCGCTCGTCCGGGCCACAATCGCACCTCGCCAAAGCCCGCTCGCCGGTCCATCTGGCGACCAAGCTCCGGTCGAGCCGTTGCTCGATCTGGCGATGGACAATACGAACACCCAAGGGGCTTACGTCTACCGCCTCGACCGCAAGCGCGGGGCGGCCTCGCTTATCGGGTGGACCGGCCTTCGGCCTGGTCCGGCCGATGCTATTCAATGCCAAGTCATGGGCGAGGCGGCGGCACGGCTCTTCGAGCGTGGCTCACCGATTGTGGTGCATGAAGACGCCTGGTCCGATGTCCGATTCCAAGACCTGCCCGAATTCCGGACGAATGCCTTCGAGGGCGTAGTTTCGGTGCCGCTGCCGGACGCGGACGAGGTAGTGGGCATCGCGAACTTCTGCCGTTCCCGGCGGGTTCCCGTCCAACCACGGGAACTGTGCTTCTTCCTGGGTCTTGGCCGCCCCCTGGGCGCCCTGTTGAGCGGCTCGATCGTCCGCCAGGATTTGGAGAGGACCAAACAGAAACTTGAAGATCGCGTCTTGATCGAACGGTCGAAGGGACTACTCCAGTCGGATTTTGGATGGACCGAAGAGCACGCCTATCTTCACCTTCGCCGGTTGAGCCGGCAGCGGCGCACTCCGATGCGCGAAATCGCGCGCGAGATGATCGACGGGAGGACGAGTTTTGCTCCCCGCGGGGTTTTGGCCCCGCCACTGAATTCAAATGGCTCCGCCGCATCGGCAGGAGCGTAGAGGAGTGCAATGGATAGGACTACCCGAAGAGATCTACTGAAGACCGGCGCGGCTTTTGCGGGCACGGCCAATCTCGCGGCTCCAAGTGCCAGGGCCGCGGCCACCGCCTCCGAGAACTGCGGCTCGCATTGGGAGCGGCCCCCTAAGCAGGAGGGGAACAATCTCAACGTGATCCTGATTGTAGCGGATACGTTTCGCGCGGATAATCTGGCCGCCTATGGCAGCCAATGGGTAGAGACTCCGAACCTGAACCGGCTGGCCGACGAGTCGATTATCTTCGACGACCTCCATCCCGAGGGCATGCCTACCATTCCCACGCGGCGCGTGCTATCGACGGGCCGCCGCATCGTTCCCACCCACGCCTTCTTCCAGCACGAGACCGGGCCGGGCGCGTCCCCTGGTTGGCATCATCTCTACAATGAGGACGTCACGCTCGCCGAAACGTTGGTGGAGGCCGGCTACGTTACGGCGCTCATCGCGGATCTGCCGCACCTGCAGCGGCCGGGGCGTAATTTCCATCGCGGCTATACCTATTGGGAGTGGATTCGCGGCCAGGAGACCGATTATTACGCGCAGCCGCCGCGCGTCACGCCGGATTTCAGCCGGCTCTACCCGGCGGAGTATTTGAAGGAGGCACAGCAGAGCAATCCTGGCTTTCTCAGCTTCCTGAATCGCTATACGGCCAACCGCAAGCGCTGGCTCCAGTATGGCGACTCCATCGTGGAACAGACGGCCAAAGACGCGGTGCGATGGCTCAGGGAAAACCACGACCAGGGGCCGTTCCTGCTTCACATAGAATCGTCCGATCCGCATGAGCCTTGGGACCCGCCCGACTACTTCCTGGAAAAGTACCTGAAGGACCCCGGCCCGCATAGCTGGCCGGAACCGCCGTACCAGCGGCTGAATGTGCCGCCGGAAGGCATCCGGCGCCTGCGTGCGAATTACGCGGGCGAGGCATCCAACGTGGACTATTGGATCGGACAAGTCTTGAGCACCGCGGAGGAACTGGGTTTGAAGGAGAACACCATCTTTGTTTTCACTTCCGACCATGGTGCGATGCTGGGTGAGCAAGGACAGTTCGTGAAAGGGGACGATCGCATCCGCAAGCAGGTGACCCACGTACCGTTGCTGATCCGCCTTCCCAACAGGCAATATGCGGGCAAGCGAGTGGCGGGTTTCGTGCAGCATTTCGACCTGGTCCCCACGCTGCTCGGCCGCCTCAATTTGAAACCGTCGCCCCGTGTGACGGGGGAAGATCTGTGGCCCTACGTCACCGGAGAGCGCTCCAATCGCCGCGACCATGTGGTCAGCGCATTTGGCTACGTAGGCGCGGTGCGCACGCCGGAGTGGAACTACTCGGCTGTTTGGAATCGGGAAAAATACAAAGGGCACTATCAGCCGCAACTGTACGACAGGAAAAAGGATCCCGACGAACTGGTGGACGTCGCCGGGCAGAATCCCTCGGTCACCGAGAAACTGCAGGCGAACCTGGACCGGTATATTTCGTCCGGATGGGACATCACCAAGGGAACCTTCAACGAAATAGAGCTGTGACCAGGTGCTGTGTGTCGATCTGGGCGATCAGGTAATGAACCTTCATATGGCAAACCAACGCAAGCTGACACTCGACTGGTGGTCCGTAATCGCGGCCCTAGCCGCCGCGGCACTCATCCGTTTCCACATCCTGCCCCACATTCCGTGGTAGGAGGGCAGGCGCACAGGAGAAACCATGAGCCCTGCGATTGTAACGCCTCGCAATTCGCGGCCAGCGGCACTCCGGCTGCTGGGGCTGCTTCCCGGTA
>Ga0187847_10002517_pt1 | contig 14747 bp, 9 predicted proteins | sample June2016WEW_4_10_FD_132458 | JGI IMG/M metagenome (GOLD analysis project Ga0187847, IMG submission 132458) | Peatland microbial communities from SPRUCE experiment site at the Marcell Experimental Forest, Minnesota, USA - June2016WEW_4_10 | ecosystem: Environmental > Terrestrial > Soil > Wetlands...
ACTTTTTTCGCCATTTGCGTCTGCAAGACGATCAGATTGTCCGCCGGAGCCTTCAGCGTTCCGGTCCACACCAGCCTGTTATCCTTCACTTCCACCGCTTCCAGCGTGACCATCACGGTCTTGTCGTGCCGCAGAAAGCGTCCGGCGACGATTGTGGCAACACCCAACTCGCGCCCGATTTTTGACGAATCCATTTCAGCGCCACTGTATTTCTGGGTGGAAGCGGAGGGGCGGATTTCCAGGGCCGGGGAATAGGTGAGGGCGTTGGAAATCTCGTCCGCCAACGCAAACCTCAGGAACTCGCTCTCGGGGTCGTTGTTGATGTTCTGGAGCGGAAGGACCGCGATCGTCCTTCGCGCACCGGTCTGAGCCATCGTTTGCCGATGCTTGATCCACAGCCCGGTCGCAGTCAGCACCGTCATGACCACCGCCACCAGCGCCACCACGATCCAATAAGGTTTTCTCGGCAATTCCTGAAAACTTCGACTAACGAGGCGTGGACCTGCCGTCGGGCGCAGCCCGCTGTGCTGCGAAGGATCCGTTTCTCTCCGCAACTGCGCCAGGTCCCGCTTCATCTGGGATGCGTTCTGATAACGCTCATCGCGGTTCTTTTCCATCGCCCTGCCGATAATGGCTTCAAGGTCAGCCGGAATTGCGGGGTTCAGCGACCGGGGCGGGGCGGGTTTCTGGTTGATGACCGCATGCAGCGTGGTCACGACATTCGATCCCGTGAAAGGCTTTTTACCCGTGGCCATTTCATACAAGACCACGCCAAAGGAAAAAATGTCGGTGCGCACGTCGAGATCCTCGGAACGCGCCTGCTCCGGTGACATGTAGACGGCCGTTCCCGGAATTACTCCCACCTGCGTGAGCGATTCCTCCAGAGAGGTGTCGGTCGTCGTGCCCACGCCGCTTCCTTTGGCCAGCTTGGCCAGTCCGAAGTCGAGGATCTTCACCTGGCCGTTCGGGGTGAGAAAGATATTCGCGGGCTTGATGTCGCGATGCACAATGCCCTTGGCGTGCGAGGCCGCCAGCGCGTCGGCCACCTGAATGGCGATGTCCAGGAGTTCATCGATTTCCATGCCATGCCCGGTGGCGTGCTCACGGATGCGCTGTTTCAGGCTCTCGCCCTCCAGTTTTTCCATGACGATGAAGGGATGGCCGTCGTTGTCGTCAATGTCGTGGATCGTGCAGATGTTCGAATGGTTGAGTTGCGATGCGGCCCGGGCCTCGCGCGTAAAGCGGTCGAGGGAGCGCTTGTCCTTGACCATGTGATCGGGAATAAATTTCAGCGCGACATGCCGCCCCAGGCGCGTGTCTTCCGCCTCGTAGACCACTCCCATCCCGCCGCCGCCCAACTTGCCCAGCACGCGGTAATGGGACACAGTTTGGCCCACCATGTCCATGTAGTAGTATTGGCGCGGACAGCCCTGTCCGCTTAGCGGACAGTGAAGTTGCGCGGAGGGGTTAATGGTAGGTGGTCAAAAGGGCTGGGTCAACCGTGAGGAGAGCCCGGAAGGCTACAAACGTTCTGAATGTTAAAGCAAAGTGACTATACGCTTTAACCTCTACAGGCCAGACAGCGCAATTTTCACGACTGTACTGATCTCTCTCTAACGATTTTTCTTCGCGGTCTTTCCCGAAAACAGCGGCGCGCCCCAGGCGCCCGCGGCCAGCAATGCTCCAAACAACACAACCGCGTCGATGCTGGCGCGACCTTCGGGAGACCAGTAGACATCTCGCAGATTCAGCCAGAGCGCATATTCGTCGAGGGTAAGGGCCGCGCCCACTCCGTAGAGAACCGATAACAACCGACCGGCAAGAAGGGAAGAGGAGCCCGTTCCGACTCCAATCTCAGCCAGCCAGGCATAACCTACGGCCAGCAGGATCACGATTCCAAAGACCAGGTGGTGCACATGCCGCCCCTGCATGACTACGAAGTGAAAGGGAGGAATTTGGTGGGTGATGCAATACACGACTCCGCGCACGCCGCCAAAAGTTAGAAAGAAGCTGACGGTCGCGATGAAAAGCCGCCTCCTGGGGCGATCTGGGATCCGGTCGTGCAAGAGATCGCCAAGCCCGGTGCCGTGGAGAAGCAGTAGCATCAGGGCCGTGCCGGACAGCGTCAGCAGCAGGATGAACCAGGTGTAAGCCATGAGAGATTAGAGCATAAGCGATCCGCCGCGCCCCCCTGCCAAGGTCGTGGCAGAAACGCGCATGGCAGCGGGTGGTGATCAGACGGGCGTGGGTTTTCCCGTCTCAGTCAACTTGAACCTGGGAAGCGGTCACAAGTCACTTCCCTGCGTAAGTTCTTGGAGTGCCGATGCCGACGCATTCATCGAATCCGACGGTGCAGAGAGAATTGCCTTGCGTGACATCGAAGAAGCCGGCAGCGTACTCGGTTGGATTGGCCAATTCGTCATACATCATGGTCAGTTCGGCCACGCTTCCCTTTGCCTTGTGACCGGCGGCGTTCACGATGCCTGCGAAGGTCGGAGAAGCCCAACTGGTGCCGCCGACCGAGTACCAGCCTCCCTGGACGTAGATCGAGGCGCAGCAGAAGTCGGAGGCCACGTCGGGATAGCCGCGGTGACTGCCTACCACGCTTGAGACGCCGCTCTGATAGGCCGGTCGGGGCTCATAGGGACTAAGGTCGCCTCCGCCGCCGCCGTTGTAATAGACCTCGTTGACAGAGTTGCCTTGTCCGTCGCGCTGGAAGTGCGAGCCGCCGACGGCGACAACATTGGGAGACGCTCCCGGGTAAATACTCACACCAAGGCCGGAGTCGCCGGCGGCGGCGAAGAAGACAACTTTCTTGTTGGTGAAGTATTTGTCCCAGCCAAGTTCCTGGGTAACCTCGGGATCGCCCCAGCTCATGCTGACCACGCCGCCTCCAGCCGCGGCTACGAGTTTGGCGGCAAGCTGAACTGCTGACCAGGTCGGGTCGGTGTTCACCTGGGACGATTCGACAAGATAAAGTTTGGCCTGAGGAGCCATGGCATGGGCCCACTCGATGTCCAAAGCTTCCTCGGTGATCCAATCCTGGTATACGGGAGGCTTCGTCTTGCCGGGCCACGTGACGGTGAGGTCGGCAGCGGGAATTCCGTAGTAGGAGGAGAAGGCAGCGAGGTCGGAGGCTGCGGTCGGGTAATCGCCGGCATCGACGATGGCAATCGCTCCCCATCCGCCGTTGGGCACAGCAGTGCTGGTCGCAACCGGGCACCCGGCAGGACCGCTGACCAACTGGTACACACAGGCGACCGAACCCGGAGTTTCAGTGCCGGCGAGCGGCCCATTCAGGCTTGGAGAATCAGAGTCCACGAAGAAATAATTCGCATGATGACGGCCTGGGACGGGAATGCTCGATGCCGGAAAAATGATCGTGTGCCCATTGAAAGTCGAGACCTGACGCTCTTGAGCGGAGGCGGGAGATGCGGCACCGAGAATGAAAGCCAGACCGATCGCCGTGAGAGAAACGGCGGCGATTTTAGCCCGGCTGGTTTTGGATTCCGGAGTAGCGACGGTAGTTTGGCAAAACCTCATTCTCTGTCTCCTGTGGACGTTTGGCGTGGTGCGGTAATCATGACGGCCAAGCCAGGCAAAAGCAAGGGCAAACCGGGCGCGGGGAGCGGCTTGCACAATCCTTCGTATCTGGTAACCGGACTCCTTCGAACTAAATGTGCTTGCGATCATACAAATTTGGAGATCGGAGTCGCGAGTTGTTCCTCCGAATTGCTCTCCAGATTTTCGAGGGCGGTGCGAGCCGGCGACCCTTCGGGAGCAGCCCTTAGATATTGCACGGGCCAGGCGATGGTCTGGCCCAGTTCACGCGCCGCGCGTAGCGGCCAATACGGATCGCGCAGGAATTCGCGGGCGATGATAACTGCGTCCGCTTGTCCGGTCGCGACAATGTGTTCGGCTTGCTCTGGGGAGGTGATCATGCCTACGGCCCCGGTCATGATGCCCGCCTCGCGGCGAATTTGGTCGGCGAAGCGCGTCTGATAGCCGGGGCCTAACGGGATCTTTGCGCGGGCCACATTACCTCCCGACGAACAATCCATCAGGTCTACTCCGAGAGTTTTCAGTTGGCGTGCCAGTTCGACCGACTGCTCGATATCCCATCCTCCGTCGACCCAGTCGGTGGCCGAGATGCGCACAAACAGCGGCGCGCGCTCGGGCCATGCGCTTCGGACCGCGGATACGATCTCACGCACGATGCGGGTGCGATTTTCGAATGAGCCTCCGTAGGCATCCGAGCGGTGATTGCTAAGAGGAGAGAGAAATTCATGAAGCAGGTAGCCATGAGCGGCGTGAATCTCGATTACGCGGAAGCCGGCTTCCCATGCGCGATACGCGGCCGCTACAAATGCGGCCACGATTTCGCCGATGCCATCGAGCGAAAGCGCGTGTGGCATCGGATAGTGATCGGCGAAGCGCAGGGCACTCGGCGCGACCACGTTTTTCCACCCACCGGCGCTTTCAGGAAGGGCGCCTTGGCCGTCCCATGGGCGGTATGTGCTCGCTTTGCGGCCAGCATGGGCTAACTGCATTCCAGCTACGGCGCCCTGACTGTTGATGAAGCGCGTAATACGAGCCAGCGGCTCAATATGATCGTCCTTCCAGATGCCAAGGTCCTGCGGACTGATGCGTCCATCGGCAAGAACGGCGGTTGCCTCGGTGAGAACCAGGGCTGCGCCGCCGACGGCGCGGCTGCCGAGATGGACGAAATGCCATTCACTGGCAAATCCGTCGGTGCTCGAGTACTCACACATCGGCGAAACGAATACGCGGTTGGAAAAACTGAAATCCCGAATCGTCAGCGGATCAAAAAGATGAGCCATAGCGTTTGGATGCTGTTGAACGGTCGTTGGACTGAGACGTTCCGGGGAGAGGAGGATTTATGGGGGGAAACGTGAAGCACGAGCTAACCGATTGTGGTCTGTTGAGAAGGGCCTGGTCAAGATGAAAGATGTTGCGCAATTGCTGCAAGCGACGGCAGATTCGGCCTCAGACGGGATCCTCCGAAATTCGGGTTAACGCGCAGAGCCCCGTCACCACGCGGGCCTCTCTACGCGTTTTGTCGGACTGTTAATTGTTGACCAGAGCGGCCGAAGATCCTACCCACGCCATATTCTTGTTTTGATCGACACCCATCATCAGGCCTCGGCCCATGCGGACAATCGTCAGCACCGGAAGCAGATCATCCAGCCAGATATACATGATGCGAAGCTCGACCTTCGTCATCCCATAGGGAGTGGCGACGACCGGGGTGAAATTCAGGCGCTCCTGCAGGATGTACTCGTGGCGTCTGGCGGCGGGAATCGCTTCGATTTCCTTGCGCGATGGAGCGATGACCACGCCGAGTCCGGCAAAGGAGTAGAGCGGCTTTAACACGAAGTTCTCCAGATCGGCGGGCACCTCGTTGAGTTGATCGAGGAACCATGTGCGCGGGACGGATGAATGCTTCAGATAGGGGATGGAATACTTGCTGATGCGGAAATACCAGTTGGGATGGCCCGCCCACTCGACATCGAGATCATCGCGGAAATCGAATGGTAGAACGATGCCCTTGCGCTCGAGTTCATCGACGATGGCGCGGTTATAGATGCGCTTGACTGGGACCGGCTTGCCATTTTCTTCATAGAAAAGCTGGCGGCCGTGCTTTTGGATTTTCGTTATGCAGACGGTGCGAATTCCGAGGAGTTTTTCGGTCAGCAGAAAATCGGGGCGCGTTTTCTGCTCTTCCGGATGTACTTCCATGAGGATGACGTTGGCCGGGTCGTGTCCTGCGACGATGGCTTGCTGAAGAAGTTGCTTGTAGGAGGCGGAATCGAGCCCGCTTAGAAAGTAGCGGAGATTTGGATCCAGGCCGAACACGTCCATGTAGGCTTGCGAGAGGACGGGTTGATACGCGTACAGGGTCGGGAAGGCTTGCAGTTCGACGAGTTTGGGCTGCAGATCGCCGTTGGCATCTTGAACCAGGCCAAAGTCCACCTGCACAAACATGGGATGAGGCGCTTCATTCGGCACGCGGAAACGCGCGGGAATAGAGGCCTCCGAGCGCTGGCGATATTCAGGGTTATCGACGAGTTGATGGATGAGGGCTTTGCCGTCCTCGCACATCCGGTCGACGAGTTTGGCCGGAAAGAAACATGGGGTCTCGCAAAGGGCGAATGGGACTTCCATGCCGCAGCGCGCGCTCATCTCGCGGCGCAGGCGCTCATATTTTTCCTGAGTGAAGGTTGCATTGAAGGCGTCGCGATAGGAAGGGATCATGGGAGTTTTTCGGATTCGGGATTGGATTTCAGGCGCAGACCTCTATGACTCGCGGCTGTAAGCATCGCCGATAGAGGGTGTCGTTTTCAAGTTCAGGAGGATGGAGGCGAGACGCCCCTGTGAGTGCCGGCGATGGGCTGGCGCTAGTGGGTTACATCTTAGGCTTCGATCAGGAACTGGCCGGCTCGCATGATTTGCTCGTCGTCAGCCCAGATATCGAATTTGCGGCCTACTACGTCGATGTGGGTCGAGGAAAACCACTCGGCGCCGGTGTGAGCTCCATAGGGATTTCCGAAGGCGATGTGGACGCCGGGATATTTCTCATCCTGAAGGATTTGGCCGATCACATCTTTCAATTCGATGTTGGTGCCGATGGCGAACTCGCCTACGCGGTCACTGTTTTCGTCGGTGTGGGTGTAGGCCCAGAAGTCGTCTTTCAGCTCTTTGTTGGACGAATGCGCTTCGATGAGGCGGTTCTTTTTCACCTGAATGGTAAGCGGTGTCGATTTCAAGTCGCCGAATTTGGCGCACAGGTAATCGCCGACTACGCCATCGATCACGAAGGTGCCGTTGACTTCGCCGGGGGTTGTGAAGACTTCGCCGCCGGGCAGGTTGCCCCATTTCTCTGTGCTGATAATGCCGCTGGTTTTCACCCAGCGGTAATTCGGATTGACGTCCGCGACGAGGTCGGTACCGGCGGGGGTCTTGGCGCGAATCTTTTTGGCGGAGCGCACCCGCTCGACTACTTTGGCGCTCAGGCGGTCGACCTTGAGGAAATCGGCGCGCATGCCTTCCAGCATGATCTGCTTGTTGATGTTGACCATGTGGGCGTGCCGGATTTTTTGACGATTGACGACGTCGGTCATTTGCATGCGCGACTTGAGCTCGTTGGCCTGCGCCTGCACAGCGAAGATGCTGACATGGCTGGACTCCAAATCGCCGGCGATCATCTGCGGGAAATCTGACAGCGGGCGTCGGGCCACATCCTCAAGCACCCATGGGCGATATGTGCAGCCGACGGCTTCGAGTTCGTGCACGATGGCGGCTGCGATTTCCAGACTGGCTTCGTCGGTGATGACGGTGACCTTCTCGGATGGTTGCACGCGCAGGCACACGCGCACGGCGTTGCTCGCGCCGGGGGTCAGTTGCGGATCAAAAGGAAGGTTATTAAGTTGGCGGTTGGATTGTGAGTCGGTCTCTGTCAAATTCATCAGACTGCCTTGTCGGTGGGCAAATCATCGGCTTCGTCCTGATCTTCTTCGACGCCCACCTCTGTCTCCTCAATGATGTAATCGACCACGGCTTTCATGTCGCCGGTCTTTTGAAACACCTGCAATTGGCGGTCGGCGCCGGTGCCATTCTTCATGATCTCGCGGACGTACTCGACCTCTTCACGGCAGTCGAGTTCGTCGAGCACGTCGTCGACGAATTCCAGATACTCCTCGATCAGCTCGCGCTCGGGAACTTCCATCTGCTTGCCGAAATCGATGAGCTTGCCGTTGATGCCGTAACGCGCGGCACGCCATTTGTTTTCCATGAGCAAGGATTTCCGGTAGAGCCGGAAGCCCTGGTTCTGGGAATAAAGCTTGTAGAGCTTGGCCACCGTTGCCTGAATGAGCGCAGCGAGAGCGATCGTCTCCTCCAAACGCATCGGGATATCGCAGACGCGGAATTCGAGCGTGTCGAAGAATGGATGGGGGCGGATATCCCACCAGATCTTTTTCGCGTTATCGATCGAGTTGGTTTTGATCAGCAGCTTGATGTAATTTTCGTATTCGCCCCAACTGGGAAAATAATCCGGCAGGTTCGTCCGCGGAAACTTGTCGAACACCTTGCAGCGGTAGGATTTCAGACCCGTGTCCATGCCCAGCCAAAAAGGAGAATTGGTCGACAGCGCCAGCAGGTGCGGCACGAAGTAACGAGCGTGATTCATCAGGTGGATCGCCGTCTCGCGGTCTTCGACGCCCACGTGCACGTGCAAGCCGAAGATAAGATTCGCGCGGGCCACCAACTGCATGTCCTGTACGATATTTTTGTAGCGCTCGTCGGGTGTAACTTCCTGCAATCTCCAGTCCCCGAAGGGATGGGTTGCGGCGGAGGCCACGCGCAGCCCGTTTTCGCGCGCCAGGCGGATGATTTCGCGGCGCAGCGTCTTCAGTTCTTGCCGGGCATCTTTAATGTTGGTACAAACCGACGTGCCTACTTCGACGACCGACTGGTGCATCTCGGCCTTGACGCGCTCCTGCAGCACCAGTTTGCCCTTCTGGATGATTTCGGCGTGAATGTGAGAGCGCAGATCCCGGGTATCGGGGTCGACGGTCTGGTATTCCTCTTCAATTCCGAGCGTAAAAGTCGGTTTCATCGCTGTATCCGAAGGCACCAGGCGAGGAGTCGCCCGGGCAAAGTTATACCAGTATACAGAAACGGGGAGGTGTTTATGGGAGAAAGCTTCGAGCCGCGAGTTACGAGTTTACGGGTTGGGATTACCCCCAGGTTAGCGCCCAAATGGCGGGCGCAAACCCTTCGGCAGGCTTACAGGCGGGACTTCCTGGAGGACGAGGCGAGGCGGTGGTGGGCGCAGGGGTCCTTCGACTTCGCAGGAACTTCACTTCGTGAAGTTCCCGCTGCGCTCGGAATGACTTCGGTTCCAAGTCAGTTAGTGGAGAGGTGAAGGAAGTCAAACGCTCTCAGGGGCAGGCTCTGGGGCGCCGTCCTGCTTCCTGATCGAGGACCAAATTTTATGTTCATTTGGGGCCGTTCAGAAAGGCGGCCCAGCGAAGTTCTTTCACGGGGTTGGCGCCGGTTTGGGCTTTCTTTACTGCCATTTCGGCTACGGCGTCCACGATCCAGTCAAAATTCTGCTGGCCCACGGATGTGACTTCGGCGTCGGGCGCGGGGTTCATGAAGTCGATCGCGTAGGGGATGCCGTCTTCCACGGCGAACTCGACCGTGTTCAGGTCGTAGCCGAGCGCGCGGCAGAGGGCGATTGCATCTTTCTCGATACGATCTTTTAGCTTCGCACCGGGCTGGGGATTGCCTTTGACGTAGCGCTCATGATGCGGGGCTTTGGGATCGTACTTCATCATGTGCACTTTTTCTTGACCTACAACATAGCAACGGTAGTAGTCCTCGAATTCAACGCCGTGCTGCAGCGTCATGCAGAGATCGCCGGTCTGGTTGTAGTAGTGAAAGAATTCTTCCGGGGAGTGGACTTTGTAGACGTGCTTCCAGCCGCCGCCCGAGTAGGGCTTGAGAAAGGCTGGGAAGCCGACGTAGGCGAAAAGTTCATCCCAGTTGAGCGGATAGATGAGATTGCGCATGGACTTTTCGGTGGTGTCCGGCGGGTGAGTGTGATGTGGGAGGATGACCGTGGGCGGAATGGCCACGCCCATCTTGTGAGCAAGCGCGTAATTGAAAAACTTGTCGTCGGCGGTCCACCAGAAAGGATTGTTGATGACGATTGTCCCCTGCAGCACGGCGTTCTTGAGATAGGCGCGGTAGAAGGGGATGTCCTGCGAGATGCGGTCGATGATGACGTCGTATTTTTTTGGCTCATCCATGCGGATGCCGCCGATCTTGACGAACTCGGCGGTGATGCCGTCGATCTTCATCCCGTTGATTTTTTCTACTAATGCGGGCGGGAAGGTGTTTTCCATGCCGAAGAGGATTGCGATTTTCTTGGTGCTCACAGGGTCTCCTTCTACAAAATTTGTAAGTGATCGGGAGACGAGGGCGAGCCGCCCTCGTAACCGGCGGCAACTTGCCGGCGCTACGGTCTAGAAATACTTTTGCGCCATTCTTTGCCACAACGGCCAATCGTGCTTGCTGTTATCGCCGTAGATGTCCAGCCAGTGCGGAATACCTTTGGCGTGCATGATGCCCGACATTTTTACGTTTGCATCCAGACACATGTCCCAATCGGCGGTTCCCAGCACAATTTTCATCTGCCGGATGCGGCTCAGGAACCAATCGTCACTCATATTGGGCAGGTAGTCGGGAGGATTGTTGAAATAGACGTTGTCGTCGTAGTAGCCATCGAGAAAGCTCTTGATGTCGAACGAACCGCTCATGGGGACGCAGGCGGAGACGACATCGGGATGGCGCAGCGAAAAATTCAGCGCATGATAGCCGCCAAAACTGCAGCCCGTGACGGCGATCTGCGGAGCCCAGTTCTTCCACCTTAGAAAGGGCAGGAACTCATTGACGATGAATTTTTCGTACTGCACCTGCCGCCAGATGCGCGAGCCCGGGTGGACGCCCTTGTTGTACCAGCTCTCGCCGTCCACACCGTCAACGCAGAAAATTTGTAATGCGCCCTGGTCAAGGCGGTCGGCGAGCGCGCGGATCATGCCGGCGTCTTCGTATTCGAAGAAACGTCCCATGGAGGTGGGGAAGACCAGGATCGGCTGGCCGGCGTGCCCATACACGAGCGACTCCATGTCGCGGCCCAGTTCGTGGCTGTAATGTTTGTAATATTCGCGGTTCATGCGAGCGAGGATTGTAACCGAAATTCCCGGCCCCTGGCAGCCTGTTGGTCGCGGTGATCGGTGCGATTCCAGTGCGGGTTGCTTACCACGCGATCAAGAAGGCTGTTTAAGGGGATATTTCGGATGAAGTTCGCGGGCGGGGATCACCCCCGTGCTCAATCCTTACCTCTGACCTGCGCGCGGACTATGCCTGCGGAGGCGGAACTCGCGGATAAATGCCCATTCGCTTTAATTTCGATTGCAGGGTGGTGCGCTTCAATCCCAGGCGGGCCGCGGCTCCTCGCGTCCCACTGATCTGACCTTGACTCTCATGGAGCGCGCGCAGGATATGCTCCCTCTCTTTGCCTTCCAGGGTTTCATCCTCGTTCTCTCCCGTGTCGCCAGCCGTGGGCTGCAACTGTCCAAGGGGTGCGCTTAGAACCGAGCCATTGGTCAGGATGACCGAACGCTCAACAAAATTTTCCAGCTCGCGAATGTTGCCGGGCCAATCCCAGGAAGTCAATGCGCTCATCGTTTTCTGCGGAATGCTGATGATGGATTTGTTCATGCGCCGGGCGCACTTCTGCACGAAATATTCCACCAGCAACGGGATGTCATCGCGCCGGTCCCGCAGGGGCGGCAGATGGATGGGGAATACATTCAGGCGGTAGTACAAATCGCTTCGGAACTCGTGTTCGCGCACACTTTCGGCGAGGTCCCGGTTGGTCGCGGCAATCAGACGGAAGTCCGACTCGATTGTTTTCGTTCCCCCCAAACGTTCGAATTCGTGATCCTGGAGCACTCGAAGGAGCTTAGGCTGCAGCTCATATGAGATTTCGCCAATCTCGTCCAGGAAGAGCGTACCGTTGTTGGCGAGCTCCAGCCGTCCGATTTTCTTGCTGACGGCGCCGGTAAACGCGCCTTTTTCGTTTCCGAATAACTCGCTTTCCAGCAAGCCGGACGGGATCGCCGCGCAATTCATTTTGATGAACGGATTTCCGGAGCGGTGGCTCAGGCGGTGAATCGCTCGGGCCACGAGTTCCTTGCCGGTTCCGGTCTCGCCCAGCAGCAGCACGGTGGCGCCGCTGGCGGCGACCTTGCCGACACTTTTCATTACTGCCTGAAGCGCGTCGCTTTGGCCGATGAGGTCCCGGAACCCGAGTTGGGTATCGATCTCCTGTTCGAGGTAGAGCTTCTCTTCCGTCAGCCGTTCTTTTGCCTGCCGAAGTTCTTCTTCGATCCGTTTGCTATCGGTGATGTCTTCCGCGAAGATCACGATCCCGCCGACGCCGCCATTCTTGTCATGCCACGGGCGGACCTCCCATCGCAGCCACTGCGTGGAACCATCGGCGCGGTCGAAACGGTCGCTCTCTTCCCGTATGACCTCGCCCTCGAGGCAGCGGCTATGGACCTGCTTCCACCGGACGGGAAGTTGCGGGAAGACGTCGTAGTGCGACACGCCCCGAAGTTCGCGATCGCCCAGACCATAGTCAGTCCGCCAGCGGTGGCTGCAGTGGATGTAGCGCATTTCGCGGTCGAACATTGCCAGGCCAGTGGGCGCATGTTCGAAGAACAAGCGCATCTGCGCCTCGCTCTCCCGCATTGACTCCTCGGCTCGCTTGCGCTCGGTGATGTCCTGCATGATACCCATGTTCGATCGAGGCCCTTTGCCGAGCTTCCCCATCGGTACCACGGAGAGGTTCACCCAGGCGACCGACCCGTCGGGCCGGAGGTAGCGCTTTTCGAGGTCATATAAGGGCGCGTTCTCCTGGGCGAGGTGCTGGAAGTATGCGCCGCTCTTGGCGAGGTCCTCGGGATGGGTGAGGTCGCGGAATCCAAGCTGGAGAATCTGTTCCTCGCTCCGGCCGACGATCTCGCAGAACCTCGGGTTTACCTGGAGAAATCGGCCGGTCACAGAGTCGGCGAGCGTAATTCCGACGGGCGCTCTTTGATGCAGGGCGCGAAAGCGGCGTTCGCTATCTTCCAATAAAGCCTTGGCTTGAATCCGGCTGGTAATATCGCGCGACACCGCGACGCCATATTTCCGGTCCAGTTGGACTTCGCGCAAAATCACTTCCGCGGGAAATGTGGTGCCATCTTTTCGCCGGTGCACTCTCTCAATGATGGCGAATCCCGATTGCTCCAGTTGCCGCAACAGATCGTCGCGAGATTCTCGATCAAACTCCGGAGCGATGTCGTAGATGGTCATTCCGAGGAGCTCTTCGCGGCTGTAGCCCAGTTCGACGCACGTCCTTTCGTTCACATCGAGCAGGCGCAACGTTCCAGGTTCGATTACCTGGATGGCGTCGTGAGAATGGTCGAGCAAAGCGCGGAGGAGTTTTAACTCGCGGACGGCGGAAGGGTGCGAGTTAACTAAGTGCAGGACCTCAGGCTTCTGAGCGTGGGGGGAACCGCGGAGTTCGGTCGGGGTGGGGTTTGCGCTCACTGGGGGCAAGGGGTCTTTGTGGGGTGTGGCAGTGGGTTGCAGTTCGACTGAGTTTGACGCGCTCTCGCCGGGGTGCGACAGCATACGAAGATTCCCATTTCCGCCGTATGACCGGCATCGCCCGAGTCTGAAACGCGAGAGACAGACCGAGGCGTAACCAAGAATCCTCTGCGGATGACCAGATGTCGCTTTCCCCTCGATGCCATGGTCTGCCTTTGGAACGGAAATCGCAAGGACATACGGAAATTATTCGACGCGCGTTCCCGATTTGGATTTTCGGTGAGAGCTTGACTGTTAACGGCATTGACCAAGAGCGGGAATTGATTCTGAAAGCGGACGATGCGCCATTAGGATTTTGGCCGGTCAATGGGTGACGGGTGACGGGAATGACTTTTCCTGTTTTTTCAATAACTTACACTTTTCCGTTCCCTGCATTTTTTCACCGCTCAACCGTCGTTTTCGGCTTCTCCCTGCCCGGTGCGTGCGTAACAAGCACGCTTTCAATAGGATCACTCTGAGCCCGTTCCACGCATCGAAGCTTCCAGGTTTCTTCGTGGAACACCATTTTTCAGAGTTCCCACGCGGGGTCGCGGGGAAAGTTCTAACTCCCGGATGTGGAGGAAAGCGAGAGCAGAATGCATAAGCCGATCAAATACGTTGAGAAGGCGGTCACGGTGGCCGCTACTGGCGCATGGGCGGTTTTTCAAAGGCTGAACCGAATTGCTCCCAATGCGTCGCCGACTCCGAAGTGGTCCGAAAAGCCGCTGCTCAAGTCGTGGGAGAAATCGAAGCCGCCGCTGGGATGGCCGCGGACTACCGACTCGCTTTGTCCGAAATGCGTGCCCGAGATTCGGCAGCAGATCCTGGATGGACATTTGCCGGTCGATGTTTTGATGAACGAAAAAGTTGGGGAGATCAAGGCCCAGATCGTCGAGAAGGACGGCAAGATCTGGATGGTGAAGGATTGCCCGAAGCACGGTCACTTCGAAGACTTGATGTCGATCGACACGGATTTCTCAAAGCATCTGGAAGAGGTTTTCCCCGGCCGCGACATTCGCGCCCATGCCGATGAGAAGCTGCATCACCACGGAAGCTCCACGGTGAAATACGGACGCGGCGCGGTGCTGACTGTCGACCTTACCAATCGCTGCAACATGATGTGCGATCCGTGCTTTATGGACGCCAACCAGGTTGGGTACGTCCACGAACTGACTTGGGAAGAAATAAAGACGGTGCTCGACAACGCCATCACGGTGAAGCCAAAGCGGCAGATGTCCGTGCAGTTTTCTGGCGGCGAGCCTACGTTGTCTCCGTACTTCCTGGATGCGGTTCGCTACGCGCGCAAGGTTGGGTACAACAGCGTGCAGGCGGCCACCAACGGCATTGAGTTCGCAAAGAGCTTTGAATTCTGCCAGCAGGCGGTCGAAGCGGGCATGCGCTATGCCTATCTGCAGTTCGACGGCATCGGCAACGCGGCGAACGACCATCGGGCGGTGGGGAATTTGTTCGACGTCAAGCTGAAGGCGATCGACAACCTGCACAAGGCGGGCTGCGAAATC
>Ga0187847_10002518_pt1 | contig 14744 bp, 13 predicted proteins | sample June2016WEW_4_10_FD_132458 | JGI IMG/M metagenome (GOLD analysis project Ga0187847, IMG submission 132458) | Peatland microbial communities from SPRUCE experiment site at the Marcell Experimental Forest, Minnesota, USA - June2016WEW_4_10 | ecosystem: Environmental > Terrestrial > Soil >...
AATATTCAGCAGCGTACGCCACTGGTGGAAACCTACATCCAGAACACGCGGCCTGATATCAAGCTCCTCGAAGTACCAGTGGATGACCAGTACATCTTGAGCCGCGTGGATTTCGGGAAAGGGTTTACCGACAAGGCCTACGAGCCAAGGACAGCGGGCAAACACAGCTTCTTCAAGGGCTCATTTGCAGCCATGACCGGATTGAGCAAAGCATTGGGGTTGGAAAAGTTTACTTACAACCCAAATGGCTTTATGCAAATGATGTTCCTTGATCCGACGGGGTTCGACCAGCAGCATTATGTCTTCAGCTACGTTCGCCGCGAGTTTCTGGGCTCGGTGCGCACCTGGGTATTCGATGTGCACCCCAAGGTTGCTGGGATGGGCCGTTTCTATGGCCGCATCTGGATTGAAGATGAGGAAGGCAACGTCGTCCGGTTCAACGGCACCTACACTGGTCCGGCATCCGAGGAGTCCTCCAAGTTCTACTTTCATTTCGATAGTTGGCGGATGAACGTGCAACCGGGAATCTGGCTACCCGTAGCGGTCTACGTGGAAGAAACGACTCGTACCGACAACGACAAATCGGTTGGATTGAAAGCTCAGACGCACTTCTGGGGCTACTCCCTCAAGCTGCCCACGCGCGACAGCGAGAATGTCAGTGTCAAGGTCGACGACGCTGTCGACAAGAGCGATGACTCGGGAGATGTGGGACCGCTTCAGGCCACGCGCGCTTGGGTAACGCAAGCTGAAAACAACGTCATCGACCGCCTGGTGGAAGCAGGACTGGTGGCGCCTCTGAATCAGGGCGGCTACGAAAACAAGGTCCTGGATCAGATCGTGATCAACCTTGTGGTTCCGAACAACCTGGCCTTTACCGATCAGATTCATACCCGAGTTCTGCTCACCGATACGATCGAAGCCACGACCGTCGGCAACACCATCCTGATCAGCAAGGGAATGATCGACAGCATGCCCAGTGAAGAGGCGTTTGCCTCCGTGGTTGCCATGGAACTGGCCCACGTCGCCATGGGCCACCATATCGACACCCGCTACGCCTTCAACGACCGGCTGCTCTTCCCTGACGAGTCGACCTTCCAGCGCATCAACATGTACCACTCCGACCACGACAACGAGGAAGCTGCCAAGAAGGCTATGGAGTACTTGCAAAACTCCATGTACAAGGACCGGCTACCCAGTGCGGGTCTCTACTATGCGCAACTGGTTGACAGGGCCAAGGAGCTAAAGGCGCTGAACACGCCCAAGCTTGGCGATTCATTGCTGAGGGCCGACGGAACTCCGTGGATGGTCGATCTACAGAAGATGGCGCCCAAGCTCAATTGGGACGATCTAACTCAAAGAGCCGCGAACCCGCTGGGGTTCTGGCTTAAGACTGATCCGTGGGATGACAAGGTACATCAGCTTAATGCGAAGGTTTATGCATACATGAACCCTCGTGACAAAATGCCGTTCGAGGTGACGCCGATCGTGTACAGGCTGTCGCGGTACGATGAAGCCAGCGTGAACCCTCCGGCCGTGCCTGGAGCGCCGACACCTGATCCCGCTCCTCCCGCCGCTCCCGCCGGAGCTGATCCCGCTCCTCCGGCAGGAACCGATCCTGCCACTCCCACTCCACCACCACCCGCGCCTAACAACACGACTCCCACTGCGCCGCCACCGGCGGCCGCGCCAACTCAATAGCGCAGCAAGCTGCGGAAAGCCCCTGGGAGCAGAACGTCGCTCACTTTCCAGGGGTTTTCTTTTCAGGCATCCCAATTGCACCTTTGGGCTTCACACAAACATTGATTCTACGTGTGGTTGCGCCGCATTCGGCGTTCACAGAGACTGGATATACACTCAATGGACATGAAACGCTCGGTAGTTTTCTTGTTCTTGTCAGGCCTTCTTGTGGCTGGAGGTTTTTCCGCGAGCGCTCAAGTAGTTCCCGCGGCCTCCGGTCGTCAATTCTCCGTTACGGCTGGAGCTATGTTCTCTGGCTTTCAGCCCGATTACGCTGGCGGAGGAGTTCCTGATACTGCCCCCAACCGGCTTTATGGTGTGGGAACGTATGTGGACGTGAAGTTCACCCGTTGGTTTCAGATTGAAGCGGAAGGCCGCTGGCTGCGTATGAACCAGCTCGACAACATCAACGAAACCAATTACCTGATTGGCCCCCGGCTTCCGATCCAAAAGCTGCGCTTCTGGCGGGCGACCCCTTACGCGAAGGTGCTGATTGGCCTGGGAGACATGAACTTCGAGTTCAACGAGGCTACCGGGCGATTCACTGACATCGCGTATGGCGGCGGGCTTGACTGGAAGCTGAACCGGAAAATCAGTGTTCGGGCTATCGACTTCGAGTACCAGCAATGGCCAAAGTGGATCAACAATGAGCAATTGCAGCCGTATGGTGCAAGTGTCGGTATAGCGTACAAAATCTTCTGAGGGCGCCAGAGAAATTCCGTTCTGGCGCAGAACCTCAGGAGTCGTCGCGCTCCTGCTCCCACTGATCTACGGGGTAGCGGTCGAGTCGGTCCTCACGATTCTCCCGCTCCTCCTGCTGGCGTCGTTTCTCGCGCTCTTCGCGCTCTTCGCGGCCGTCACTCATAGCTGCTCCTCAGTTCATTCTAGGAGAGTCCGTGCGCGACGATCTACTTGCCAGCCTCTCTCGCTCCTGCCCCGGGCTTCATCGAAGAAATCCGAAAGAAGGTTCAATCACGGGTCAGCCGTTGAGAAAAACCCGGTAAAAGCACCTTTCGTTAAAGTGAAAATCTTCACGGCGGATGCTCGCCAGCGAGATTTCTTGCCGAACTCTCGGTTCTTCCGTGAAGTCTCCTGCCCACACTCCATAGAGTTCGACAATCGCTTCGCCGGTGGTTTGCAGCAGCGCTACCAGCGAGGCACGATTGAAACGATCGCTTGCAAGCTGCTCTTCATCCGTCTCCGCGTCCGGGCTGCTGGGCCATCCGCCGTTTTGGTACATCACATGCGGAAAATCGCAACCACAGCCGGAGGTGGAACCGATCTGCTGCACTTCAGGGCGGCTGAAATGCGCTTGGATCGCAACGTCGTATTCGATCAGAGACTGGACATAGATGCCCGGAGCTTCTCGTTGCCACCTGCTGCGTGCTATCGCCTTGCCTGTTCCGGCATAGAGAAGGAAACACATGATGCAATCCTAACGTAAGGCATTCCGCTGCCTGTTTCTGCGCGCGGCGAAACAAGAAAAAGGCCACTCGCGACGAGTGGCCTTTTTCATTTGCAAATAAGTCGAGCTTCATCAGGAATGCGTCGAAGCCATTTTTGCTCCAGCGCAAACAGCCAGTGCGAGCCTCCCGCGAGCGTCTGCCCCACCGAAGGTGGTTAGGCCGGAGAAGGCGAACCTTCAGGATAGCTCGGTCCGCCGCGGGTGTCCGGCTTGAGCACCTGTTGGACGCCGTTACCCCCGGTATCGCTGGGAGAAGCAAGCACCGAACGCATAGGCGGCAGCGTCTGCCCCTCGATCAGCATCCTCACCTCTTCCGCATCGATTGTCTCGCGCTCGAGCAAGGCTGCGGCAATGCGGTGCATGGCGTCAGCATGCGTCTCAACCGAAGTGTGAGCCGCCTGGTAAGCCTCATCGATGAGGCGACGCACTTCGAGGTCGATCTGACGGGCAGTTTCCTCGCTGAAGTCGCGATGCTGTGCGATCTCGCGGCCGAGGAAGATCTGCTCTTCTTTCTTGCCGAAGGTAAGCGGACCAAGCCGGCTCATTCCGTATTCGCATACCATGCGGCGAGCAAGATCGGTGGCGCTTTCAATGTCGCTGCCTGCGCCAGTGGACATCTGGTTGAGGAAGATCTCCTCAGCCACGCGGCCGCCGTAAGCGATAGCCAGGTTCGATTCGAGGTACTCGCGCGTGTAGTTATGACGATCGCCAGGCAGGAAGATGGTGACACCGAGTGCCATGCCACGAGGAATGATGGTGACCTTGTGGATGGGGTCAGAGTGCTCACGCAGGAACGAAACCAGTGCATGGCCCGCCTCGTGATAAGCGGTGACCCGCTTTTCCTCTTCGGTGAGCAGCATCGACTTGCGCTCGGCGCCCATGAGCACCTTGTCCTTGGCAAGTTCGAAGTCGTACATGGTGACCTGCTTGCGGTTCACGCGAGCAGCATTAAGGGCAGCCTCGTTGACCATATTCGCCAAGTCAGCGCCGCTAAAGCCGGGTGTACCACGGGCCAGCACATTGAGATTGGTGTCATCAGATACAGGCACCTTCTTGACGTGCACACGAAGCACTTCTTCGCGCCCGCGGACGTCAGGAAGACCCACGACCACGCGACGATCAAAACGGCCCGGACGGAGAAGAGCAGGGTCCAGAACGTCGGGGCGGTTCGTGGCCGCTACCAGGATGACGCCATCGTTCGATTCAAAGCCGTCCATCTCGACGAGCAACTGGTTCAGGGTTTGCTCGCGCTCGTCGTGCCCACCGCCGAGCCCTGCACCGCGATGACGGCCAACGGCGTCGATTTCGTCTATGAAGATGATGCAGGGCGCGTTCTTCTTGCCCTGTTCAAAGAGGTCGCGCACACGACTTGCGCCGACGCCGACAAACATCTCGACAAAGTCAGAGCCGGAGATGGAAAAAAACGGCACGTTGGCTTCGCCGGCCACAGCCCGTGCCAGCAGCGTCTTGCCAGTTCCGGGAGGCCCTACAAGAAGCACGCCCTTGGGAATCCGTCCGCCGAGCTTTTGAAACTTCTGCGGCTCGCGCAGGTACTCGATAATTTCCTTCAGCTCTTCCTTGGCCTCGTCCACGCCGGCCACGTCCTTGAAGGTAACTTTCTTTTGCTGCATCGAGAGCAGGCGCGCGCGGCTCTTGCCGAACGAAAGCGCCTTGTTGCCGCCAGACTGCATCTGGCGCAGCATGAAGAACCAGATTGCGCCTAGGAGGACGAACGGGCCGACGTTGATCAGGATCGGAATCAGCAGGTTGCTCTGAGGGTCCTTTATGTTGAAAGTGACCTTGCTCGAGCGCAATTCCTTGGTCAGGCTGTCGACGTTGTTGGTCGAGATCGTGGTGTGGAACTCGTCCTTGGCACCCTTCAGATGGCCATGAACATCCGTGCCCTGGATAGTCGCGTCCTGCACCTGCCCGGCGTCTATCTTATCCAGCAGGTCGGAGTAGCCGATATCTACGGGTTTGCCCATGTTCGCACTCTTCTGCCACACGGTCAGTAGCAGCATGAGGCAAACCAGGATAAAGATCCAGAACATGATTGTTTTGACGGTCGAATTCACCAGGACTCCTCTTTCCCGGCGGGGGAAGCCGCGAAAAAACCTCCGGCACCGCCTACATCACCCTCTTAGACGCTTTGAACTCCCCTGAAGTCACAGAAAGTTCACGCGTCCGGACGGCAGACACAGATGCCTCGCCGCCACAGTGAGCAGTATTAACCATTGTACTCGCAAGGCGAGAAAACTTGTAGCACTCTGTTCATCTCAAATGACCGGTCCGTGGCCGGCTCCCGGAAAGCCGTCTGCGAAGCTCGTAGACCGGGATAACACGGGACGCTGGGGATGAAATTACCCAGGATTCTGGCCGTCCGCTTCCAGTCGACTCGCCATCACCACGATTCCCTGCTCCGGCTCGAGTTCCACACCCTTCATCCAGACAATTCGGCCATCCACTTCCAGCACCGGCCAGACCGCCCGGCCGGTTCCCGTGACCCGCAACCGCTCCAGCACTTCCTTTACCTTACGTGGCCCGCTGGAGTGGCGGAGCCTGACCCGGTCGCCCGGTTTCCAGTTGCGCAGCCTGACGCGACGAGGGATCAGACCATTTGAGGCAGCAGGCGCGACAGAAGCCTCGATCTGGAGCCGCAGGCCGAACTCAGGGGCTAGGATTTCACCGGGAATCGGGCAGCTGTATTCGGAAATCGGAGCTTCTGCTTGGGTAGCTGGCCCCACGGCCAAGTGCAGTTCGCGGGGCGTCCGCTCGCCGCGTAGCCCATTGCTCAACTCAGACTTCTGCCCTGCGCGGCCATTGAGAGCCAGAGCCCGCAGTGCTTCTGTTGCTGCGAAATCAGGGGCTGCGCCGAGCGACTCAGCCGCATATCGAAGCAGCCGGCGCTGCAAGGCTGGAGCAAGTGCCGCCAGCCGCGTTACGTCGATTGAAATGCCATCGCCCGCCGCGCGGCCACCACCCCGCACGGCGCGTCCAGTCATCACCAACTGCGGCACAATGTTGGCCAATTCCGTTTGCCACCAAGCCTCCTCGTCGCGAGCCAGTGTAGCCATCTGTGCCAGGTGCTCGCGCAGTCGCGGATTCCAGGTTTCGAGCTGTGGCAGCAGCTCATGCCGAATTCGGTTGCGGGTGAAGGTCAGGTGTCGGTTCGAGGAGTCCTCACGCCAGTCCTGAGCGATAAAACGCAGGTAGGCCTCAACCTCGCCTCGCGTGACGCCCAGCAGAGGGCGAAAAATTGGTCCCTCGGGAAACTGAATCTGGGGATGAATGCCGGATAGGCCCTCCGTCCACGCTCCTCGCAGAAATTTGGCCAGTACAGTTTCTGCCTGATCGTCCAGTGTGTGAGCGGTGGCCACAGCGTCCACTTCACCCGAGGCCAGGAACTGCCGGAACCAGGCATAACGCAGTCGCCGCGCCGCCTCCTCGATAGACTCAGCCTGCTTGCCGGTTTCGGGCTTGCCCTTCGCCTCCGCCGCCGTATCCACGCGCGCATCATGAAACGGCAAGCGAAGCTCCGACGCCAGCGCGCGACAGAAATCGAGGTCGGCGTCTGCCTCCGTCCCCCGCAGCCCGTGGTGCAGATGTGCCGCGTGAAGCACCAGCCCCAATGATCCGCTGCGATCAGCCAAGGCTCGCAGCAAGGCCACAGAGTCCGCTCCGCCGGAAAGCCCCACGGCGAGCCGCAGTCCGGGCCTGAGCAGCGCGGTATCAATGAGCAGGGCTGGATGAGGCGAGGCGCACATTCCAAAATCATACGGCGCTTCCCCGCCATTCCATTCCGTGATGCCAGCCAGTCTTCCCGCCCAGGCCTGCTTTACCAGCCGGGCGGGAACGAAGAACCCAGTGCGAGCTTCCCGCGAGCGTATGGCCTCACCGCAGGTGGCGAGCATATGGCCCCACCGCAGGTGGCAGGTGGTTATACTGGACCGCATGTTGGAGACGCGCGTTGCTACCGCGGCCGATGCCGCACTGGTCACGGCACATCGGCGAGCCATGTTCGCCGCAATGGGCAGAACTCAGGAGTCCATTCTTGACGCTATGAGCCGCAACTTTGAGTCATGGGTCACACGCATGATCGTCGAAGGTAAATACGCCGGCTGGATCACTGAAGACGGCGGCAGTGCAATTGCCTCCGCCGGATTGCTGGTCCTGGATTGGCCGCCGCACCCTCTGGACCCCACCTGCGAGCACCGCGGATACCTGCTTAACGTCTTTGTTGATCCGGAATACCGCCGGCGCGGTCTGGCACATGCGCTGGTGGACCTCTGCCTGACGGAGGCGCACCGCAGGGGTCTGCGCGTGGTGGCACTGCACAGCTCCGACGCGGCGCGGCCAGTGTATGAGGCCTTCGGCTTCCGTACCACCAACGAGATGTTCTACGTCGAGCCGGTGGAGGGCTAGAGCTGTTATGAACTAAATAGGACAGGCGTGGCGGCCGTTGCAGAACACGAGGAGAAGGCGCTGCTTGCATGGCTCCGATGTATACTTCACGAGTTATGCAGGTATTCGCGATACTTCCCGCTGCAGGTCTGGGCACAAGGATGGCCGGAGCGCAGCCCAAGCAGTTCCTTGCCCTGAACGGCATCCCCATCCTGATTCATTCGCTTCGCGCCTTCTCATCCGTCGAGCGCGTGACAGGGATCTATGTAGCCGTGCGCAAACCAGAAATCGAGCGCGTTGAGGCGCAGATTGCAGAATATGGCCTTGCCGACCGCGTGAAGGTGGTGGAAGGCGGCGATAATCGCCAGGAGTCCGTGTCTCACGCGCTTGCCGCTCTTCCGGCCGAAAATGACGATGTTGTTCTGGTGCACGACGCGGTACGCCCGCTGATCGACGCGGCCACCATCGACCGGACTATCGATGCTGTGCAGCAGCATGGGGCGGCCATTGTGGGGCTTCCGGCCGTGGACACCATCAAGCAGGTGGAGCGAACGGCGCACGGCGCACTGGTGATTTCCACCATCCCCCGCGAGTTCGTGGTGCTGGCGCAAACACCGCAAGGATTCCGGTTTGGCATCCTCCAACGGGCCTTTGCCGAAGCCACAGCGGACGGCTTCCTGGGTACGGACGAAGCTTCGGTTGTGGAGCGCGCCGGCAATCCTGTAGCCGTAGTGCCCGGCTCTCAGGTTAATCTGAAGATTACCAAGCCGGGCGATTTAGAGCTGGCTGAGTTTTACCTGCACCAGATGGCCAATGGCCAGATGACCCACTGACGCAGGTCACGCATCAGACCTGGATGATGGACTTGAACCAAAATGCTGACACTCGGCGTCGGCTGGCTTCTCATGTGTAGGCCCGATAAAGATAGGCACGGTAACGATGGACACACGGATCGGATTTGGCTGGGACTCGCACGCATTCAAGCCCGGTGTCCCGCTGCGGATTGGCGGATTAACGCTTAACCATCCCGAGGGGCTGGCCGGCCACTCAGACGGGGATGTGTTGCTCCACGCCATCACCGACGCTCTTCTGGGCGCCGTAGCCGCGGGGGATATTGGCAGCTTTTTCCCTCCCGGCGATCCACGATGGAAGGATGCCGACTCCGCCATCTTCCTGCGACTGGCTCTTGAGGAGCTGCAACACGCCGGCTATCGCATCGTGAATATCGACACCACTCTGGTGCTCGCCGCTCCAAAGATCATCCCGGTGGCGGGTGAAATGCGCGCCCGGGTTGCCGACCTGCTGGGCGTTGAAGTCGACCAGGTCAGCATCAAGGCCAAGACACCCGAGGGCATGAACCTGGACCATGTGGCCCAATGCCACGCAGTAGCTCTGGTGGAGCGTGTGATGGAGCCGGACGAACTGCGCAGCATGAGCGCTGTAATCGAAACCCAACGTCAGCTTGAAGACGTGGTGGAAGACCTGCTTAGCTCCGTTCACGGCGTGCCAAAGAAGCGCGTGGCGGCGCCGGTCTACGACACCGAAGACATTACCTAAGAGAGGCTCAAAGGTCACGGATCAACATCGCGCCGATTTTGGTTGCGCTCTCCGCCGCTCGGCCTTATCTTTGCTCCGAGTTTCCATCCTCATTCCGGAGTGTTCTCTATGCACGCTTTCGCTCTTCTACTGCAAAATCAGCCCGATCCCGAGACCATGCGGCATATTTTTAGCGCCATGCTCGCCATCATCCCGATCATCATCCTGATCGCGATTGCCATTGTGATGGTGCCCTTCTGGTTCATCCTGAAGAAAGCCGGGTTCACTCCCTGGCTTTCGCTGATATGCCTGGTTCCATCGCTCGGCATCCTGGTTCTGCTCTACATTCTGGCATTCGCGGAGTGGAAGGTGGTTCCCGCGCCTCAACAGGGTTGGGCACCCCCGCCACCCTATCCACCGCCGCCGTTTCCACCTCAGCCGCCAGTGCCACCTCAAGCCTGAGACCAAACTGAGCCTAGACCAGCTAGGGCCAGCTAACACTACCTCCTGAGGTAGTGTTAGCTGGCCCTATAGCGGTTCTCCAATTGCCGTAGAGGAAGCCAATGCAGTAGAAGGGCTTTTTCCTCAAGAAAAAGCCGCCTCGGATGTACTCTGCGACTCGATACTAATTGGAGAACCGCCCTTATCACACGACCATGTTCACGGTTGCGCTGGCACGCCGCTCATCCTAGAATGCCATCACCTGAAAAAGGTGGAGGAATTCCATGGGCGATCTGCTTCAACCGTGGCACCTGCTGGTGGTGTCCGCTCTTTTCGCGTTCCCGGCCATCGTTCTCGGCTTTGTCCCTTTCTGGTTCATTTGCAAAAAGGCCGGCTTCTCACCCTGGCTCTCGCTGCTCAACTTCGTTCCTTGCTTTCTGGGAACCATTGCGCTGATCTTTCTGCTCGCCTTTGCCCCATGGCCTCATTTGCGCGAATTTACGCCATCCGTTCCATCGCATCTTTGAGACGACCCGCGCTCCGGGTGCGATAGCATCGTGAATGGAAAGCAATCTACACGATGCCCGATTCGAATCCCTCTGCAGTTAAGTCTCCTCGCGTTCGCTTTGCGCCCTCCCCCACCGGCTTCCTGCATGTAGGTAGCGCGCGCACCTTCATCTTCAACTGGCTCTACGCCCGCTGCAACCACGGAACCATGGTGTTGCGCCTCGACGACACCGATGTCGAGCGCAACACTGAAGCCAGCGTCCAATCCATCTTCGAAGGCCTCCGCTGGCTTGGCCTCAATTGGGACGAAGAGTACAAGCAGTCCGAACGCCTCGCCCTGCACCGTCAGCAAGCTGAGGCAATCTTCGCCAAGGGCCTCGCCTATCGCGACTTCACCCCCGCCCACACAGGCGACGACAATCAGTCCTCAGCCCAGGGAGCCTGGCTCTTCAACCCCGGCATGCGCGAAATGTCTCGCGAAGAAAGCGACCGCCGCGCCGCCGCAGGTGAGACCTTCGCCCTGCGCTATCGCGTTCCCCGCGGACACGACCGCACCCTGAGCTTCACCGACAGTGTCTACGGTCCGCAGTCCAAGCTAGCCGACGAAGTAGAAGACTTCGCGCTTCTCCGTTCAGATTCCGGGGTCCCCAACGACAGGTCTTCGTCGTTGGGGTGGGGTGGCATGCCCACCTACCACCTCGCATCCTGCGTCGACGATGCCGATCTCCGCATCAGCCACATCATCCGCGGCCAGGACCACCTCACCAACACCTTCAAGCACCTGCTCATCTTCGAAGGGCTGGGTGTGGACCCTCCCCAGTTCGCTCATCTTCCCTTGCTCGTCGCTCCCGATGGCGCCAAGCTTTCCAAGCGCAAGCATGGCCCCGTTGTCAGCGTGACTACCTACCGCGATGCTGGCTTCCTGCCTCAGGCCTTCATCAATTTCCTCTGCCTGCTCGGCTGGTCTCCCAAGAACGACCGCGAGGTAATGGCTCTCGACGAACTGACCGCGGCCTTCACTCTTGAAGGCGTCAACCGCGCCAATGCGGTCGTCAATTTCACTGACGATGATCCCTTCGACCAGAAGGCAGTCTGGCTCAACGCCGAGCACATCCGCGCCCTGCCCGTAGACGAACTCGCGAAACTCCTCCAGCCATTCTTCGACCAGGCCGGCCTCGCCGCCACGCCTGATAAGCTTCTAGCCGTCACTCCGCTAATTCGCGAACGCATCAAGCTTCTGCGCGACGCACTCTCCGCCGCCGACTTCTTCTTCCTCGATCAGCTACTACCCTACGACCCAGCCGAATTAATCCCGTCCAAGGGTGGCGATGCATCCATGGCGCGCCGCGTTCTTCAGCACGCCCTTGAGGTCCTGCCCAATGTCGAATTCAACCACGACTCCCTCGACCAGGCACTTCGGGCCTTAGCCTCGCATCTGGCCCTGAAGGCCGGGCAAGCCTTCCAGCCCATAAGGGTTGCCGTCTGCGGCCGCAAAAACGCGCCTCCGCTCTTTGAAACCATGGCCGTCCTAGGCCGCGAAGTATGCATTGACCGCATCCGCCAAGCCCTCACCACCCTTGAACCCTTCGGCTGAAGCGGCAGCGACGCAGTCCACTCGGCTTGTCCGCCAACACTACGCGATGTCATTCTGAACGCACGGGGCCCCAAACGTTTTTTCAGTTTGGGGGTGGTAAGTGAAGAATCTGCGGTTTTCTCTGCGCTCTTCTTGACACAAACTTCCGGGCGCAAAGGCTGCGCGGCGCTGGGCGTGCGTTTAGTGGCCCAGCCCATCCCCGCAGGCAAAGAAGCCGCCTGAAAACGATTTTCAGGGCATACGGCTGCTGTTTGAAACCTTACTGATCTTAGGCCGAGTCGTCGCGTGAAGTAGATCTGCGCTAACACGACGAAGATTGCAGAGCTGTGTCGCGATCATCTCATCACGGACACTCGTCAGATTTGTGTGGAATAAGATTCGGATTTGCCCCTATCTTTGCTACGGCTGAAAGCAATTCAGATCTCCGATGCAAATAAACATATGCTCCGATGGGACACATTTGTTCCGACAGATCGACATTGTCAACCGGCGTGGAATTGAATTGCGTGTAGACACGGACAAACTGAACCATGAACTGCGGGTGCCGAACCACAGCCTTCGAAGCGTCAATGAAATAGTTGCCGAAAGACGTCTGAAGAGCTGTCAAACGTGCCGCCCCCTCAACATCATGAGCACAGTCAGTCACATTATAGAAACGCTGTAGTTCTTCACCGTTCTTGGGCAAACTCCTGAGAAGCGTCAAATCTCTATCCGAGGCATTGAACGCGTAAAGCCGTTCTGCATAGATGGCCTCAACGACGGAACTCTTTACCAACCGCTTGTACAGTATTTCCAGTTGAGCGAGGCCAACCGTGCTCGCAAGGTCCATATATGTCTTACAAGAATCCCGCGCCTCCTGTCTTTGTCCAAAAGCGGAGACGCATCCCACAAGAAGGGCCACGATAGCGACTGATTTCTTCATGCAAGTGAATGTAAACCATCCATTCATCGAGGACCCATTCTATGCAGAAGACCAACAGAATGAGATCGAGCGCTCATCCGAAACGCAGCTCCCGCACTTCCATGAAAGAATATGTGTAGTACAGCCATGACCGACCCAAATCCGGAAAGCACCGAAGCCAAAAATCCCGTCGCCCCCGCCCCTTCCAACTTCCTCCGCGACCAGATCGCCGAGGACCTCCGCACCCATAAATTCGGTGACGCCCCAATCCAAACCCGCTTTCCCCCCGAGCCCAACGGCTACCTCCACATCGGCCACGCCAAGGCCATCTGTATCTCTTTCGGCCTCGCCGACGAATTCGGCGGCAAGACCAACCTGCGCTTCGACGACACCAATCCCGAGAAAGAAGAGCAGGTGTACGTCGACAACATCCAGAAAGACATTCACTGGCTCGGTTTCGACTGGGAACGCCTCTGCTTCGCCTCCGACTACTTCCCGCAGCTCTATGACTGGGCTCTCCAGTTCATCAAAGCGGGCAAAGCCTACGTTGACGACCTCTCCGCCGACCAGATCCGCCAGTATCGCGGCACTCTCACCGAGCCCGGCAAAAACTCGCCCTTCCGCGATCGCTCCGTTGAAGAAAATCTCGACCTCTTTCAGCGCATGAAGGCCGGCGAGTTCCCCGATGGAACCCGCGTCCTTCGCGCAAAAATCGACATGGCCTCGCCCAACCTCAATATGCGCGACCCTGTCATGTACCGCATCCTCCACGCCACCCATCACCGCACCGGCGACCAGTGGTGCATCTACCCCATGTACGACTACGCGCACGGCCAGTCCGATTCCATCGAGCACGTCACTCACTCCATGTGTTCGCTCGAGTTCGCCGACCACCAGCCCCTCTATCGCTGGTTCATCGAGAACCTCAGCATCTTTCCCTCGCAGCAAATTGAATTCGACCGCCTCAACTTCACCTACACCGTGCTTTCAAAGCGGAAATTGCTGCAGCTCGTGCAGGAGCGCCGCGTCTCCGGTTGGGACGACCCGCGCATGCCCACCATTTCCGGGCTGCGCCGCCGCGGCTTTACTCCCGAGGCCATCCGCGCCATCGTCACCTCTCTCGGCGCATCCCGCACCAACGTCGTGCAGGACATCGAACTCCTCGAGCACTTCCAGCGCGATGATCTCAATCACCGCGCCAGCCGCGCCATGGCTGTGCTCAATCCTCTCAAGCTCGTCATCGATAACTACCCCGAGGACCAGCACGAGTTCGTTGAAGTCGCCAACAATCCCGAAGACCCATCCGCCGGCACGCGCCAGGTACCCTTTTCGCGCGAGATTTACATTGAGCAAGACGACTTCCGCGAAGTTCCTCCGCCCAAGTACTACCGCCTGTCCCCCGGCAAAGAAGTTCGCCTGCGCAACGCCTACTTCATCACCGCGCATAGCGAGGTGAAAGACTCCCACGACCGCATTGTCGAGGTGCACTGTACTTACGATCCGGCCAGCCGCGGCGGCAACTCCCCTGACGGCCGCAAGGTCAAGTCCACCATGCACTGGGTCTCAGCCGCTCACGCTCTCTCTGCCGAAATTCGTCTCTATGACAAGCTCTTCAGCAAGCCCGATCCCTACGATCTAGCTGAAGGCCAGGACGTCCTCGACAACCTCAACCCCAACTCCCTTGAAATTGTGACGGGCGCAAAGCTAGAGCCATCCCTTGCAACCGCAGCAGTCGGGGACCGCTTTCAATTCGAGCGAGTAGGCTACTTCTGCGTCGACCCCGACTCCACTCCGGAGAAGTTAGTCTTCAACCGCACGCTACCGCTGAAAGACTCCTGGGCCAAGATCGAAAAGAAATCCGGAGCCTAGAACCGAAAGCCCGACACCCGATCAGCGTAAGATTTTCGATAATCGATTTGTGCCCATTTTGGGAACATGATACAGTGTTCCCTGTGCGCGTCATCGCAAGAAGCACTTTGACACGGTTTCTCGACAAGTTGCAGGGAAGCAAAGACTATCGTGCGCTTAAGGCCGCGCTTGATGCGTGGTTTCATGAGGCGCGTCAGGCAAATTGGAAGAACTCTGCCGACATCAAGGCCAGCTATTCCCATGCCAGTATTGTTGGCGCGGACCGGGTGGTCTTCAACATCAAGGGAAATGCC
>Ga0187847_10002519_pt1 | contig 14726 bp, 10 predicted proteins | sample June2016WEW_4_10_FD_132458 | JGI IMG/M metagenome (GOLD analysis project Ga0187847, IMG submission 132458) | Peatland microbial communities from SPRUCE experiment site at the Marcell Experimental Forest, Minnesota, USA - June2016WEW_4_10 | ecosystem: Environmental > Terrestrial > Soil >...
CCATCCAGGCAAAGATGTGGGACAACGTCGAGGAGTGTGCCTACACCTTCGAGCAGGACGACATTGTCAAGATCAAGGGACTGATTAACAAATACAACCAGCGCTGGCAACTCACCATTCACAAGGTCCGCAAAATCGACGAGGCCGAGATAGACTTTTCCGACTATCTTCCCAAAACATCGAAAGACATCGATGAACTCTGGCGTACGCTCGGCGAGTTTGTTGCCTCCATCGGTGAACCTCACCTGCGCCGGTTGCTGGAGTTGTTCATGGCCGATCACGATGTCGCCCGCGCCTATCGCAATGCGCCTGCGGCCAAGACCATGCACCATGCATTCATCGGCGGGCTGCTGGACCACGTGGTTTCGCTCTTCCGCTCCTGTGACCTGGTCGCGCGCAACTACGGGTTCGTCAATCGCGACCTTTTGCTCACCGGGGCGTTTCTGCACGACATCGGAAAGGTCCACGAGCTTAGTTATGCCCGCTCCTTTGGCTACACCACCGAGGGCCAGTTACTCGGGCACATGGTCATCGAGCTTGAGATGCTGCACGCAAAGCTGGCGCAGATTCCAGACTTTCCTCCTCAGCTCAAGATTCTGATCGAGCACCTCATCATCAGTCATCACGGCCAATACGAGTTTGGCTCGCCTAAACTGCCGATGTTCCCAGAAGCTCTCATGTTGCACTACCTGGACGATCTTGATTCCAAGATGGAAGCCATGCGGGCGCAATTCGAGCGCGATGCCGAGTTAGACTCAGCCTGGACCGGGTACAATTCCGCGCTGGCGCGTCCGATACTGAACACGCAAAAGTTTCTCAAGGGTTTGGAACCGGTTGCGGCCGAAACAGAATCCGCCGCGGCACCCGCCAAGTAATGATCGAGCGGACGCCCGTTTACCTTGATGGCAGGAGTACTTCCAAACCTGCTTGTCTAGCCTGCCTGCTGGGCCTTGCAGGCTTGCGCGTAAGACTCCACGGTCTCCTCGTTCATTCGATCCAGCCATTCACAAATGTCTATGATCTCGTTGATGACCCGGCTCACGTTCACGGACAACAGGTTTTCCTGGATAACCCCGAGAATCACTCGCCGCGTGATTCTCGCCTCTTCCAGAACCAGTGCAAGCGAGGCCGCTTGCCGTGAACGGCATTGGCCATATTCGCGGGCCGACGCCACGTCATCATCGCCAAACTTCCGACCCTCAAGCATCGCCGACACCAGGCAGACTTTTTCGGCCAGGTGTTTGCGGTGCTCGCTTCCGTCCAGTCCCAATCGCGTGAACTCCGTGTCCTGGCTCATCTCGCACGACCACCGTTCGGCGATCAATTCCGTTTTCTCCCGGAGCAAGTCGGAAATATGCTTCCTGTTGGGACGGTTAGAAGCGTGACTCTCTATCAGCAGTTTGCGTTCGATGAGTTTTACCAGCACGTCTACGTTTGCCGGCTTGACAAGATAGTCGTCGACCTGACTGCGGATCGCCTCCAGCGCGCTCTCAAATGCGGGAAACCCGGTGAGGATGATGGTCACGGCCTCAGGTTGCGTCCGGCGCATTGCGCTCACCACGGTGAAGCCGTCTCCCGGTTGTCCGATGTTCAGGTCTGACACCAGCACGTCATACTTCTGCAATTGAATCGCCTGCAGAGCTTCCGGCACGGACCCTGCCACCGATACCTCGTAACCGTGGATTCGCAGTATCGCCGGCAAGGTCATTCGGAGGCCTGGCTCGTCGTCTACAAATAAAATTCTGCGCATACTCACCCCGCAGGCGGTTACTGGTTCACGGGTATCTTTATGATTTTTTTCTGAATCGCGTAGGTTACCAACTGGGCTTTGTTGTGAATGTCTAATTTGCGCATCAGGTTAAACTTGTGCGCCTCTACGGTCTTCACGCTCAAGCCGAGCAGCACAGCGATTTCCTTGACTGAATTGCCCTCGGCCAGCAACTTCAGGATCTCACGCTCGCGCGGAGTCAGCGTGGAAATGCGCGGACGCATCTTCGAATCGCGAACGCGTGCGCGGAAATCCTCGACCAATTTGCCCAGCACCTGGGAACTCAGATACTTTCCGCCTTTGTACACATCGCGGACGGCGGTCACCAGTTGCTGTGCCGGAGTGTCCTTGAGGACATAACCCGACGCGCCCACTTCCAGGCACTGCACCAGGTAGTCCTCGTCTTCGTACATGGTCAGGAACAACACCTTGGTTTCCGGACGGCTCTTGCGAATGTGACGCGCCGCCTCAAATGAGGACAAACCCGGCATTCCTATGTCCATCAGCACAATGTCCGGACGCAACTCGCGTGCCTTTTCGACAGCATCGCCGGCGTCAGGTGATTCGCCCACCACTTCACAATCGCTCTCGCTCTCAAGCAGGCGGCGGACGCCCTGCCGGAACAAAGTATGATCATCCACTAACAGACACTTAATCTTCGGCATTGCGTTCGCTCCTCTATCTCGCTTGCAAACTCATAGTCTTCAGAATCGTTCACACCTGCTCAACGTCCCGTTCCCAGCAGCGCCCGTCCAACCTGCGCCTTGCCTCTCGTCTCCGGCTCCGCCGCACTGTTCGGCAAAGGCACGGTAATCGAAATCTTCGTCCCCTCGCCTTTATGCGACACTACTTTCATCTGACCGCCCAGGGTACTGATGCGTTCGTGCATTCCGGCCATTCCAAATGAAGGACGAAGCGGATTTGTAACCGCGCGAATACCCATGCCGTCGTCTTCGATCATCAACCTTAGAGTGTCGCCCTCGCGTTCCATCTGGATATTCACATTCTGTGCCTGAGCGTGTTTGGCTACGTTGTGCAGGCTCTCCTGAACCACACGGTAAATGGCGGTTTCAATCACCGGAGCAAGCCTGCCAACGTCATCGCTGATTTCGACCCGAGAATGCACGCCCGCCGTCTTGGCCAGGTCCTTTGCTTCTTTGCGAATCGCGGCGACCAGCCCCAATTCCTGCAACACCAGTGGCGAGAGTCTGCCGATGATGCGCCGGATTCCTTCAATCGTCCGGTCCACTACCGCCAGCAGTTCGCCGATCTTCGCCTTGCCGACGCGCGACTTCACCGTTCCGTCGAGCATTCCCAGATACAGGCGAATCACCATGAGCGCCTGTCCGGTTTCGTCGTGCAGTTCGCGGCTGATGCGGTTGCGCTCTTCTTCCTGCGCCTTCAACAAATGTCCGCTCAACTCGACAATGCGCATCTCGCGTTCGCGAAGCGCGTCGGTCATGCGCGCGCGATCAATCGCCAGCGCCGAGCGGTCCGCGACTGCACGGAACAATTCCAATTCCGTCGGCAGCCACTGATAGGGCTTCTCAAATCCAAGAATCAGTACCCCGATCACCGTGTCGCTGATCTTCAGCGGCACGCCCCACAACGCGCGCGCTCGTTCACGCAAATCCAGGTTCATTACTCCGGACGAATGAGCCAAATCCTCGAGGCTGTCAGGCTCACCGGTCTCGAAGATGTGCCCGGTGAAGCCCTGTCCCTTGGCTATCGCAACGTCATCACCAAACCCCGGCTCCATTCCCGTGGCGCTACGTACGCGGAGCTTGTTGCTCTCCGCATCCGCCAGCAAAACCACTCCGACATTGGCACCGAAAATCCCCGAGGTAATCACCAGCACGCGCTCCAGCAGCGCCGTCAGGTTCTTGGCGGAAAGCTCCGCATCCAGGACCTTCAGCAGGGCGTTGCTGGCGTTCTGCTGCACATCAAAATAAGCGCCGGACACGGTGACAAAACTTGCCGAAGCCAGTGTCTCCAGGGCTGCGTTCACCTGAAATCTGCGATTTCCAAACGCATCGGCAACGAATGGTGAGGCTATCTTCTGGTAAATTTCGAGTGAACGAGCCACCTGCCGAGTGTCCACCCGCAACTTCGCAAGGCGTTTGCCGTAGTAGTACAGGTTCTCAGTAAACCGGCTGAAATCCGAGTGGCTGAACAGCGTAAAGCCCACCCCCAGATTCAGTCTCTCCAGTGCCACCATGGCGCGCCCTTCGAACTGAAACTCCTCGAACATGCGCTGCCGCCAGGCAGCCGTCATTTCCGCGAAGTGGGTCTCCAAGGCGCTTGTCGCCTCAAAAATCAACTCACGGGCCGACTCCTGTATGGGCAACACCGCCGACACCATACCTCCTTAGATGCAGAAAGGGCGAGCAACTTAGTATTTGTGTGCGAATAGCCAAGTATTCAATCGATAACCACTTGTACAACCACTAGGTGGGAGACATTCTAACCCGTTTTATAAGGTAATCCGGTACCTACACCATGGATTTACTCAATAATCATTAACTTGTGAAAGATTGTCTATAACACTATCGCCTTAACCCTCTCCGGCTAGTTTCGGCCTTCGCGCTGCGAATCCGCCGGTCTGGGGCAAAGGCAAATGGCGCAGCTTCCGTTACAATCCTTGAATGCTCCGATTTTTTACCGCAGGCGAGTCGCACGGCGAAGCGTTGGTTGCCAACATCTCCGGTCTGCCCGCCGGCATCTCTGTCACCGAGGCGTACATCGATCGCGAACTCTGGCGGCGGCAGCAGGGCTTTGGCCGTGGCGGGCGGATGAAAATCGAGCGCGATCACGCCCGCATTCTGAGCGGAGTTCGTCAGGGCCACAGCATCGGATCTCCGATTGCGATGCTGATCGAAAATCGCGACTGGCAAAACTGGAGCGAAGCAATGCCGGTAGGCGAGGGCGATCCGGAGAAGCACAAAGCCGTGAAGTCTCCGCGCCCTGGCCATGCCGACCTGGCAGGGGCGCTCAAGTACAACCTGCCGGAGGCCCGCTACATTCTGGAGCGCGCCAGCGCCCGCGAAACCACGGCGCGCGTAGCTGCCGGAGCGGTCGCGAAGCAGGTGCTCGCCACATTGGACGTCGAGGTGTTAAGTCATATCATTCAGGTAGGCCGCGCACGCCTGTCGCGCGCGGTTTCGTTTGACGAACTTCGCACCCTGGCTTTGAAGAACGAAGTCCTGTTGAACTGCGCCGATGAGGAGTCCGAACAGCGCATGAAGGCCGAGGTCGATGCCGTGTTACGGACCGGCGATACTGTCGGCGGGATCTTCGAGGTGGTGGCGCACAATGTTCCGCCCGGCCTTGGAACCTACGCCAACTGGGATGAGCGCCTGGACGCGAAGTTCGCCGCTGCCGTGATGTCGATTCAGGCGGTGAAGGCCGTCGAGATTGGGGACGGCGTTCTGGGCGCCACCTCGTATGGCTCGGTCGCGCAGGACGAGATTGGTTACGCGACCGGCGCGGCAAGAGACACAGGCGCCGAGACTCCCGGAACTTTGCATTCAAAGTTCACGGCATTTACGCGAGCGGGCAATCACGCCGGTGGGATTGAAGGCGGAATCTCAAACGGTTGCGATATTGTGGTTCGCGGACACCTCAAGCCAATCTCCACGCTGCGCCGGCCGCTGGGCTCCATTGACTTCGCCACGCGCGAGCCTGTAAAGGCCGCATACGAACGCTCCGATGTGTGTGCCGTGCCGGCTGCGGGCGTTGTGGGCGAAGCCATGGTGGCACTGGTGCTGGCCGCGGCCGCGCTTGAAAAATTTGGGGGCGATTCACAGGTCGAGCTTCGCCGAAATTACGAAGGATATTGCGCTCAGCTTCGCAACTACTGAACCGGAAGAACTGATGATCTATCCAATTGTGAAATATGGCGATCCTGTGCTGGAGACTCCGGCGGCGCCCGTTACTGAGTTCGATGACAAGTTGAAGAAGCTTGTCGAGGATATGTTCGAGTCGATGTATGAGGCACAGGGCGTGGGACTGGCCGCGCCGCAGATCGGAATTTCACTGCACTTGTCCGTGATCGATACTTCATTCAAGGAAGATCCCGACGCGCGGCTGGTGCTGGCGAATCCGCAGATCATCAAGGTTGAGGGCAAGCAGAGCGGCGGCGAAGGCTGTCTCTCCATACCGGACTTCCGCGAAAACCTGCCGCGCGGCAAGCGCGTCACCATCCGCGCGCAGGACGTAAACGGAAACTGGTATGAGAAGACCGGAGAAGACTTACTGGCGCGCGCCTTCCAGCACGAGATTGATCATCTCAACGGTACGCTCTATATCCACCACCTCTCGTCTCTCAAGCGAGACATGATGCGGCGCAAGATCAAGCGCCTGCAACGCCAGGGCGAGTGGTAACAATCGATCTGAGCGCGAAGACGCGGAATCGATACGCGGACAAACGTAGCGTCGCCGCAGCCGCTACAATCAATCTGTGAAGCTTGTATATTGCGGTACGCCAACTTTTGCAGTTCCTCCGCTGGAGGCGCTGATTCACGCCGGTCATGCCGTGTCTCTCGTGGTGACGCAACCGGATCGTCCCAAGGGCCGCGGGATGGAACTGGCGCTGTCGCCGGTGAAGCAAAAAGCGGTCGAGCTTGGACTGCCCATCGCGCAACCGGAAAAGATCAGGAACAACACCGAGTTCCGCGCTCAGCTTGAAGCCATTGCTCCCGAGTGCATTGTGATCGTCGGATATGGGCGCATCGTGCCGCGCTGGATGCTCGACCTGCCCGCCCACGGCAACATCAATCTGCACGCCTCTCTGTTGCCAAAGTATCGCGGAGCCGCACCGATCCAGTGGGCTATTGCATCCGGCGAAAACGTGACCGGAAACACCACAATGCGCATCGACGAAGGGCTCGACACGGGAGATATTCTGTTGCAGCGCGAGCTGCCGATGCAGTCCGAAGACACCAGTCTGACGCTCGCGCCCCGGCTGGCAGAGATGGGTGCCGAGTTGCTGCGCGAAACCCTGACGGCCCTCGCTGAACAGCGTTTGAAGCCGACGCCACAGGACAATGCTTGTGCGACGCTGGCGCCGATCCTGAGGCGTGAAGATGGACGCATCGACTTTACCCAGGACGCGCAGACGATCCGCAATCGCTATCGCGGCTTTCAGCCGTGGCCCGGAGCGTTCACGACTTTTCGCGGCCGCCAGCTCACTCTACACGCGCTCTCGCCCGTCGCTGGGGCCACTGCACTCGCGCCCGGCGAGGTCGCGGTTGCGAGCGAACGACTGTTGGCCGGTTGCGGCGCAGGCACGGCCATCGCGATCGGCGAACTGCAACTGGAAGGAAAACGCCGCATGAGCGCCCGCGAATTCATCAACGGATACCAGCCCAAGCCGGGCGACAGGATGGGAAACTAAGATGCACTCGACGGATATCGCTACGCTGCCGGCCGCAGGCGCCACGGGCGACAGGATGGGAAATTAAGATGCACTCGACGGATATCGCTACGCTGCCGGCCGCAGGCCCACGGGCGACAGGATGGGAAATTAAGATGCACTCGACGGATATCGCTACGCTGCCGGCCGCAGGCGCCACGGGCGACAGGATGGGAAATTAAGATGCCAGTCTCGCCTGCGCGCTCGTTTGCTTACGACATTCTCATTCGGGTGGAGCGTGATGGCTCCTACGCCTCGGAATTGCTTAACGCGCCGCGCATGGATACGCTCTCACGCGAAGATCGCGCGCTCACCTACGAACTGGTAATGAGCACGCTGCGCTGGCAATCCGAGTTGGATGCGAGGATCGCGAAATACTCTTCCCAACAGGTTTCGCGGCTCGACGGTGAGGTGCGAGTGGCGCTGCGATTAGGCGCATGTCAACTGACGCACCTTGAGCGCATTCCGGCGCACGCCGCCGTGCATGAGAGCGTGGAGCTGGTGAAGAGTTCGGGGAAACGTTCTGCCGTTCCATATGCGAACGCGGTGCTGCGTAAGCTTTCGGCAAACGCGAAGGCCCCCGTGGTGAACGCGGAGCCGGGAAACTTGCGCGAACTGGCGGTCGAGTTCGCACATCCTGAATGGATGGTTGCGCGCTGGATCGACATGTATGGATATGACACCGCGCGGGGAATCTGCGCGGCCAATCAGCACGCGCCCGCTTCGGCGCTGCGCCTGGCGACGGCTGATGCGGAGGAAGAACTGAGCGAGGCGGGAATTCGGATTGCTCCCGGAGCGCTGCTGACGAACGCCCGCCGCCTGCTGTCCGGCGACCTGGCGCACAGCATTCCCTTTCGCGATCACCACGTGGCAGTGCAGGACGAAGCTTCGCAACTGGTTGCCGCGCTGGTTGGAAAAGGCGGACGGATACTGGATTGCTGCGCGGCCCCGGGAGGAAAAACATCGGCAATCGCGGCCCGCAATCCGGGTGCCGCGATTACCGCGGTGGAGTTGCACGAACATCGCGCAAGACTGCTGAAAGAGCGGGTTGCGGCAATGAACGTCAAGGTCGTGATCGGCAATGTGAGCGCCATCGAGTTCCCGGAAAGGTTCGACTGCGTGCTGGCCGACGTGCCGTGCAGCGGCACCGGAACGCTGGCGGGAAATCCAGAGATCAAATGGCGGTTGAAGGCCGAGGATTTGAAGGGTCTGCAAGATTTACAAGTATCGATCTTGCGTTCGGCGGCAGCAGCGCTCGCTCCGGGAGGAAGGCTGGTGTACGCCACCTGCTCCCTGGAACCAGAAGAGGGCGAGGCTGTTGTGGAGAAGGTTTTACAGGGCCAAAGCGCTCTTTCGATAGTGGACTGCGAAAGCGTGCTCGAGGAGCTGAAAAGCCTGGGCGAATTGGCATGGGCGGAGCCGAAGACATTGGTGCGCGGCCCATTCCTGCGGACATTGCCCGGAGTTCACCCGTGCGACGGGTTCTTTGCCGCAGTTTTGCGCCGCAACAACGATTGACCAGAGGGACGGCTACGACCGGGTGACCTGGAGCGCAACGTTTGAACCGGGAGTAACACGCGTGCCGGGAGCCGGCGTCTGACCGACGACGATTGGAGTTGTTGGGTTGGAATTGTAGCCGGTGAATATGTCGGCAGCTCCACTGGCGTTTGTGGTGACGGAGACGGTCTTCAGCCCAGATTCGGTGACAAGACCGGTGGCATCGGTCAGGGTCATCCCGGTCAGGTCGGGCATTGCGTAGGCGGGCTCCGGCGGGGCTACGGCGTAGAGGAGACTGACGCGCGGCGATGCTACACCTTGGGCGCCAGGAGCCGGCGTCTGCGCGATGATGGCCTGTAGCGCGGCGGCAGCGGTCGGAAGCTCCGCCGAGGCTCCGACCTCGAGGCCGCGGCGGCGAATATTGATTTCAGCGGCGCGCGGGCTCATGCCGAGAACCTCAGGGATATCAATGAGCTGGGCACCGAGGCTCTCCGCGGCCTGGACACGCCAGCCACGGCGAACGCGGGTCCCGGGCTCGGGCTGCTGCGAGACGATGCGCCCGGCCGGCACCGTGGCCGAGTAGAAATGATCGCTGCGGGCCAACTCCATACCATGCTCGAAGGCAACGCGCTCGGCTTCGGCGGGCGCCATGCCTCGGAAGTCCGGCACCGCAACCTCACGTCCATGGATCGCGAGCCGCATGCTGATGAGCGATGAGGCGAGCGCGATGATGATCAGGACGAGAACTTGAGCGAGCACACGGAGGAAACGAATCATGCCAAATCAGGGTAGCCGCTTTGCCTGAACGGGGACAAGTTACGAGTGGGGTTCAGGGCGTCCAAAGTAGGTGAATTGCCTGATTGACGAATTGCGTCACACGGGCACGTGATGCGCATCACACTCCAATGGCCGCGCGGTTGATAGAACTGATGACACTGACAAGGGGTGTGGCGATTTGAAACCAGATTCGAAACCATTGTTAAAAATGACGGCACAGATGACGTCACAAAGCCATCCCGTGGATGCCGCTTCGCCCTACCAGGCTGCGGACGAACTGGCGCAGGCACTGGCCGGCGCAGGTAAGGCGCAAAACTCGGGGCGCGGAGATCGCTTGTTTTCATTTGGTGAAGCAGCCGAAGGAGTGTACCTGATCGTGAAAGGTACGGCACGCGCTTCGCTTCCGGGCGAGCCAGGGCGCGAACTGGTGTCTCGTACGGCCGGTCCGGGATCGGTCCTGGGACTGCCATCGGCGCTATGCGCAACCCGCTACCAGTTTGACGTGGTAGCCGTGGACGCCGTGGAAGCCGTCTTCGTGGAGACCGCAGCGGTGAACGAAATTCTGCGGAGGCGGCCGGAGCTGTGCATGAAGGTGATGAACATGATGTGCAACGAGTTGAGCGCGCTGCGACAGACCTGCGACCACATGAGGAATTGCGCGAAGGAGTCGTGCTCGCTGCACGGTTCGTGCATGCAGGCGGAAAGTTTGCAGTAGGACGCTCGCCTCGATCGGCGGGACGCCGCGCCTCAGGGTGCGGCTTTTCTGTGCCCGACGCGACCGGATTTCGCGGAGCGCAGGTGGTTTTCGATCGTACTCCGCTTGCGCCTTGCGTTTTTTGCGGGAGCAAATAGGGCGGCTTTGCTTTCAGCGTCAAAGAGCGCTACTGTCTTTGGGAACAACGCAACTACTACTTTTGACTGATTTGTCCGATGGATCAGAGTGGAATCCCTTCGCAGTTTCCCCGAGAGCCGTAATCTCCCCGAGAGGACGTTGGTAATGATCGTGAACAGCAGTCTGAGTGGTCCGAAGTTTGGTAACGTGGTGAGCCGGAAGAACTGGATCACCGTGGGTGCTGTGGTTCTGGCGATGGCGGCAACCCTGGTTTCGCAAACCACTCGGAGCGCCGACCGGATCACGCAGCAGGTGAACGCAGGCGACGTGGTGAAAGTCGCGGGGACGGTGCATCCGGCAACGCGCAGCGCGACCGACTTGGGCGAGGTGAGCCCCGGGATGCAGATGGGGTCTTTGTCGCTCAATATCGGACTGAGCGCGACGCAGCAGACGGAGATGGATGCGCTGCTGGCGGCACAACAAAATCCGCGGTCCCCGCAGTACCATCAATGGCTGACGCAGCAGCAATACGGCACGCGCTTTGGGCTGACGGATGCTGACCTGGGCAAGTTGAGCGGGTGGCTTCGAGAGCAGGGCTTCGTGGTGAAGAGTGTTTCGCCGTCACGCAACCTGATTACGTTTTCCGGGGCGGTGACCCAAGTGGAGTCGGCCTTCCGGACGCAGATTCATCAGTACAAAGTAGCCGACGGAACCACTCACATCAGCAACGCGACGGAGATATCAATCCCGAGGGCCTTTTCAGGCGTGGTTATCAATGTCCGGGGACTGAATAGTTTCCGTCCCAAGCCGCAGGCGGTGAAGCGTTTGAAGCCGGACTTTACCTCGAGCCAGTCGGGAAGTCACTTTCTTGCGCCCGGTGACTGGGCAACGATCTATAACGTGAACGCAATTTACAGCGCCGGCTACACAGGTACGGGAATGCACGTCGGCGTCGCCGGTGCAACCTACATTCCGCTCGAAGACATCACGAATTTCCGTGCAGCGGCCGGGCTCGGTGCACCGCTTCTGAACATGGTCTGTATCAGTACAAGCGTTCCCTGCACCGGATTGTCGGCCGAGGGCGTTGGCGATATCGCCGAGGCGGACATCGACGTGGAGTGGTCGGGCGGCATCGCCAAGAATGCGACCGTAGACTACATCTATGCCGCCGAGGATGACCAGAATCTGGGCGTGTTTGACGCCATGGTCTATGGGATTACCACTTACGAGGTAGGCGGCGCGGTGGTGCCCGTCATCAGCGTGAGCTACGGAGACTGCGAATATGACGTCTCCGCCAACTACGGGGCCTACAAGAATTACATTGACAACTATCTGCAGCAGGCTGGAACGCAGGGACAGACGATTTTGATTGCATCCGGCGACGATGGAGCGGGTTGCACAATCAGCGCGGCCGACAACCTTGCCACCAACGGAGCCAGTACGGTCTGGCCAGCCACCAGTCCCTATGTCACTGCGGTGGGCGGCACGACGTTCGACGGCGACGGCACCGCCAGCAACCCCGATCTGGGCGCGGATGCGTACTGGATCTACAGTGCCACCGCGGACATCATCAGTTCCGCAATCCAATACATTCCGGAGACGAGTTGGAACGACTATCTGTACGAAGAGGGTACAGAGCCGACGCGCGCGACGCTTTCCTCCAGCGGCGGAGGTGTGAGCACGCTCTACCAGCTACCGATTCCCGGCTGGCCGTCGCAGCCGGTCCCGAGCGGCTATACCGGAACGATTATGCGTTTCGTTCCGGATATTGCCTTCGCGGCATCGCCGGATCACGATGGATACCTGGTCTGCACGCAGAATTTCCCCTCTGGCGAGACAGGCACCCCGACGAGCAACCCTGGCTCGACCTGCGTGAATGGCTTCCGCTTCTCCGACTCCACTCTTACGATCTACGGTGGCACATCAGTGTCTGCGCAGGTGTTCAACGGCATGTTGACGCTGCTGGTGCAGGCATATGGTCAGCAGGGAAATATAAATCCGATGCTCTACGGTCTGGCGGCGAACCCGGCGACCAGCGCAGTTTTCCACGACATCACGACCGGAAACAATATTGTTCCCTGCGCTACGGGCACAACCGATTGCGTGGGCGGTGAGGTGGGCTATTCGGCGACCACCGGCTATGACCTCGTGACCGGCCTGGGCTCGATTGACGGCGGCGCGCTGTACACGGCAATGTCTCCACCGGTGTCGATGACCGCAGTTACGGTTTCACCTGCCTCGGCGATGCTGGGCACAAGCATCACGGTCACCGCTACGGTCAGTGGCCCTAACGCGACCCCGACAGGGAGTGTCAAGTTCACCGTGGGTTCGATGACGCTGGCTACCGTAGCGCTGACGAATGGGAAGGCCAGTTGGACAGGGCTTGTCACGGCGGCCAACGGCTTTACGTCGGGCAGCGATACGATCAAAGCGACCTATAGCGGCAGCCCGCTATACTCGGCTTCGGCCGGAAGCACCAACCTGACCGTAGGGGCGGTGACGTACACGTTCAGCCCCAGTACGACTGCGGTTGCGATTGCATCGGGCGGCAGCGGCACGGTCACCCTCAGCCTGACCGCGACCAATTACCAGGGGACGGTGAACTTCACGACAAACATCATCTCGAGCAATGGCACGGTCTCCGCCGTTAGCGCGAGCGCGCCTTCGGTCAGCTTTGCCTCAAGCACGGTGGGCACTTCCACGCTGACGATCAATACCACAACGAGTGCGTCGAACCACGCTCCGGCGATTCCCGTAATTCCCTGGAAAGGTGGCGGAGCGATCGTCTTCGCTGTGTTGCTGTCCGTGCCGTTTAGGCTGCGGCAGAAGCGAGCATGGGCGGTTCTGCTGACGGCGCTGACAATTTCGGCCCTCGGGTTCATGATGTCATGCGGCGGTGGAGGCGGTTCAAACCACCTGACACCGACGCCACGGACCTACACAATTACTGTGACTCCGACAGGAACGGGCACGGTCGTTACCAACCCTTCGGCGGTGATTATTACGGCGACGGTGCAGTAGCGAAATCTGTTGTGCGGGGCTGCCACGTCTTCGGGCGTGGCATCTCTTTTTGTAGCGTGTTTGTCGTGACGAGGGCGCGAATTTCCTGCTGAATGGTGCAGTTCAGAGTCACAGGCTCCCATTGTGGGATGGCAGGCGAGGGCGTCCCTATCTGGCTTGGCCGACGCCACAAAGTCAGAGTTGGAACGGGGTTCCAGTGATAAAGTTTGAGTCTGTGGCAAGTAACGTTGCCGCTGGATATTGTGATGGCTCAAACGGATTAAGGCGCTGCTGGCGCGGCCCTGGGCGTTGCCGCGTCACGTCGCAGATGGGGTAGGATCAAAGGTGTTAGTGATCGCAGTCACAGCCCGGATGAGGGCAGTGGAGCAACCTAATTAACGTAGGGCTTTTTTATAAGGAAACGCAATTATGACTCGCATACTTGAAGTTACCGATTTGATCCTTCGCGATGCGCACCAGTCGCTGATGGCGACGCGCATGGCGATGGAAGACATGGTTCCCGCCTGTGAAGACCTCGACAACGCTGGTTACTGGTCGCTCGAGTGCTGGGGCGGGGCCACGTTTGATTCCTGCATTCGATTCTTGAATGAGGACCCGTGGGAGCGGCTGAAGACGTTCCGCAAACTGCTTCCAAAGACAAAATTACAAATGCTGCTGCGCGGTCAGAATCTGCTGGGCTACCGGCACTACGAAGATTCGGTGGTCGAGCGCTTCGTGGCCAAGGCCGCCGATCACGGCATGGACGTTTTCCGGGTATTTGACGCGCTCAACGATCTGCGCAATCTGAAGACCTCGATCGCCGCGGTAAAGAAGTCCGGCAAACACGCCCAGGGCACGATCTGCTACACCGTGAGCCCGGTACACACGATTGCTGCATTCGTAGAGATGGCGCAGAAGTTGAAGGACATGGGCTCTGACTCCATCTGCATCAAGGACATGGCGGCCTTGCTGAAACCACAACCTGCGTATGACCTGGTGAAGGGCATCAAGGAAAAGTGCGGCAAGGACACGCTGGTTCATCTGCACTGCCACGCCACCACCGGAGTCACGCTGGTGAGCTACATGAAGGCCATCGAAGCGGGATGCGACATAGTGGACACTTCGATCAGTTCACTCGCTTTGGGACCGGGACACAACCCGACCGAGAGCCTGGTGGAGATGCTCGAAGGCACCGGCATCGAGACGCGCCTGGATATGAAGCGCCTGCTGAAGGTGCGGAATTACTTCAAAACAATCCGTCCGCGGTACACAGAATTTCTGAGCGACATCACCGGCGTCGAGACCGAGATATTCAACAGCCAGATACCTGGCGGCATGATCAGCAATATGGAAAGCCAACTGAAACAGCAGGGTGCCGGCGACAAACTGGAAGAAGTGCTGCTGGAGGTTCCGCGGGTACGCAAAGTTTCAGGCTTCCC